>ERZ809296.382-NODE-382-length-76966-cov-8.115367_pt1 | contig 76966 bp, 68 predicted proteins | sample MGYA00520511_ERZ809296 | MGnify/ENA primary metagenome ERZ809296 (study PRJEB31576, sample SAMEA3212662) | Homo sapiens | biome: human-gut; feature: human gut; material: fecal | place: Sweden | collected 2012 ...
AAACGAATAAAAAAGAAAATGTTGCATTTTCAAGCTATATTTATGCTTCGACAACAAACAAAATTCCGTTTTTCTTTACTGCAATTATAGCATGCTTTTTTGCGCTTATATTGAAGGGCACAGGTGCGTTTTTACTTATTTTCGTAGTACTTATTGATATTATGGGAACGATTGATGCAAAAATCAAGTGCGGAATCAGTCCGGTATCTTTTTTGGATTCGTTTATGTTTGTATTGACCGGTATGGGCGCATTATTGTTCGGTTTGGGTCTAACTTCTTTATTCGGCGGCCTGATTGTCGGAAGTGACCTTTCAAGCCGCATTTCAAATTTGTTTAGCTTTTTTTAATATAATTAATTGTTAGGAGCAAAAATATGAGAATATGTCAAAAATGCGGCTCGCCCGATAACGGAACAGGAATTTGTTCAAACTGTGGGTCAACCGCATTTAGAGAAATAACACCGACAAACAATAATGGTCAAAACAATTACAGCAATGTGCAACGCCAAGTTCCCAACGGCTATCAAAATAATTATGGTCGGTATTCTGCTCAGCAAACGCCGAATTATGTTGCTCAAAACGGAGCATCTTATGGTTATGGCGTTCAAACACCCGGATTTCATAATGTAGGTGCCGGCGCAGGAGCAGCTGTTGTAAGCGGCGCTGTTAAAACGGCATCAAAAGCCGGATCTACGAAAATAATTATATCGTTATTGATTGCCCTTGTTGTAATGGTTTCGGGTATATCCGCTACGGTTGTAGCCGTAAAAAATGAGCATACGCCTGAAAAAACATTGGCAAAATTTGAGGAAGCATTTAATAATCAAGATATAAACGGATTGATGGAGTGCTTTGATTCAAAAACAAGAAAAGCCTATGACGCAGCTGACAGCCTGTTAGGCGGTGTTATAGGATTTAGCTATAAAGATGCGGCAGATTTGCTTCCGTTTTTATCGGATGCTTTAGGCGAAGGCGACGCTCCGAAAATTCATCTTGAGGTTGTCAGTATTGAGGATACTGGCGATAATACATGCATCGCTCATGTCAAAACAACTATGTCATACGACTCGGATGACGAGGACGATGAGGATTTATATGACGATGAAGAGGATGAGGAAGACTCGATAAATATGGTTAAAGAAGACGGAAAGTGGTATATTTCCGATGAAGAACTCCTCGATGCATTTTAATAGGAGAGACAATGAAAAATATAATTAAAACACTCTCAAAAAAAATAACATGTTTACTTTTGCTTGTTGTAATTGTTGTGTTGACATTTTCCGGCTGTTCTGCACAGAACAAAGCGCAAGCGGCTGTTGATTCGGAAATTGCATCTGTTACCGCAGACGAAAGCTATATGAAATTATCGGATGAAGAAAAAGCCGAGAAGGTTGAGGCAAAGCTTGACCAATTGGTTAAGGACGGGAAAGTCAAAGAAAATTCCGTAAATTTTGACGAGCAAAATAAAATTATCTCTTTTCAATATTCCGATGAAACATTGGGCGCCGTTTCAATAAAAAAACGCGAGGAAGATAAATATAACGGTTCTTCATATTTTGCAGATAAAAATACTGCGGTTGAGCAATCGTACACACTCGGTGGTTCTTCAAATATTGAAACACCGTCAAGTATAAATGATTATAAAAAGGATCCGTCATATGATACAAGTTTAAATAGTACGGATACAGATAACAGCACAAGCCAATCGACTAGTACCGCGGTGATTTTCAATGCTTTTGAAAACACATCATATAGGCGCAATTATTATAATTCCTTAAAAACAAAATGGGATAAAAATAATTTGACCACAAATCTTGATACCGATGTAACGGTTGATGATTTAGCAAATATTTCATCATATGATGTTGTTGTTTTAGCAATGCACGGCACTACATATAACGGCAATACACCGGTGCTGTGCTTGAATGAGCAGGTTACAAGCAAAACAGACAGAAAATACGCAAAGCAAATCAAAAATAAAGAAATTGTGCGTGCTTCATATCAACTGAGCGCTACAGAAACTGCATATGAGTATTGGGTTACGCCTAAGTTTTTTGAAACAGAGTATGCCGAATATTCCATGGGAGCACAGCTTGTCTTTTCAGAAAGTTGTATGTTTTTTGGATGTGATTGTTATTCAAAGAGTATTGATTACAAACTTGGAAATGCTGTTAAAGATGCATCCGGCGGCGTTGTTGTAGGATACCATAACAGCGTTTTGGCAGATTACAGTCGAGATGTTATGTCCGAAACGGTGGAAAAAACAATGGCAGGCTATTCCGTATCGGAAGCACTTGATTTTGCCACCGAAAAATACGGTGATAACGATAATTATAAAGATAAGAAAGACGATAAATATATCGCTTATCCATTTATTTGCGGCGATTCGTCAAAATCTGTCACGAAGATAGTTGCAACATCATTTTCAACAGATGACAGTATCAATGCAACGGTAGGCGAGGTTTGTGCTATAGAACCTCAGATTTTACCTGAAAAAGCAACTGATTATGTGATTAAATGGCAGTCCTCAAACGAGGATGTTGCAACCGTTTCACCCGAAGGAGAAAACTGTATAGTAACAGCTAAGTCTAAAGGCGACGCTACAATCACCGCAACGATGACCTCCGGTGGTAAGGAATATGAGCAAAAAACGAATGTTACTGTTTACGAGAAGGCCAGAGATACGGTTTTGGTCCTTGATATTTCGGGAAGTATGAGTACAACTCCTATTGAAGAAATGAAAATTGCGGCTAAGAATTTTTGCAATGACCAACTGAAAAGTAATGCAAATAATAAAATCGGCATTGTCTTTTACAGCTCGTCCGTTTCAACTGTCGATATGACCGATTCGTTAGACACATTGACTCAAGACATAGACAATGTTTATGCAGACGATATGACGAATATGACATCTGCAATTAATGCGGCAGATAATATGTTGGAATCACAAGGCAGGGACGGAAGTATAAGAAATATTGTGGTTATGGCAGACGGATTACCGAATGCAGGTATTAATTACTCCGGATCCGGCGAATTTTCACAATCCGATTATCCTGACAGCTCATATGAATCAATTGCATATGCTAACGGTGTTATGGATGTTGTTAAGTCAATCAGCTCAAAATACAACATTTACAGCTTAGGATTTTTCCACGAAATTTACGATGATGCAGAAAAAGCACTTGCAGTCGGTTTGATGAAAAAAATCACCAATGTAAGCGACGGCTATCATCAGGTGGATGATGCATCAAAACTTCAATTCGCTTTCGGTGATATTCAAGATACTATAAGTGACAGCTCGAAGATAATTATTAATATTGCCTGCCCGGTGGATGCAAGTGTAACCTTTAACGGCGAAACACTCAGCAGTGATGAGTCGGCCGGTGATTTAAAAACATCTTTTGGAACTGTTCAAAGAATCGGAAAAAACAAGGATATTAAGGTAATGTCCCTAAATGCCGGAAATAAATATGATATTCAGTTAAGCGGCACCGGTTACGGTACTATGGATTATTCTGTTAATTATACAGATAAAGACGGCAAAATTACCGATTACAGATCATTTTCAAAAGTTCCTTTAACAAAGGCCTCCAAAATCACAACCAATACAGATAATAAAAGTGATGTGGCTCTTAATATTGATAATAACGGCGACGGTAATGTCGATTCTGTTTGGACTGCTTCAAAAAATTCTTCAGCTAAAGACCCTAACGCAACAGAAGAAAAAGAGAAAAAAACAAAGCCAAAACAAATTAGCTCCGACAGTTCAAAAACAGCAATAATAATTGTCTGCGCCAGTGTTGCGGTTGTTTTGTTAATAACCGTTATTATAATTATCGTATTTGTTAAAAAGAATAAAAAGAAGGATTGTAATACAGCTCCTAATGTCGGCAGTAGTGTGCCGGTTGCAGAAATTAATAATGGCAATATGGCAAACGGCGAAACCCATATGATTAGTCTGGTATTGCATAATTCACCTTATGAGGCAAATTTCACTCTTTCGCCAGGAGAGATGGTTACTGTCGGAAGAGACAGCAATAATGCCAAAATTGCCTTACCTGGTACTTGCAAGAGGTGTGCAAGAATGCATTGCACAATTTCTTACAGTGAAAGAATCGGAAAATTTGTTGTAGAAGATTTATCAACAAACGGAATTTGGGATTCCTTCGGCAATCGCTTGAAAAAAGGCACAAATTATCTACCGAGCAATTCATCCATAAAATTGCCCGATGAAGTAATTTTAAATTTGAAAACCTTTTAACAAAACAAAATAAAAATCCCACCCGACAGCGAAAAGCTGCTTGTGTGGGATTTTTTTGTTTGAATTAGATTTTATACCATTTGATTTCGTTTGCTTCAAGGTGGAGGGGATAGCTTGTGCCGTCGCCTACATACACTGTTGTGTCCTGCGGCTCGTAGGTGTTGTTGACTACGCAATATTTGCCGTTTTTAACATATGCGTGCACCTCGACATTGTAGTTTGTCGAATACCAACGGTTAAGCTCGTCCTCTGCCGATGCGCTCCAAAGAACTGCGCGGTAGAGCACGCGGCTGTTTTTGAATGAATACGGAAGTCCGCTGATATAAACACCTCTGCCCTTGCCGAACTCTTTAACTGCCATTTGCACCTCTTCGGCGTGTCTGACAGCAAACGGAAGCTCGCTTGCGTTTTGGATAAGCACCGTAGTTCCGTCGAGTGCGACAATGTTCTTTTTGCCCTCGCCGAAATCGACCTCGCCGTCGGCGTCTGCCAAAATGAAGTGGTCTCTGTGCTCCTCGGTGTTGTATCTGCGAGTGTTGAGAGTGAATCCGTTTTCCTCCTCAACGCCTAAAATATCATCAAGCTGGAAGAATTTGCCCTGCCATTGATGAGCAGCAGGCTCGCCGACGCCGATGAATCCGCCGCCGTTGTAAACAAACTGCTTAACAGCGGTGACAATCTCCTCGTCTGCCCAATATTCGCCGCCGCTTTGTGCGGTGTCGGCATCGCCCACATTGATGATTACATCAAAATTATCAAGCAAAGTTTTGTCATTTTTAATATCGTCAAAGCTGATGAACGAAACATCAAACGGTGCGCCGCTGAGTGTCTCGATGATGCCGAAGTATGAATAATTTTGTCTGTAATACAAGCCGTGGTGCACCATATGGTTTGACCATGCGCGCATTTTGCCCCAGCAGTTGAGAACTGCAACTTTTTTTACACAATAAGGCGTTACACCCTGAATGTTGTCATAAAGCGTGCGGAATTCGTCGCATACCGATTCGATATAATCCATAAAATCGGGGAATTGAAGTGCAAGTTTGAGATAGCCGCCGTAGCCGATGCGCTGAATTGGGCTTCTCAAAATAGCGCGCCTTGCCGTTACCCAATTAACCTTTGCCTCTTTGATAGGGTCGCCGCCCTCGCAGAAAACATCGGGGAAGAAATACGGCAAAAATCTGCCTTCGGTGTATTTTACATTTTTAATATCGCTGAAAAGGCGGAGCGTTGCGCCGTTGCCGACACTGCCTACAACCGCGTCAAGCCCGATTGATGCAAATTCGTCCATAAACGGCTCCATGCCTATCCAGTGGTCGCCCATAAACATCATGGCTTCCTTGCCGTATTCGTGAACAATGTCAACCATTTCTTTGGCAAGCTTTGCAACCTCGCGTCTTTGGAATGCCTGAAAATCTTTGAATTCCTTTGAAGGGATTCTGTATGTATTGTTCATATAACCTTGGTCAATGATGAACTCGGGGCGGAATTTGTATCCAACCTCGTTTTCAAACTGCTCAAGAATATACGGGCTGACAGATGCCGAATAGCCAAACCAATCAACAAATTTTTCCCTTGCAAGCTCGTCGAAAATGAGCGTGAATTGGTGGAAAAATGTTGTGAATCTTACAACATCAACATATTCGTGCGTATCGAGGAATTTGCGCAGCCTCTCGAGTGAGTGCGCCCTCGTTTTCGGCTGACGGACATCAAATGTGATTTGCGGCTCAACATCCCATTCGTTTACTACGGCGTTATACATATGCACCGGGTCCCACATAATGTAAGCCAAAAAACTTACTGTGTATTCGTGGAATTTCTTTGCGTTTGTGATTGTCACATTGCCGCTTTCTTCGTCATAGCTCCATTCGTTCGTCGCTACAACATCACCTGTTGTGCGGTCGATTACCTCCCACCATCTTGTAATATCGTCGCGGTTGTTGACCTTGAGCATATCCGGATAAAGGTTATCCATAAGATGAATTGAAAGTGTGTTGTCAACAGCAGTGTGGAACTTTGTCATAATATACATCTGCTGAATTTCGTCGGGATTTGCCTTTGCCCAATCGTTGTCCTTTCTTGTGGTGTAGTATGTAGCGTACACCTTTGCACCTGTGTCGCGAAGCTCCTGCGGAAATTCCGTTCCGTCGCAGTCGCGGATAGCGTCGGCGCCCCATTTATCCATTACATCGAGCGTCTCCTTAACAACATCCATATCTGTAGGGATTGTTACTCTGCCTTTGCTTTTTGCCATATTGATTTTGTACCTCCGGGCATTATTTTTCTATTTTGATGATTTTATTGTCCTTGACCGTCATTTTGCCGTGCATTCTCTTGCGGACAAACGGAACGCCGTGCCTTACATAAAACGTGTTGTTTGCAACATAGGCATCGGGATTGCTCGCCGGCGTCATCGTGCCGCTCAAATCGTCAACGCTCAGGTTGTTTTCAAATGTGTTGTGAACAGCCTCCTGCAGGCAAAACATCATACAGCCGCCCTCGTTTAGGCGTGAATAATTGTATTCGTATTTTGTGCCGTCGCCGGAGTCGGCGTCATAAGCCATTCCGTCTTGATTGAGTTTTGTGTCGACAACATCGTTGAAACGAAGCAGTGCGTTTTTGCATTTCCACGGCCAAATTGCCGCCGCAACTTTGCCTGCGCGTTTTTGCGGATATTTATAATATCTGTCGTTCATTTCCGTTGCGCAGGAGTCCGAAACATTGTGCTCGACAAGGGGATTTAGCGCATACATAGGTGTGATTGCGTCGCCGCCGGCAAATTTGACATAGTTGTTTTTGATTAAAATATTTTCGTTGCCGTATTTTTTAAATGTTTCATCGGCAAGTTCCTTTGTCGCAAAATCCTTGTGACGATAAGAGTAGCCTACTGCGATTCCCCATCTGCTCACATTTTTTATAAAGCAGTCCTCAACGGCAACGCCGTCATATCTTGCAACGCCTGTTTTTGCCTCGTTATCGGGCTTAAAGGCGGTCATATATATTCCGCCGTTGTTCATATGCTTGTTGTAAACATTGCCGTTGACATCATGGATAAAAAGATTTTTAAGCGTGATTGAGTGCAGAGTGCCTCTGTTTTTAGCAACTGCGGCAACGCCTGTTCTGTCCATTTTGTCAGGTGCGCAATAGTTTTCCAAATCGGTAAATTCTTCTTTGTTTGTAATTTCAATGTCGCTTATAAGTATGTTTTCAACATCAAAAAGCAAAATTGCGGAAGAAACATCGCCCTTGTATCGGTGGCCCTTAAAATCAAGCTCCGTGCCGTAGTCCTGGTGCCAAATTCCGTTGCCGTTTGCGTTGATTTTCGGCAAATCGCCGTCGCCGTATGATGTAATTTCGATTAAATCGCCGTTTATGTCGCCGCAGTTTTTGATATGCAAAAACTCATTTTCAAAAACAGAGCCTTTTGCAAGCATTACTTTGTCACCGGGCACAAGCGAAAGTTCGTTTATCATTTTAAGGCTTTTAAAAGCAGTGCTTTCGCTCAAGCCGGTATTTTCGTCATTGCCGTTAATCGAGTTTACGAAGTATATTGTTGATTTCGGCATCATACTGCTCCTCTCTTATTTTTTTATAAATAACGGTTTTAACCTCAAAAAAGAAAAATTTGTCGTTATTATATCTTGTGAACAAATCTCTGTTGTTTTTGAAATAGTTTTTCAATTCTCTGCGTGTAATTTCGGGATAGTCATAAGCCTTTTTTACTTTTTGCGTTTCGCCTACGAAGTCGAGTTTCAGCCTCGTCAATTCATAATTGAGATATGCCGGGTATGAAAAGCGTGTCAAACCGTAAACCGTTTCGCCGTTTTCAATTTGAACGGCTCTTTTTTTATTCTCGGCGTCGCATCTTTTTTTTACGCCGTCAAGGCTTTCATCGTCAATTAAACCGAGCCTTTTTGCAAATTCAAGACAGGCGAGTGCGTGCTTTTTTTCGCTCTCGTCGCTGAAAAGAAACGAATTCATATGTGTACCCCTTGTTCTTTAAAAAGTGAATATTGTCTTTGTTATATAATACTTATTTTTAATATACAATGCAAGCGTATTTAAGTTTTTGTGAATTTTGTACTATAAAAAGTGAAAATAAACTCATCACTGCACAAAAAACGCGCATTGGTGCACTGCAAGAAGCTTTAACCGATTGCTTTATTGTGCCGTGTATCCAATGCGCGGATTTTATTTCGTTATGTCCTTGTATTGAAGGGGAATTATTTTTTCCAAATCCTTCGGTGACAGTTCGACCTGCCTGCCGATTTTGCCTGCGGAGCAGAAAATCTTGTTTGCACCTTCGGCGTTTATGTGGATAGTTGTTTTAAACTGTTTTTTCATTCCTATGGGCGAACATCCGCCGTGGATATATCCCGTCAGGGGTAAAAGCTCCTTTTGGTGAATCATTTCTATGCTTTTTTCGCCCACTGCGATTGCCGCTTTTTTGAGGTCAAGCTCCTCCTCGCCCGGGACCATAAAAACATAATGCTCCTTTGATTTGCCGACCGTCACGAGCGTTTTATACAAAAACTGTGGGTCAACGCCAAGCCCTGCGGCAACATCTTTTGCACATGTTGTCATATTGTCATATGAATAATGGTTGTACTCGATTTTCTTTTGGTCGAGTATTCGCATAACATTTGTTTTGTCTTCTTTTTTACCCATATTTATCGCCTCCTTATGCTAATTTCGCCGCTTCGCAAAACAGTTTGCTCTCCGCTTTCAAGTTCAACAACAAGACCGCCCGTTTCGTCAATAGCAACAGCCGTGGCAGGCGTAACCCTTTCGTTTTGGATAAAATTGATTTTTTTGCCGATAATCAGCGAGTGCGTGCGATAATAGTCGATAAACTCGTTGTACTTGCTGTTGTTTATCGCGTGCAGTTCGCGTGCTATTGCGGCGATAAGGTCTGCACGGCGAACATTTGCGCCGAGGCTTGTGGCGTTTTCAACATCGCTCGGAAAATCGATTGTCTTTATGTTCATGCCTATTCCGATGATTACGGAGGTAACCGTTTGAGTTTCAAAATCTGTTACCGCCTCGGTCAAGATGCCGCAAATCTTTTTGTCGCCGAGATAAACATCGTTTACCCACTTGATTTTCGGCTTTTTGTCCGTCAACTCCTCAATTGCCTTGCACACTGCGACAGCGGCGGCAGTTGTTGCGGTCACCGCGTTTTGCAGTGCCGTCATCGGGTGGGTGACATATGTCATATATATTCCTGTCAGCGCAGGGGAATAAAACGATTTGCCCTGTCTGCCTCTGCCGTTTGTCTGCTCATCGCAGATTAAAAGCATTGTATTTGTCTTGCCCTCGTTAATCAGGCGTTTTGCCTGCGTGTTTGTCGAGTCAATTGTCGGGTAGTATATTACCTCAATATCCTCGTCAAGCTTTGATTTGACAAGTTCGGCGTTTAAAATATCGTTGTCATCGGTCAGGCGATAGCCCTTGTTTGTCACTGCGTCGATGGTGTATCCCTCTTTTTGCAGAGATTTCACAGCCTTCCATACTGCGGCGCGGCTTATACCGAGCGTTTTGGCAAGCTCTTCGCCATTTATGTATCTGTCGGAGCTTGATATAAGCGTTTTTAAAATATTGTCCTTGGTAGCCATTTTGTGCTCCTTTTCAAAACAAAAACCTGCAAGCGTGTTGCCTGCAAGTAAATGCATAAATTATTTTCTTATATAAAATACAGCCAGCGTTTTCGGGCCGCAATGTGATGAAATGGTGCATCCTGCATCAGCTTCGATAATTTGGTCAAATTTGTTTTTGCCCTCAATAAGACCTTTTGCAAATGCAAGCGTTGCCGACTCAATGTTGCCGCTGTTTGCAATTACAATGCGCGAGGTGTCAATTTTGTTGACATCTTTTACGCAGTCCGTTACATACTGCTTGTAAACATTTTCCATTTTTCCGCGGTATTTTTTTGCGACATCAAGCGCACCTGTTGCGTTGTCAACCGCGATGCTCGGCTTTATTCCCAAAATATTTGCGCCAAAGCGCGCAACGCCGCTGCATCTGCCGCCCTTGTGCAGATATTCAAGCGAGTTTAAAACAAATGTTGTGCTTACTTTCGGTACAAGCTTTTCGATTTTATCGTGGATTTTCTTTGCGTCATATCCCTTTTCACGAAAATCGCATGCCTTTAAAACAAGCAAGCCCATTGCCGTGCAAAGCGATTTTGAGTCTACGCAGTAAACATCGTCAAATTCAGCCGCCGCTACGCAGGCGTTTTGATATGTTGACGATATTGCGGATGAAAGCCCGATATGAACAACCTTTTTGCCCTGCTTTACCGCCTCGCTGAATATTGAATAGTATTTTGACGGCGGAACAGCCGCTGTTTTCGGCAAGTCTCCTCCGTTTTCAACATGCTTATAAATATCGGTGGGCTTAATGTCAACGCCATCCGAATATTCGTTGTTTCCTAAAAGAATTGAGAGGGGAATCACCTTGATATTGTATTCGTCAACATATTTTTGCGGCAAATCGCAGGTTGAGTCTGTTGTGATTAAAATATCTTTGATTTTTGGCATATTTCCCCTTCTTTCTTTTGGTATTATATTCCGTCTGTGCCGCAATTCAAAGCGCGGCGCAAAAATTTATTTATTTAATGCCGAAATTGACCTTAAACGATTTTATTTCCTTTGCGGCATATGCTCGGTCGAAATTGATTTTCAAAACCTGTGATTTGCCGGATTGAGTAATCGTTGCCGTGTATGCAATTTCGTATTCATCGTCCTTTTTCTCGTTTATAATGACAGAAAATTCGCGCTTTTTCACGGAGTCGGTGTCAAACTGTGTATTCGGCTTTGATGTCAGCTCGATATATTTATCTGTCAAAACGATTTTTGAAACGCTGTTAATATCTGTGTTTTCGGCGGCAAAGCTTTTGCTTTGCGTTGTGACCGACGAGTCGAATTTTTCCGAATAACTTATCCAGTCAATAACAGTATTTGTTTTGGGCGCTGTTTTATCAATGTTGTTTTCGGTATAGCTCCACGATTTTGTTGCCGCATTTCTCGGGTCGGCAACCTTGTATTCGCTCTGTGGCTTAAATTCAAGCGATTTTTTTGCAGGATAAAAGCCGTTTTTCTCGCTGTAATCCAAGCCGAAAACTATTTTGCCGCCCTGCTGAACGGTGTCGGAGCCTTTGTATTTTATGTTAATATCAACCGATATGCTTATTTTGCCTTTATCGTCAACGGTGTAAATTCCTGTGCCCTTATACCAATTGTCTATTTTGAGATAATTGCCCTTGCTGTCCTGCAAAGCGCGCAGATAGCCTACACTGCCGACCTCACCGCTCACAATGCCGGTAGTTTTGTCATACGGTATTGATTTTGATGAGTAGTTCATCGCAAACTGCAAAATCTTGTTACACGATTTAAGCTGAGTCAGCTCCTCAAACAAAACATTGTTGAGTATGTTGCTCCAGGTGTTTTGTGCCGCCTGAGTTACTTTGTATGTTGTTTTTTTGTTTGAGTCGGTCTTCGGGTCGAGCATATACAGATTGTATATCTTCTGTTTTGTGCTATTGTCTGTTGACGCAACACATCGTACAAGTATTTCGTTTTCCTTGTCGCCGTCAAAATCCATATAATACATTTTCGGCTCTTCGGCGTGCTCGTCAATATTCCAATTTTTAAACTCGTAGCTTTTTGAATCGTGCTCAAGTATTATTGTGCCGTCGCTTTTATAAAGATAAAAACCTTCATTTTTAAGGCTTGCAATCAGCGTTTTGTTGCCGTTTTTTTCGGTTGCGGCAAGCTTCGTCACCGTTGTAAGGCTTGTGTCGGCGGTGCTTTTTTCAATGCCGCCGTTTTTGTATATGTAAAAACCGCAAACTACAGCAACAGCGATAACAAGCACAAGCAAAACTCTTAAAAAGTATTTCATATACTGCACTTTCTCCTTGTGTCGGCAAGCCGTGTGAATATATGCTAATTCTTCACCTCGGTGTTTTCGCCGTACACCTCGTTAAAATCAAAGGGGATTTTTTCGCCCTTAACTATATGATAGCATTTGCCGTTTGCAAGTGAAAAAATCGGCTTGTCGTGGCGCAATGAGTCAGAATATACATCCTCAACCTCAACACAATCTCTACAAAACTCCTCGTAAAGTCGGCGCACCTTTTCGCCGTCACGGCAGTTTTCGCCGATAATTATTCCGTTTTTGGGGTTGTGGCGTGTGCAAATCAGCTTGTCAAAACCAAGCCTTTTTGCAATATCGTTCAGCAAAAAATCCGGGCTTGCGCTGATAACAACGCTGTATCTTGTGCGCTCCTTAAACCACGGATGCACCTCGTTGATATGTTTGTCCCAAAATTTTTTGACAGCTTTTTCCTTTGGAATCAGCGGCAAAAACAAAAAGCATGTTTTTTTGAACGATGTAAAATTGATTATATGCAAAACCATCAGCAACGCCGCCACTGCGATTATCGGCAGTGTTATAAAACACCACGGATAGTGCAAAAAGCAATACGCCGTGAAAAGTGAGCCGCTGTCAAACGGAACAATTGTTTTGTCAAAATCGTAAATGTCTATCTCTTTTTTCATACGCTGTCCTTGTGTTACACTTCGCTTGCGTCAAACGAAATGCTTATTTTTTTGTCGCTTTCAAATTGAGTCTGCTTAACACCTGCGGCGCTAAACATTTTTTTGCTTGCTTTTGTGGCGTCCGTTTCGGCGTATTTGTCGGATATGTATATAACCTCTTTGATTCCGCTTTGAATAATCGCCTTTGCACACTCGTTGCAGGGGAAAAGCGCAACATAAATTTTGGCTCCCACAAGATTTTGACCGCCGGCGTTTAGTATTGCGTTAAGCTCAGCGTGGCAAACAAACGGATATTTTGTGTCGTTCATATTTGCGCCGCTTCGCTCCCACGGAAAAACATCGTCGCTGCATCCGCGCGGAAAGCCGTTGTATCCGACTGAAATTATTTTGTTATCGTCGCCGACAATGCATGCACCGACTTGAGTATTGGGGTCCTTGCTTCGCATAGATGCAAGCAGGGAAACACCCATAAAATATTCGTCCCACGAAATATAATCTTCTCTTTTCGACATGTGATTCACCGTTGCCTTTCGTTGTTAAATGCGGCAGCAAGCCTTTTATTTTAATGTGTCGACGAATTCGTCAAGCTCGCCTGCCTCAATATCCTCAACTCTGCCGGCGTCAATCATTTTTGCAGCATCGGGATTAATCGGCAACTTTGCAAGCACCGGCACGCCAAGCTCTTTGGCGGTTTCGTCAATCTGCGATTCGCCGAAAATACTTATTTTCTCATTGCAGTGCGGACATACATAATAGCTCATATTTTCAACAAGTCCCAAAACAGGCACATTCATCATTTTTGCCATATTGAATGCCTTGTTTACAATCATTTTTACAAGATCCTGCGGAGTTGAAACAATCACAATTCCATCAACCGGCAGTGATTGAAAAACAGTCAGTGCAACATCGCCCGTTCCCGGGGGCATATCGACAAAAAGATAATCAAGGTCGCCCCAGTTAACATCTGTCCAAAACTGCTGAATAACGCCGCTGATAACGGGTCCGCGCCATACAACAGGCTGATTTTCGTCCTCGAGCAAAAGGTTTATGCTCATCATTTTTATTCCGCTTTCGGTCACTGTCGGCAAAAGACCCGTTTCGTCCTGCATTGCACGGCTTGTGATTCCGAATGATTTGGGCACGCTCGGACCTGTAATATCCGCGTCGAGAATACCTACCTTAAGCCCTGCCTTTCGGCATTTTGATGCAAGCAGACAGCTTACAAGGCTTTTGCCTACGCCGCCTTTGCCCGATACAACGCCGATTACCTTTTTAATGTTTGAATTTTTGTTCATCGGTTTAATAAAGCTCTCCGGCTGTGTTCTTTCACTGCAGTTGCTCGAACAACTTGAACAATCGTGTGTGCATTCGCTCACTTTTAATCATCTCCAAAAAACTATAAGCACAAAGGCTCATATTTATTATAATAATTTTAAAGAATTTTAACACAATAATATCAAAATATCAATACCGTTTGATTTCAAAATCAGCCATAATTTCTGATAACCATTTCAACCTTGCCCAAAACGGTCAACTCGTCAACGATAATCGGCTCGTAGCTTTCGTTTTCGGGTTGCAGGCGAAAATGACCGTTTTCCTTGTAAAACCGCTTAACGGTTGCCTCGTCGTCGATAAGTGCAACAACAATGTCGCCGTTTTGCGCCACCGGCGTTCTGTTCACAACGATAATGTCGCCGTCAAGAATAGCGGCGTTTATCATCGAGTCGCCCTTGACGCGCAGAGCAAAAAGGTCGCGGTTTGCGGATTTTGAGGGAATCGGTATGTAGTCCTCAATGCTTTCGACAGCAAGTATCGGCTTGCCTGCCGTAACCGTGCCGACAAGCGGAATGTGCCGAGCGTTGTCCTGCGACGAAATGCGGATTGTGCGCTTCAAATTTGCGTCACGCACGATGTAACCTGCATTTTCGAGGGCGTTGAGATTGTATTGCACCGATGAGGTCGATTTCAGCCCCACCGCGGCACCGATTTCGCGCACCGACGGTGCAATTCCGCGCTCGTCGATTGTGTCTTTTATGAAATTGAACATCATTTTTTGTTTTGCGTTCAAGCTGTTCATAAAGCCGCTCCCTTGCTTAAACTCTCTGTCATAAATTAATTATTATATTATATACTACCATTAAGTATGTATTTTGTCAAACAAATGTGCTATAAATTGTGCGACGCGTCGCCAAACTCTCAATTATTTGAAAAAAAGTGTTGACATTTATATAAATATACGATATAATCTTGCTTGCAATTGGAAACGGCTTTATAGCTCAGTTGGCTAGAGCACGCGGTTCATACCCGCGGTGTCACTGGTTCGAATCCAGTTAAAGCCACCATGGCCCGGTGGTCAAGCGGTCAAGACACCGCCCTTTCACGGCGGTAACACGAGTTCGATTCTCGTCCGGGTCACCATTGCAAAACCTGCTCTCAGAGCAGGTTTTTTTATTGCCATTTGATTTATAAATATCGGCATTATTTGACGAAATTAATCTGTTATAGTATAATTATTACACAAAATATTTTCGGAGTGTGCAGTTATGGCAATTCAACCGCTTTTGATATTATACGTCGTGATAGCTTTTTCGTTTATCATCACATCAATTTTTATGTTCAAGCCAAAGGGCAACGAAACGGTGCATATCATTTTCTTTTGGCTTGCCGTTGCGCTTGCAAGTCTTGCAACCTTTATCAACGCCACAGCAATACCTGCGGGTGAAAGTGTTAAAACAATAGTTGCGTGGTGCGGTCTTTTGCTTGCCGCTGTGGGCATCATCGTCAGAATGATTGCCGGCAAAACAAATGCGGCGGCAAACATACTCGTTATGCTCAGCACTGTTTATGCCTGCGTTTGCTATTTTATATTCTGATTTTTTATGTGCTCGCAAAAAAGGTGAATAATGTCAATATCCGTTTTGTCATACACCATTCTTGCGCCCACCGTGTCCTCAATCTCGTTGAAAACGATTTTTGAGTTGTTGAAAACAAAATCTATCGCATAATAATCGCCTTTAATCAGGGCGGTTATTTTTTTTATTTTTTCGATTTCTTCATTCGATAGGTTATACGGCGTCGCTCTGCCGCCGAGGCAGTAGTTTGAACGAAAATCCGTTTTGCTCTCTCGCAAAATTGCCGTGATTATCTTGTTGTCGATTATCCAAACGCGCAAATCTTTGCCTGTGTCGCTCGCAGGCATTTGGCACACGGCGTTTTCGTCATAATCCTCGGCGCTGTCACACCAAACAACGCCTGCTCCGCCGTGACCGTCGCGTGGCTTTTTCACAAACGGCGGATTTTTGTAGTGCGTGGGCATAATTTCAATGCCGTTTTTCTCCATAAAATCATAGCAAAGCTGTTTGTCATTTGCGATTTTTGACAGGGCAGAGGGATTGAAAACGCGCACGCCCCTTTGCTCGTAATATTCGGCGATTTTGTAATCGTTTGTTCGGTTGATTACATAAAGCGCATCGCCGCGGTAATCGGGGAATTTCAGCTTTGCGCCGAGTTCACGCTCAATTTTTTCGACAACAAAACTGTTGCGCCGTGCCTCCTCGGGCGGATAAATTAAAATCGGCTTTAATTCGTTTTTCATATTATTTGTTTATCCTTTTTTCGATTGCCTCAAAAATCATCGGTGCAATGTCAATGCCCGTGCACTCTTTCAGATTGATTATGTGCGCGTTGGAATTGACCTCGCAAACGGAGTCGCCGCCGATTATATCAACACCGCCGAATGTCAGCCCCAAAATGTCGCACGCCTTTACGGCAAGTGCCTTTTCCTCATCGCTCGGTGCGTATATTTCGGCTGTTCCGCCGTTTGTTATGTTTGAGCGAAAATCGTTTTTGTTTGTCCTTTTCATTGCGGCAACGCATTTGCCGTCAACAACCTCTATTCTCACATCACTGCCGTTTGCCTCGGCGATAAATTCTTGAAGAATAAACGGTTTTTCCGTTATATGCGACAGCACATCGGCTCTGTTTTCGCACAAATACACCTGCTGCCCAAACGAGCCGAAGCATTCTTTAAACACAAGCGGATATTTCAAAATCAGCGCCGCAGAATCGACAAATTCGCCGTAATCGACTTTGAAAAAAGACATCGGCGCAATAATTGTTTTTGGCTGTTTTACTTTTCCGTCAAGCGCAATATATGTTTTTGCCTTGTCGTCACAAAGCGCAATTGATTTTGCACTGTTGAAAACAGGCACGCCTTTATTTTCAAGCATTCTCGCAACATTTGTGTCCTTGTCCCAAAAAAGCACAAAATCGGGCGTTTCGCTTTCAAAAATCAGTTCTTGGTTTGTTTTAGTTTTAAGCTCACAGCCAAAGTTTTTTGCACTTTTAACAAGAGAGTTGTGCAAAATATCATACTTTTCGCCGTGTAAAAAGTTATTTATTGCCAAAAAACCCTTCATTTTGCCACCTGCCTGCATTATTCTGCATTTATTGTATCACTGTGTCTTGCTTTTTTCAATGAAGTATTGTAAAATGTACTGTGTATTTATAATATAGTAATTAAGGAGCATTGATATGACAGAGTACAAATTGAAATACGGTTGCAACCCAAACCAAAATCCGGCAAGGATTCATATGGATGGCAGGGAGCTTCCGTTTGAAATTCTCAACGGCGCGGCAGGATATATTAATCTGCTTGACGCGTTCAACAGCTGGCAGCTTGTTAAGGAGCTTAAAGAGGCTACCGGTTTGCCGTCAGCCGCAAGCTTTAAGCATGTTTCACCGGCAGGTGCGGCGGTTGCTCAGCCGCTCGACGAGGTTGACAGAAAGGTTTGTATGGTTCCCGACGGGCTCGAGCTTTCACCGATTGCCCAAGCTTATGTCAGAGCAAGAAGCTGTGACAGACAGTCATCTTTCGGCGATTTTGCGGCTCTTTCCGATGTTTGTGACATTTCCGTTGCAAAATTCCTCCAAAAAGAGGTTTCCGACGGTATCATTGCTCCCGGATATACAGACGAGGCGCTTGAGCTCCTTAAATCAAAGCGCCGCGGAAATTTCCTTGTTATTAAAATGGACCCCGACTATGCTCCCGATGAAATCGAAACAAAGCAGGTTTTCGGTATCAAGTTTGAGCAAAAGCGCAACAACGCAAAAATCACAGTGGATTTGTTTGACGATATGCCGACAAAGGTCAAGGAAATTCCGCAAATTGCAAAAATCGACCTTCTCATATCGATGATTACTTTAAAATATACTCAGTCCAACTCCGTTGTTTATGCAAAGGGCGGTCAAACCCTCGGCGTCGGCGCAGGTCAGCAAAGCCGAATCCTCTGCACAAGAATGGCAGGCGACAAGGCAGATATGCTTTGGCTGAGAAGAAACGAAAAGGTTTTGAGCCTTCCGTTTATCGACGGTATTCGCAAGTGCGACGCCGACAACGCTATCGACCTTTATATCAGCAACGATTATGAGGAGCTTTTGAAGGACGGTGTATGGCAGAGATATTTCACCGAAAAGCCACAGCCGTTCACAGCCGAAGAAAAAGCTCAATGGCATGAGAAAATGGACAATGTTGCTCTCGGAAGCGACGCTTTCTTCCCGTTTGAGGATAATATCGAGCGTGCCGTTAAATCGGGTGTTAAATATATCGCTCAGCCGGGCGGCTCGGTAAGAGACCAAAATGTTATCGATTGCTGTGACGAGCACGGCATTGCAATGGCGATGACAGGCATCCGTCTTTTCCACCACTGATAAGATATTCACCCCGGTTCATTTTGAAAAGGCTTGTGATTTAATGAAAAAAATATTTTCGCTTTTTCTCTGCGCCGTTATGGCGGCAAGCGTGCTGTTTTGCACACCTGTTGCATCGTTTGCGCAGGATGATAATCAAATAACCGTTTCAGCCGATTCAAGCGATATTACAGAGGATTTGCGTGCCGCATTAAAGCAGGCGGGATTGAGCGCAACACCCGAAAATCGCTTCACCGTTAAGGTTGAGCCGGGCACCTATGAACTGACAAGAGGGCTTAATATTTATTCAAACACAAATTTTGACCTCACCGGTGTCACATTCATAAAAGCAAACGGCTTTTCGGGCGCAACAATGCTCAAAACCGGCTTGGCTGATGATGTCAGCAAGGGCTACGACTATTATAAAAACATAACAGTCATCGGCGGCACATTTGACGCAAATGCCGCGTCAATCGAATCAAACGCAGGCGGAATTTGGGCAATCCATCATACGGATAATTTCAAGGTCAGCGGCACAACATTAAAAAATTGCCGCAACAGCCACCATATTTCGATTGCCGGCTGTCGCAATGTCACCGTTGACAATTGCACATTTGAAAACAGCTATCGCTCCTCCGGCAACACCGCAAACAACGAGGCTGTCCAGCTTGACATTCTTGACAAGCGCCACTATTCGGGCTTGCCTGCGGCGTCATATGACGGCACGGCAAACAAAAATATCAAAATCACCAATTGTCGTTTTAACAAGGTTAACCGCGGCGTAGGCTCTCACAGCTCGCAAACGGGAAATTATATGAACGGCTTTGTTGTGAAAAACAACACCTTCAACTATGTTGACGGCTACGCCGTTACCGCAGTCGGAATTATAAATTGCGACATCAGCTACAACAAAATCAACAACTGCGGTGCAGGCATTTTTTATCGCACGGTGAATCAGAATTTTGCCAACACTTATCATTATAAGGACGGCATCACGCGCGACCCGGCGACAAAAATCTGCAACAATGTTATTTCGACAAAAAAGTCACCCGACAAATGCTTTAATGTTGTTCCGTACGGCATTAAAATTTACGGTGTGAATGTTTCAAAAAATTCAAATTTACCGAGCGATAAGGATTCAACCGGTAAACAGCGTGTTATCAAGGCAGGCGATTACAGGGCATACAATGTTACTGTCTCGTCAAACACCGTCACCGTTGGCTATACCGGCTACGGTATTTGGCTGAACGGCTCTGTCGGCACAAAGGTTTCGTCAAACAAAATCACCTTGGCGAAAAACACTGCCGTTAAAGATACCGTACACGCGTTTCGTGCGGATTATTGCTCGTCACCGACCGTTTCGTCAAACAGCATAAACGGCAACAATCTTTCTTACAGCGGCAACGGAATCAATCTCACCGGCACAAGCGGTGCAAAGCTCACATCAAACACGGTTACAAAATTCAAAAAGAGCTGTGTTTTGCTTGATAAAAAATCTTCGGCATCGTTGAGCAAAAACAAGGTGTCATACAGCGGTGAGCACGGCGTTTATGTTCGAAATTCGTCAAAAGCGGCGTTTTCAAAAAACACCGTTTCAAATAATAAATACAAGGGTGTTTATTTTAAGGACACCACCGCCGCAAACACAATGAGCGGCGACAAAATCAGCGCAAACGGCGAGCACGGCGTTGCTTTCAGCAACTCAAAGGGCAAGTTGACTTCCGTCACAAGCTCAAAAAACTCCGGTTACGGAATTTATTCAAGCAAGAAAAGCAGAGTCACCGTTGCAAAATGCACCGTATCGTCAAATAAAAAGGACGGTATTTACTGCAACAACAAATCCTCAACCGCAATTTCATCCTGCACGGTTTCATCAAACAAGGGCAATGGAATTTATTTTACAAGCGGCGCAGGCGGAAGTGTAAAATCAACAAAAATCACTTCCAACAAAAAATATGGCATTTATAAAACGAAAAAAGCCAAAAAAGTTGCAGTCAGCAAAGTTAAATACAGCAAAAATAAAAGCGGAAAAATCAAAAAATAATTCCGCTGATTAATTAATAAAAAACCATATCAAAGGAGATTATAAATTATGGTAAGAGCAATTGTAGGCGCTAACTGGGGCGACGAGGGTAAAGGTAAAGTCACCGATATGTTCGCTGAACAAAGCGATATTGTCGTTCGTTTTCAGGGCGGTGCCAACGCAGGCCACACTATTATTAATGAGCACGGCAGATTTGCATTGCACCTTATGCCGTCGGGTGTTTGCTACGACCACGTAACCTGCATTATCGGCAATGGCGTTGCGTTGGATATTAACAAGTTCATCAAGGAGCTTGACGATATTAAAAAGGCAGGACTCAATCCGCACCTTTTGGTCAGCGAGAGAGCACAAATCCTTATGCCTTATCATATTCTTCTTGATACATACGAGGAGGAAAGGCTCGGCAAAAACGCATTTGGCTCGACAAAAAGCGGCATTGCTCCGTTCTTCTCGGATAAATATTCAAAAATCGGTATTCAGGTAAACGAGCTTTTTGATGATGAAACACTCCGTGCAAAGCTTAAAAATATCTGCACACTCAAAAATCTCACCCTCAAATATGTTTACAACAAGCCGCTTCTTGACGAGGACGAGCTTTTCAATACCTGTATGGAATATAAGGAAAAAATCGCTCCTTATGTTTGCGATACTCACAAGTATATCGCCGACGCCATCAAGGAGGGCAAAAACATTCTCCTCGAGGGTCAGCTTGGCACACTTAAAGACCCTGATTTCGGCATTTATCCTATGGTTACATCTTCCTCAACTCTTGCAGGCTACGGCGCAGTAGGCGCAGGCATTCCGCCTCACAAAATCGAGGATATTGTTGTTGTTACAAAGGCATATTCGTCGGCAGTCGGTGCAGGCGAGTTTGTTTCCGAGATTTTCGGCGACGAGGCACAAGAACTTCGTATTCACGGCGGAGACAAGGGCGAGTTCGGCGCAACAACAGGCAGACCGAGAAGAGTCGGTTGGTTTGACTGCGTTGCATCAAAATACGGTATTGAGTGTCAGGGCGCAACCCAGGTTGTAATGACGGCTCTCGACTGCCTTTCATATCTTGACGAAATCAAGGTTTGCACAGCTTATGATATTGACGGCGAAATAACAAAGGATTTCCCGACAACTCATGTTCTCAAAAAAGCAAAACCTGTTTTCAAAACCCTCAAGGGCTGGCACTGCGACATCAGAGGTATCAAAAATTACGATGACCTTCCGCAGGAGGCAAAGAATTATGTTGAATTCATTGAGGGCGAGCTTGGCCATAAGATTACAATGGTTTCAAACGGCCCTGAAAGAGAAGCAATTATCCACAGAGCATAATCATACATTATATATAAATCCCGAGAGCATCGCCCTCGGGATTTTTTGTTATAAGCAGTCGGAGTTTGGCTTTGTTCCCTTTACATCGGGCAAATTGTGTTCGCCCGATTGCAAAACGACAAACCGGAGGCAAAATGTATTCACCTCGGCATTTTTCGACCTATTTAAAACATTTTTGCACACAAAAAGGGAGGTATTGCCTCCCTTTGATTTTTAGATATTAATTATGTACTTAAAACAACATTCCTATCATCATTTCATTAAAATCGGGAAAACTGCTTCCTGCCAAAACTCCGAGTGAGGCTAACAAAACCGAAACAAGAACACCAACTCCTATGCAAATTGCGTAAACGACAATTTCAGCAACAAGAAAGTTTTTGATGCTCTTGTTTGTTGTGCTGCTGCAAAGCCAAACAATCCAGCAAATAATGTTTACAACCGGAATTGCCGAAAGAATCAAAAGACCTACCCACTTGCCGACTGTAACCGGCTTTGATGTGTTGTCATAGCTCGGTGCAACATTCTGCGGCTGATAGTATTGCTGTTGTTGCTGTGGCTGATAATATTGTTGTTGATATTGCGGTTGAGCCTGCGCCTGCTGCTGTGAATAGTCATATGCCGGCTGTGTCGGTTGTGTCGGTTGCGGCGCATAATACTGTGCCGGCTCGCTTGGTGCCTCATATTGCGGTGCCTCATACTGTTGTGCAGGCTGTGCCTCATATTGCTGTGCAGGCTGTGCCTGCGGTGCGGCATTGGCGTCTACCAATGCACCGTTGCATGCAGAGCAAACATTTGCACTGTCATCATAATACAAATTGCAATTTGGACATTTTTTCATAATGTAAAACTCCTCAAATATATTTTTGTTTTGTTTATATATACTGCGAAACTAATCGCTGTATTTCTGTTTTCTCACATCAAGGTGGCGAACGTCGATATAATCGGGCAATCCGTTTCTGTACGGTGTTTGAACAACGCCCTCAATAAGCGGCCTTAAATAATCCACCATATCCTGCGTAACATCGTTGCCCTCGGGGTTAATCCAGCTCCTCGGCACAAGCTTTTCCGTGTTTGCGACAACGGCGACATTTTCTGTCGAATACTCAACACTGTACGGCTTGTCGGAAATTCTGCGCAATGTTGAAAATACGCCGCTTTTGCCTGAAACAGCCGCCCTTACGGCAATCGTTCCGAGGTTAAACGCCTCCTCAACATCTGTGAGAGAAGAAATGTGGCCGGCACTTCTTTGGATAACGCTCGGCTCAAGTGCTCTGACCTTACATCCTATTTCCTTTTCAATTACGGATTTAAGATATGCGCCTGTTCCGCTCAATTGAGCGTGACCGAATTCGTCAACCTTCGAGTGCTGTGCGCTGATATAGTTTCCGTCTTTGTCGTGTATTCCCTCGCTGACAACAACGATGATAGAGTTGTATTCCTCAAGCTTTGCCTTAACATCGCTTACGAATTGTTCAACGCTGAAATCAACCTCCGGCAGATAAATAAGGTGCGGTGCCACCATATCTTCTTGCCTTGCAAGACATGATGAGGCGGTCAGCCAGCCTGCGTTTCTGCCCATAGCCTCTATAATGTGCACGCTCTTGATGCTGTAAATGCTTGTATCGTATGCAACCTCGCGCACACATGATGCGATGTATTTTGCCGCACTGCCGAATCCGGGCGAGTGGTCAATGCCGTTCAAATCGTTGTCGATTGTTTTGGGCACGCCTACGATTTTTATGTCGATGGCATGTGATGTTGTGTAGTCAGATAGTTTTTTGACCGTGTCCATTGAATCGTTGCCGCCGATATAGATAAAATATCCTATATCGTATTTTTGCATAATGGATACAACCTTTGCAAGTTCTTCCTCATTGCCCGACAGCTTATATCGGCACGAGCCGAGGAACATTGCCGGTGTCAGTTTAAGTCTGTTTAGTTCATACGGCATATGCTCAAACATATTGCTCAAATTCATTATATTTTCATCAAGAAAGCCCTCGATTCCGTTTATCATTCCGTAAACGCTGCCGATTTCGTCACAACCGAGTGCATAGTCGATTGCACCGGCAAGGCTTGAGTTGATAACAGCTGTCGGTCCGCCGGACTGACCGATGATTAAGTTTTTACTCATTTTTTATATTTGTCCTTACGTTTATATTTCAATATTAAGTTCTTTGATTTTATCTCTGACCTTGAGCCAATCCGCAAACGCTGCCTCCTTGTTGTTGGGGTTGCGCAAAATTGCGGCAGGGTGATATGTGCCCATCATCAAAACGCCGTTTTTCTCGATAAAATCGCCGTGCTGTTTCGTCACCTTGAAATCGGGCGAAATCAGCTTTTGCGCCGAAATTCTGCCTACGCAGATTATGATTTTCGGTCTGATGATTTTAAACTGCTCGCGAAGCCAATTGATGCACATTTCCTGCTCCTCGGGTTTTGGGTCCCTGTTTTTCGGCGGACGGCACTTCACCATGTTTGCGATATACACATTTTTTTCCCTGCTTAAATCAATGCTTTCAAGAAACTTGTCAAGCAACTTGCCCGAGCGGCCGACAAACGGCTCACCCTGCAAATCCTCGTTTTCACCGGGGCCTTCGCCGATAAGCATAATGTCGGCGTCCTTTTTGCCCACGCCGAAAACAAGATTTGTTCTGCCCTCGCAAAGTCCGCATTTTGTGCAGGATTGGCATTCGGTTTCAAGTTGGTCAAGCGTCATATTTTCACCTCAAACTTAATTTACCTATATAATAACAAATTTATGGTTGAAATACAATTAAAAGTGTTATAAAATATCAATGAAAAATATATTTTTTTAATTTTGGAGGATTTTTAAAATGGCAAATCAGGTATTGGTTGAAATTTCTGCCCGTCATGTTCATGTTTCACAGGCAGATTTGGAAACACTTTTCGGCAAAGGATATGAGCTTACAGTTAAAAAGATGCTGTCACAACCGGGTCAGTTCGCTTGTGAGGAGAGAGTAAGAGTTATCGGTCCTAAGGGTGAGTTCCCGAGAGTTTCAATCCTCGGTCCCGTAAGAAAGGATACACAGGTTGAACTTTCACTTACAGACGCCCGTTCAATTGGCGTTACCGCTCCGGTAAGAGAGTCGGGCGATGTTAAAGGCTCAGGCACATGCAAACTTGTAGGACCTGCAGGCGAGGTTGAAATTCCTTACGGTGTTATTGCCGCAAAGCGCCACATTCACGCTACAACAAAGGATGCCGAGGAGCTTGGTATCCAAAACGGCCAAATCGTTTCTGTCGAAATTCCGACATCAAACGAAAGAAACCTCGTTTTCGGCGATGTGGTTTGCCGTGTTTCAGACAACTATGCTCTTGCAATGCATATTGATACAGACGAGGCAAATGCCGCAGGTATGGCACCTAACACAATGGGCACAATCATTAAGTAATCGACAGGCTTCGATAAGGCATTTTCGACACGCTGTAGGCTGTTGAGAAAGATTCTGAATTTCGTTTTCTTGCGAACTTTGCTGTACGATGGTACCGCTTGTGAGCAAAAAACGAAAAACGCCAAAAGCGCCGTAAACTCGATGTTTACAGCGCTTTTCATTCCTTCTGATTACAACAAATTTTATCTTTATCCATTTGTGCAAAATAAGAATATTAAATTGTTAAACTGTTTATTTTGGCGTGGTTCAGGGTCTTTATCGACAGTCTACGGCTTGAACATTGCGTTCAAGCCGTTTTTTGCGCTTTATGCACACATTATTTAATTTCGTATTTAGCCGCAATGTCCAAAATATCGCCGGTCATATTGTATATTGTGTCTATAATTCTGTTGCGATATGTCGCATTGCCGTCACCAGGGAGCATTTTGCCGAGCGCAAGGTCGCCTGCACTGCCCATTGTGCAAACAGCAGCTGCGGCAGCCTCAAATTTACTGTCGGGGTTTGCTGTGATAAACGCCGTCATCATGCCTGAAAGCTGACAGCCCGTGCCTGTTATTTTGCTCATTTCGGGCTTGCCATTGCGAATTACAAAGCATTTTTCGCCGTTGCTCACAAGGTCAATCGCACCGGTTACGGCGATAATTGCGCCTGTTTCCTTTGAAAATCCGTTTACAAATTCGATTGCACCGTCAAGATTTTCGTCTGTCACAGTGTCGGCAACATCGGCGTCAACGCCCTTTGTTGTTCCTCCGCCTGCCGCAAGACCCTTTATTTCCGAAATGTTGCCGCGGATTACATCAAATTTGATGTTTTCGACAAGGCGTACCGCGGTGTCTGTCCTCAATCTTGATGCGCCGACTCCCACCGGGTCGAGCAAAACGGCATGGCCAAGCTCGTTTGCCTTTGCCCCCGCAAGGTGCATTGCTTCAACCGTTCTTTTGTTAAGCGTGCCTATGTTGATATTGAGACCGCCGCAGATAGCGGTTATATCCTGCACCTCGTCCGGCTCGTCAGCCATAATCGGACTGCCGCCGCAGGCAAGGATAACATTTGCAACATCGTTGACTGTTACATAATTTGTGATATTGTGCACAAGCGGAGACGCTTTTCGCACATTGTCAAGGTATTTTCCAAGCATATTTATCGCTCCTTTTCCTTTTAGTATAGATTTTTATTCAATTTTATAATATATCAAAAAATCAACGCAATCAAGACAATGATTTCAAAAAAATAATTTTTTTGTTGATTTTGAAAAGGCAATGCTTTATAATATATAAGTACAGACGGTTGTGCATCGCGTACAGCCGTTTTTTGTTTTTTACATAATCTTATTTGGAGGATACGGTTTATGTCAAAGTATATTTTTATCACCGGAGGTGTAGTTTCCGGACTCGGCAAGGGAATCACTGCGGCATCCCTCGGCAGACTTTTGAAATCTCGCGGTCTTAAAGTTACCGCTCAAAAGCTCGACCCATATCTTAATGTTGACCCCGGCACAATGAATCCCGTTCAGCACGGCGAGGTTTTCGTCACCGATGACGGCGCCGAAACCGACCTTGATTTGGGACATTACGAAAGATTTATCGACGAATCGCTTTCACAAAACTCAAACCTCACCTCGGGCAGAGTTTATTGGAAAGTTATCACCGACGAGCGCAAGGGCGTTTACGGCGGTCAAACAATCCAAATCATTCCCCATGTTACAAACGAAATAAAAAAATCAATTCATAAAAATGCCGACACCGGTGCCGATGTTTGCCTTGTCGAAATCGGCGGAACGGTCGGCGATATTGAGTCTCAGCCGTTTCTTGAGGCAATCCGTCAGTTTGCCGTTGAGGTCGGCAGAGAAAACTGCCTCTTTATCCATGTTACTCTCGTGCCGTATCTTGCAGCGTCGGACGAGCTTAAGTCAAAGCCGACTCAGCATTCTGTTAAGGAAATGCTTTCTCTCGGCATAAGCCCCGACATTATCGTTTGCCGTACGGAACATCCGCTCACAGACGATATTCGCCGCAAAATTGCACTTTTCTGCAATGTTAACGAAGAGTGTGTTATCGAAAACAACAACTGCGATATTTTGTACGCAGTGCCTATGATGCTCAAGGAGCAAAAGATGGACGAGGTTGTTTTGCGCCGCCTCGGCATTGACGCACCTAATCAGGATTTGTCGGATTGGGAGCATATGCTCGACGCTCTTCGCAACCCTGTTCAAACAGTCAAAATCGCAATGGTCGGCAAATATGTCGAGCTTCACGATTCATATATTTCCGTTAACGAGGCTCTCAAGCACGGTGGAATTGCCACTCGCTCGGCTGTCGATATTCATTGGATAGACAGCGAAACTCTCGAGGGCGACGGCGTTAATCTTGATGAAATCCTCGGCGATATGGACGGTATCCTTGTCCCGGGCGGCTTTGGCTCAAGAGGTATAGAGGGAAAAATTCTTGCCTGCAACTATGCAAGAACACACAAAATTCCGTATCTCGGCATTTGCCTCGGTATGCAAATCGCAATTATCGAATTTGCACGCAACATTATGGGATATAAGGACGCTAATTCAGCCGAAATCAATCCCGAAACAACTCATCCGGTTATTGATATTTTGCCTGAGCAAAAGGATGTCACCGATATGGGTGGCACAATGCGCCTCGGTCAGTATCCTTGTGTTCTCAACCCCGAATCAAAGTCATACGAACTTTACGGTGCATCTATGATTTATGAGCGTCACCGTCACAGATATGAGGTTAACAACGATTATCGTCAAGACCTTCTCAACGGCGGTATGATTTTTGCCGGCACATCGCCCGACAATCACATTGTCGAAATGGTTGAAATCCCTGAGCATCCGTGGTTTGTCGCTTGCCAGTTCCACCCCGAGTTTAAGAGCAGACCCAACAGACCGCATCCGTTGTTCAGAGGTTTTGTGACTGCCGCCGCAGAAAGAATGAAGAATAAATAATAAATAATCGCTCCGTTTTAACGGTTGAGTGTAATATTATGAGTAAAAAATCTGTTGCAAAAAGATATTTGTTGATAGTTTCGGCAATGTTTGTCGTGTTTGCGCTGCTTTCGTTTTTGATTATCTTCGGCATCGGCAACGCCTACGGCTCAACGCTTGATATGACAACGGCGCAAAGGGTTTTCCTTGCGCTCGGTTGTGCATATGTGCCTTGTGCATCGTTCTCGGGCTTTTGCATTTGTTTTATCAGAATTAAGGAGCTTTCGCGCCGCGGCAAAATTTTGCTTTGCTTTTTCAACATTATTGCCCTTGCGGCAATCACCGTTGTCGGCATAGTCGGAACAGTGCCCTATATAATTTATTCAATCTGCGTTTTAATTAAAAAATAAACCGTTTTATCAAAAGCCTTTCCGCAAAAGGAAAGGCTTGTTTTTTATGAAAATCTTAATGCAACCCATCGTAGGGACGAACGCATTTCGCCCCTATGGTTGATTCGTTATAATATATGTAAATTCGGCAAACGGTTGCTCGTCTGTACCGCAAAAGAATATAAAAATTGTATCTATAAATATGCACAAAACATATTATAATGTATTTATTGATTAATCGGCAAAATTTGTTGACATTTGCCTGTTTTTTTGTAAAATATAGGAGGTACATATGAGTAACGAAACAGAAAAGAAAGTAAAGAAAATAAGCGTTAAGAAAATTACGCTTGCCGCACTTTTCGCCGCACTTGTAACGGTTGCGACAACGGTTGTAAAAATCCCGACAGGTATCAACGACGGATACCTCCATTTCGGCGATTCGATGATTTATCTTGCAGGCTGTCTTTTAGGCCCTATTGCGGCACTTTCTGCGGCTATCGGCGGCGCGTTGGCAGATATTCTTTCGGGTGTTCCGACTTGGGCACCGGCAACGGCAATCATCAAGGCGTGTAACGCTGTTCCGTTCATTGTTGCTATGCATTATTATGTAAAAAGCAAGGACAAGCACAGAATCGTTAATTTGAGAACGGTTTTGATGACGATTGTTTCCGGTCTTATCACCGCTTTCGGCTATCTTCTTGCCGAGGGAATTATGTATTCGTTCCCGACTGCTTGGACTTCGTTCCCAATCAGTCTTATTCAGGCAACAGGCAGTGCCGTTATTTTCTTGATAATCGGCAGTGCGCTCGATGCCGCCAAAATTCAAAGATTTATAAAATAAAAGGAAGTATTTACAATGGCTGATATTATTTACACATTTGAGGGTAGCCCGTATTTTAACATAACAAACAAGTGTCCGTGCCGCTGTGTTTTCTGCGTCAGAGATAAAAAGGATGTTGTCGGCGAGGCTAAAAAAATGTGGCACGATTCTCAGCCGACATTTGCCGATGTTAAGGCGGCGATTGATTCGTTTGATTGGTCTGGATATGACAGTGCCGTTTTTTGCGGCTACGGCGAGCCGACAAATGAGCTTGACCTTTTGCTTGAAACGGCAGAGTATATGAAAAAAATTCATCCCGAAATCAAGCTTCGCGTAAATACAAACGGTTTGTCCGACCTTATCAACGGTAAGCCGACCGCAGAGCTGGTTTGCAAAAATATCGACGCCGTTTCCGTTTCGTTAAACGAAATGACATCGGAGAAATACGACAAAATCACACGCAACATTTTTCCCGGAAGAGCATTTGATGCGCTCCTCAAATTCACAAGCGACTGTGTTAAATGCGGCGCAGATGTGCGTATGACAGTTGTTGATGTCATTTCAGATGAGGATATTGAAACCGCACGCAAAATATGCAAATCCACCGGCGCAAATTTTCTTGTTCGCAAATTTGTTAAAAATTAATTTGACTTATATAAATCAAAACCCCCGACCTGAACGGTTGGGGGTTAATTTTTGTTCGGGAAATCCGATTTATTTCATAAATTTGTCGATTGCGGCGTTCAACTCGTCAATCGCCTGCAGGTCGCCGTCTTCGACAGCGTGGACAATGCAGTGCTCCATATGGTCCTTCAAAATCACCTTGCCTGTGTTATTTATAGCCGATTTTACGGCGGCAAGCTGAATTAAAACATCACTGCAATCCTCATCGTCCTCAACCATTTGCTTAACCTTTTGCAAATGACCTATTGCGCGTGCAAGACGGTTTGACACCTCTTTTTTGTGCAAATCACTGTGGTGATGAATATGGCTTCGATTCTCCAAAATAAAACCTCCGCGCGATTATCACTTGTCTAAGAATTTGCCCATAATTGACGGACCGAAGTCGATATATTCGCCTGTCTGCTTTGCACTTTCCTCGTTGATTGAGTCAACGCCGCTGTCTGTTTCGTTTTCTTTGCTGTGTTGATAAATCAAAAACGGAACAGGGTCGCTTGCGTGCGTTCTTGTTACAATCGGGGTCGGGTGATCCGGCAAAATCATAATTTTGTAGTCGTCATATTTTTTGAGACCGTCAAAAAGGATTGGCAAAACTCTTGTGTCAATCATTTCGATTGCCTTAACCTTGTTTTCAGGCTCGTTTCTGTGACCGCATTCGTCGGGTGCCTCAAAGTGGATATAAACAAGGTCGTCGCCCTTTTTCAAAAGGTCAAGTGCGGCGTTTGCCTTGCCTTCAAAGTTTGTGTCGATATATCCTGTTGCGCCCTCAACTTCGGCAACATCCATTTTTGCACATTCGCCGAGTCCTTTAATAAGGTCAACTGCGGATACAACGCCGCCTTTAACGCCGTAAACGCTCTCAAATGTGTCAAAAGCAGGGCGTGTGCCTTCGCCCCAAAGCCAAATCGAGTTTGCAGGGCGTTTGCCGTTCTTTTTTCTCGCAATGTTTACAGGGTGGTTTTCGAGCAAATCGTATGATTTTTTCATCATTTCGATAAGCGGCTTTGCGTTCTCGGCGGTTGAAAGATAGTCGGTGATTACCTTGCCGGTAATATCGTGCGGCGGTGTCATCTTGCCGAGATCGGTTGTGCCGTTCTTCCAAATAAGGCAGTGGCGATAACTGATTCCGGGATAAAACTTAAATTCATCCGTGCCGAGTTTTTCGTCAATATATTTGATGAGAATTTCTGCCTCCTCGGTAGAAATATCGTCTGCACAGTAATCCTCGATTGTCTTTTGCTCATACGGCAAATCGTCCTCCGAAAGGGTAACAAGATTTGTCCTGAGCGAAACATCGGTCGGCTTCATATCAATGCCCATTGAAAGAGCCTCAAGCGGACTTCTGCCGGTGTAGAACTTCTTTGGGTCAAAGCCCATAACACTCATGTTTGCAACATCCGAGCCCGGTTTCAATCCCTCGGCTACCGTGCGGATAAGTCCTACCTCGCCGTGCTTTGCCAAATAGTCCATATTCGGCTTTTTGGCAACCTGCATCGGTGTTTTTCCGTCTAATGCCGGAACGGGATAATCTGCCATTCCGTCATATAATACAACTACATATTTCATAATATATACTATCTCCTGATTTTGAGATTTAATTATTTAAAGTATTTAACGCCGCTTTCAAAGAGTTTCATATCCTTTTCAAACGGAACGTTACCGTAAAGATTGTCGCCCTTACGCTCGCAGTGACCCATTTTGCCGAGAACTCTGCCGTCGGGTGAGGTGATGCCCTCTACCGCGCAAACGGAGCCGTTCGGGTTAAACGGCATTTCACTTGCAACATTTCCGTCAAGGTCAACATACTGTGTTGCAACCTGACCGTTTTCGACAAGCTTTTTCATTACATCTTCGTCGGCAACAAATCTGCCTTCGCCGTGGCTGATAGGCACAGCAAAAATATCGCCTGCCTCAACGGCGCTGAACCACGGTGATTTAACCGAGGTAACTCTTGTGTAAGCCATTGACGAAATGTGTCTGCCGATTGTGTTGAATGTGAGCGTCGGGTCATTTTCCTTAATGTCAACGATTTTGCCGTTCGGCACAAGACCGAGCTTGATAAGTGCTTGGAAACCGTTGCAAATACCGAGCATAAGTCCGTCGCGGCAGTTGAGAAGTTTTGTTACAGCCTCCGAAACTTTCGGGTTGCGGAATGTTGTGGCAATGAATTTGCCCGAGCCTTCAGGTTCGTCACCGCCGGAAAATCCGCCGGGGAGCATAACGATTTGGCTCGTCTCGATTTCCTTAACCATTTTGTCGATTGTTTCGTTAATGTCTGCCGGTGTGAGGTTGTTTACAACAAGGATTGACGCCTCTGCGCCTGCCTTTTCAAATGCGCGCGCTGTGTCAACCTCGCAGTTTGTGCCCGGGAATGCCGGAATAAATACCTTAGGTTTTGCAACTTTGTTCTTGGCAACAAAAATACTGCGTTCTTTATAGAGCGGAACATCAATCGGCATTTTAGCCGTCTTTCCCGAGTCAGTCGGGAATACCTTTTCAAGCTTTGATGTCCACTCTGCGATTAATTCATCGGCGGTGTAAACAGTGCCGTCAATGATAAATACGCCGTTGTCGTTTGTTGTGCCCAATGTAATGCCGTCGAAATCGTTTTCGTCGGCAAGTTCAAGCACAAACGAACCTTGAAGCGGTGCAAAAAGTGTTTTTGCGTCAAGCTTTGTTTCAAATGTAAAGCCGGTTTTGTTGCCGAATGCCATTTTGCATACGCATGCGGCAGCACCGCCCTCTTTAACAACGCCTGCAGCAAGCACCTTGCCCTCTCTGATTTTGTTGCAAACATCAACCATAAGAGCCATTGCCTTGTCATAATTCGGAAGTCCTGTTTCGCCGTCAACCGGGATTTCAACAAGTTTAACGGTTGAGCCTGCTCTCTTGAATTGAGCCGACGCAGTTTTTGACGCCTCGCTTACGCCTACTGCAAACGATACAAGGGTAGGAGGAACATCAAGGTCGTTGAACGAGCCTGACATTGAGTCCTTACCGCCGATTGACGGTGTGTGATAGCCGAGTTGTGCGGTGAGAGCACCGAGCAATGCGGCTGTCGGCTTGCCCCAACGGGTCGGAGCGTCATTGAGTCTTTCAAAGTACTCTTGGAATGTCAATCTTGCTTTTGACGGGTCGCATCCTACTGCGGCAAGCTTTGCAAGCGATTCGGTTACTGCAAATGCCGCGCTGTGGAACGGTGACCAGCGTGATACTTTCGGAATAAATCCGTATGCCATAACGGTTGCCGTGTCTGTTTCGCCCTTGATAAGCGGAATTTTTGCAACCATTGCCTCCTCCGGAGTGAGCTGATATTTGCCTGCATACGGCATAAGAACTGTTGACGCACCGATTGATGAGTCAAAGCGCTCTACAAGTCCTTTTTGTGAGCAAACCTCAAGTCTTGAAAGGTTTGCCTTGAGAGCCTCGGCGTTTGTCATTTTCTCAAGTGCCGACGGCACCTGTGTCCTGTATTCATCGTCGCCGATTGCCTCAATTTCTACTGCGGCGTGCTGAACAACGCCGTTTGTGTTTAAGAAATCTCTCGAAAGGTCAACGATTTTGTCGCCTCTCCAAGTCATTTCAAGTCTGTTTTCGTCTGTTACTTCAGCAACAACGGTTGATTCAAGGTTTTCTTTTCTTGCGAGGTTTTCAAATTTTTCGACATCCGACTTGTCAACAACAACAGCCATTCTCTCCTGCGATTCGGAGATTGCAAGCTCTGTACCGTCAAGTCCCTCGTATTTTTTAGGCACCTTGTCAAGGTCAATTTTAAGACCGTCTGCAAGTTCGCCGATTGCAACGCTGACACCGCCTGCGCCGAAATCGTTGCAACGCTTTATCATTTTTGCAACCTCGGGGTTGCGGAACAATCTTTGGATTTTACGCTCTGTCGGTGCGTTACCTTTTTGCACTTCTGCGCCGCAGGTTTCGATTGAGTGGCTGTCGTGCGCTTTTGATGAGCCTGTTGCGCCGCCGCAGCCGTCTCTGCCTGTTTTGCCGCCGAGGAGGATGATTACATCGCCATTTTGCGGAACTTCACGGATAACATTTTCTTTCGGTGATGCGCCGATTACTGCGCCGATTTCCATTCTCTTTGCAACATAGCCGTCATCGTAAAGCTCCGTTACCTGACCTGTTGCAAGACCGATTTGGTTGCCGTATGACGAATATCCCTGAGCCGCACCCGTTGTGATTTTGCTTTGCGGCAATTTAGCGTCAAGTGTGTCCTCAAACGGAGTTGTCGGGTCGCCCGAGCCGGTTACGCGCATTGCTTGGTAAACATATGCTCTGCCCGAAAGCGGGTCGCGGATTGCGCCGCCGAGGCAGGTTGCCGCGCCGCCGAACGGCTCGATTTCTGTCGGGTGGTTGTGTGTTTCGTTTTTAAACTGAACAAGCCACGGCTCTTTTTTGCCGTCAATTTCAACATCAACATTAATTGAGCAGGCATTGATTTCCTCGCTCTCGTCGAGGTCGTCAACATAGCCGTGTTTTTTGAGATATTTTGTGCCGATGCACGCCATATCCATAAGGCAAACGATTTTGTCGGTTCTGCCTGCATAAAGGTCCGCTCTTGCCTCAAAATATTGGTCGAGCGCCTTTTCTATTGCGGCGGAATACTTGCCCTCATTTATAGTGATTTCATCAAGCTGTGTAGCAAAGGTGGTGTGACGGCAGTGGTCCGACCAATATGTATCAATTACCTTGATTTCGGTCAGTGATGGGTTGCGTTTTTCGTCGTTTTTGAAATAGTCGCGCACCCAACAAAGGTCCGCAACGCTCATTGCAAGACCCATAGAGCCGTGATAAGCCGCAATTTCGTCGTCGCTCATTTCGATAAAGCCGTCAATTCTTACAATGTCGGCGGGTACATCTGTTTTTATGTCGAGTGTTTCGGGGAGTTCCATTGATGCAACCCTTGATTCAACCGGGTTGATAATGTATGATTTGATTTTTTCAAACTCATCGTCTGAAATATCGCCCTTAACGGCTATTACTTTTGCCGACGCAACCTTCGGTCGCTCGCCTGCCGTCAAAAGCTGAATACATTGTGCCGCACTGTCTGCACGCTGGTCATACTGACCGGGCAGATATTCGGTTGCAAAATATTTCCAACCGTCATCAATTTTTAAATCATAATAAACATTGTCAAGGTTTGTTTCAGAAAAAACCTGCTTAACGGCAGAGTCAAACTCTGCGTCGCTCAAGCCCTGAGCATCATATCTGTTAATGATTCTCAAATCCTCAAGCCCCGTTAAGCCGACATTGCCGCGCAAGTCCTCTAAAATCTGACCTGCCTCAATATCGTTTCCTTTTTTCTTTTCGACGAATACACGATATACCTTTGCCATTTTCGCTCTCCTTGTGAAATAAATTTTCAAGTATCAATATGATAACATAAATCTTTTTTAATATCAACAAAGACATTATAAATTAATAATAAGAAATTAACCGTTGTTACACCCTCTTTTTAGTGTAAAATAACAAAAGGCATTAATATTAAACGGCAAAAGAATCCAAAAACAAAAAGCACCGAGTATAATAACTCGGTGCTGTGTCGATATTTTGTTATATGTCAAAATCTTCGTCAAGGTGCATTGATGTTATGTCGCGCACCATGCCGATTGTCGATTTTTTGCCGTCGGGCGATTCAATTATTTTGCGCCTTTCAACCACAACAAGGTGCTTGCCGCCTTTGATTTTGAGCGAATATGTCGTTTTTGTGACATTGCCTGTTTGCGATTGTGTTTCAATTGCGTGCGTTGCCATAACAATCTCGCGCGCACTGATAAGGTTTGCCAAATCGCCGTTGTATCTTTCAAAAAGCTCTTTGCGTGTAAAGCCCAAAAGTTTTATAAAGTCTTCGGATACAACATCAAGTTTAAACGGTTCTTCAAGGCTTGTGCAAAACAGGGGGCCGGGCAGATTTTTGAACAGGCTCACCATTGTATCGGTCTGCCTGTCAGCCTTTTCCTCCTCCTGCTTTACTCTTGTAATATCTGTGAAAATTGCATGAAAAACAGGGCATTTGTCGCTGTCATAGCGCTGAATTGCCGAGTTCATTTTAACCCAAATAAATTCGTTCTTGTGGCGGTTGATTCTTATCTCTATATCAATCGGCTTTTTGGTTGCCATAGAGTTGCCGATTGCCTGAAAAACAAGGCTTCTGTCGTCGGGATAAATCAGCTCGTCAAGGCGATAAATTTGGTTTTTGTAGTTTTCCTTTGTAGTGTCAAAAAAGCGGCAGCAGGCACTGTTTAAATACAATGGCTCAAAGTGCATATCTTTGTTAACTTTGAACAAACACACGCCGCCCGTCACAAGGTCAATCAGGTTGTTCATTTCCTTGGCGGTTTCCTTGAGTTTTTCGGATTTTTCAACCGAGCGCGAAACATCCGCCATTGTCAGCCTGCAAAGCGTTGTTCCCTCAACATTTTGACCTGTGCAGTGAACATAAATATAGTTGTGTTCTTTGTTCTTTAAATAGAAATTAAAGTATATGTAAGGCGAGTTTTTTTTGCAAATGCAACGCATTATGTTTTCGCGCTCCTTGGGTACAAGCACATCGTGCAAAAAAAGCTTGCCTTGCTTTATTTTAGAAGGGTGAACACCCACAAAATCAGAAAAATGACTGTCGCAGTCAACCACAACAAGATTGTCTGCCTTGTCGATAACGCAGGTCATAAATTCAACCTCAAACGCCAAATCGTCGTTATCTAAAATTTTCATCACTCCCTTTGGCGATTTTCCGCCGCACATAGTCCTCTCTTACTATATTTTACCATTTGGAAATTATTTGTCAAATATCCGGCTGTTCGACGAATACCCTTGTTAATTGTATCACAAAGTCAAAAAAAGACAAGTCGTTATAAGAAATATTAAGGAACTGTTTAAATTCGTTTATAAATCAGTCACATCTTACAAATCACGCTCCGAAATTTTGTAAAATATAACCACATTCTTTTCATTGACCGTGTGTCGGAATAATTATATAATAAATACAATAGCAGTTATAATACTAATTTTAGATTATTGTCTATTAACTCGTATGTATACACTCATTTTCAAGGAGGAATGAAAAATGAGAACAAAATCAAAAAGAGCAATCAGCATATTGCTCAGTGTTCTTATGGCAGTGTCCGGTATTGTTCCCGCAATGAGCGCATTTGCGGCATCCGGCGACGGTGTTTTCGATAAAATCGAAATGAAACTTTTTTATGCCGACACCGACACGGTCGTTCCCGAATATCAGGAGGACGGCAAAACCACCTTCATTCAGTATATGAAAGAGGGCGACGAGCTTCAGCTTACATATAAGCTGATTGATTCGGTCGCTCCCGACAACAGCTATGTCAAATGGCACAGTGAAAACCCTGTTCTTGTCGATGTTGACCAAACGGGTAAAATCAAGGCATTCGACTCGTCAAAGGGTGCCGTTATTCAATCTTGGATTGATAACGAGGTCAAGCCTATCCCTATAATCGGTAAGCCCCTCGGCAAGGTGCTTGAAAAAGCATTTTTCAACGATAAAATCGACCTCGACAGTATGGATACCGAGGAGATTGTCGATATTTTGGTTAAAGCTCTCGGCTCCGAAAGCTGGATTGCCAACTATATTGAGGCATATAAGGGCAAGCTTATCGATTCGCTTAGAGTATACCTTGACAAGGTAAACACGCCGATTGTGTGCGAGCTTTACGACCCGAGCGTTTCCGACACAAAGCCTGTTTCAACGGCAAGCGTAAATGTCACCGTTAAAAAGTGTGAGGAATGGTATGCGACTTTTCTTCCGAACGGCACACACATCACAAACAAATCACAAATTGCCACAACTCAGGCGGTAGGCTCAAGTGTTCAAATTTATGCCATCACAACGCCTCAGCGCCTTGGTTTCGGTACCGTTTATTCCGTTAAAACCTCTTCGATTTTCACAAACGGCAAGGCGGTAGCAACCGTAACCGACAGCGGTCTTGTTTCATTCAAGAGCAAGGGCACCGCAACAATCATTGTTTCACCCGATTCAAAGCAGGTTATCGAATCTATTTTGAAAATGGTCAATTACCTATACAAGCTTGATAACACAGGCACGCTTGACACGGCAAAAATCGCCGACATTCTTATCAAGTATATGGGTGTTGATATAGACAGAAACGTTCTTGCTGCATTGCTTGACGCAGCATTCGCGATATACAAGATTGTCGGAGACACGGCAGATCCCATTCAGCTCACGGCAACCGCTGTTCAAATCATCGCAAACATTATTTTGCAGATGGCGTATAACGATAAAATCACATTTAATGTTGTTGAGGCAAAGCCGCTCACCGATTTCAATATCAGCGGAGTTACCTCCGTTAAGGAAGGCTCGGAAATTCAGCTTTCGATAGTTGATGTCAAGCCCGACGCAGGCGACACTTCCGACATTGTTTGGTCCTCCTCCGACCCGACAGTTGCATCGGTTGACCCGAAAACAGGCGTAATCAGAGGCCTTGATGCAGGCGATTCTGTTTTGAGCCAGTCAAAAGAGGTCAAAATCACCGCACATTCTCCGTCGGGAAATATTACAAAATCCGTTACTGTCACGGTCGAAAAGAAAAACGGCAAATATGTTTCCGGAGTTGACATAAACGGACCGAATCAGGTCGAAATCAACAGCGAATCGGATTACAGTTGTGCCGTTTATCCGAAGCGTGTTGCCGAATCAAGTAATTTGTATGTTCATTGGGGCATACAAACCGGCACTGATGATGACGGCAATCCCGAATACACTTGGGCTGACAGTGAAAACGACGCAACAGACGGCATCGGCAAAATTTCGTCAAGCGGTCATTACACGGCTGTCGGCGGCGGCAAATCAACGATTGCCGTTAAGGCGGTTACAGGCTACAGCCTTTCAACCGGAAATTTCTATGAAATTTCGTCGCGCGTTGCGACAAAAGAGGTCTCAACAGGTATTCCGGTTGAAAAAATCGAAATCAAATGCACCGGTGGCACCTCAAACAGCGATACTACTAAAAATGTAAATAATATAACAGTCAACGGCACTGATTATCAGTACATAACCGTTAAGAAAAATATTATGGAGGGTTACGCCGGCAACGGCGCAAAATTCTCCGCAACCGTTTATCCCGAAACTGCAACCGTAAAAAATGTTAAATGGGTTGTTGATAACGACTATTACAGCGTTGACGCTTCGGAAGATAACACCGTCAGTGTTAAACAAAAGGCAGGTCATGAGATTGCCGACACATTCAATATTTATGCAGTTTCAAATGACGGCAAGATTGTTTCAAACACAATCACCGTCTGCATAACAAGAAACACGGCTAAATCAAATGCAATTGTCGGTGATACAATTGAGGTTATCAACGGCAAAACGGCAGATGTTAAGCATTCGCTTGCTTTTGACGGATCGTTGACAGATACGGCATATGCATGCTACAAGGCAAATTGGTATTCGTCGGACGAATCAATATTCTCTGTTAAAGCAAATACAAACGCTAACCGCGACGGAATAATTACCGGCAACGATGTCGGCACGGCAAAGGTTTATTGCGTATCGGCTGACGGCGGCATTATTGCAACGGCAAATGTTGTTGTCAAACCCGACAAAACATATCTTAAACAAATAGTTGACCTTTGCGACAATGCAAATGTTATTCAAACAGAGGCAAACAAAAAGCTTTATAAAACATATATGCGCAAACTTGATATGGCATACACCGTTCTTTACGATCAGGATATGGCATCGCAAAACACATGCGAAACAACAGCGCGAAATCTTTTGTCGGCATTCTACAAAATCGGCGGATTTGTCGGTCTTAACAGTGTTTCAATCAAAAAGACAGACGGCGCGGATATTGAAAACGGCTTTGTAAGCGTCAAGGTCGGCGCAACGGCAAACTATACAAAATCATCATATGATTTGAATTATGTTGTCAATCCGTCCTCCGCAATGTATAATCAGGTTGAATGGAAATCGTCAAGTGACAGCATTTCCGTTGATAAAAACGGCAGATGCAAACCGACATCAAACGATGCTTGCAGCGCGCTCATTACCTGCACGGTTACAGACTATATGGGCACAAAGGTAAGCGACAGCGTTTATGTGGCTTTTGCAAGAACGCAGGCGACCGGATTAACTCTCGACTCAACCGAGATTGTAGGCGGCAAAGTCGGTGAAACACAGCAAATCAAAGCAACGGTTTTGCCGAAAAACGCATTCAACAATTCAACTGCATCTTGTCAGGGCCTTGTTTGGTCAACAAGCGATGAAAAGGTTGCCACGGTTGACCAAAGCGGCGTTGTAACATTCGTTTACGGCGGCGATTGCGAAATCATCTGCAAAACTCAGGACGGCGGATTTGAGGCTGTTTGCAAGGTCAATGTTGTTACAAACTACGATTCGCTTAAGCTCCTTATCAAATCATACAACGATTTACAGCTCAGCGAAACGAGCTATTATCCCGAAACGTGGCAATATTTCACAGCCACAATGGCAGAGGCAAACGCCCTTGTCGAAGCAAATGCGTCATCACAAAAAGAGGTTGACGCAATGCAGGCAAAGCTTGAAGGTGCATATAATTCGCTTGAAAAATACAACTATCTCCAAAAGATAGAGCTTTATCTCGACGGCGAGCCTACCTCGGAATTTTATCAATACGATTTGAGAATTTTGAAAGAGGGCTTAAGTTACAAGAACGCAGTGCTCGACCTTAATGTAAGGCTTTACCCCAACAACGCATCATATAAAGATGTAGTTTGGGCTTCATCTGACAGCAATGTTTCAGTCTCATCTGACGGTAAATGCTCACCGACAGTTAACAAGCCATGCTGGAGCACAATCACCTGTACGGTAACCGACCACTTCGGTCACTCGTTCACAGACAGCGTTTATGTTTCATTCTCATACTATCCGGTAACTGGAATGAAGCTTAGCGAAACAAATATTAACGGCGCAGTCGGCTCGACATATCAACTTACATGTACCGTTGAGCCTACCGGCACATCGGTCGGTCATCTCGGTGCCGCATCAATTCAAGATTATTATTGGGAGTCCGACGATGAAAGCGTTGCAACAATTGACAAAAACGGACTTGTAACATTTGTCAGCGCCGGCTCGACAACAGTTCGCGCCGTATCGTATGACGGCGGTATCACCGGCGAATGTAAGGTTTCGACCGACGGTGACAGAAGTGCACTTAAGGAAGCTCTTGAAAAGTATAAAGATATTGACACAACCGAGTATAAAAAGGATTATGCCGAAACATTTACGGCGGCTTATGCAAGCGCACAAAAGGCACTCACCGATTATTCGCTTAAGCAGGAGCAAATCAACGAGGCGGCAAACACTCTTGTTACCGCCGCAGAGGAAATGATTGCTCATCCGTTCGTCAAGGTCAGCGGTGTTGATATTTCATATACCTCATCAAAATCCGACCTTTTAGGAAAAGTAACTCAAATTGCTTCGGGCACAGTCGGCTCAAGTGACGCGCTTTCAATCAACCTTTCTCAAAAATATTCTAATCTTAACAATTATAATACGGTTGAACTTAATGCAGCTGCGGCTCCGTTAAATTCAGATTCTAAGAGGGTTGAGTGGTCAACAGATGGCTCCTACGAGGCAACAATCAAGACAGACGGCACAAAGCTCACGGTAACACCGAAAGATAAAAGTAAAGGTGCATGGGCAAAACTGACAGTCACCGTAACCGATGATTATGACAGGGTAACCACACGCACAATTTATGTCACAATGAGCGATAATGTTGCAACAGGAATCACGCTTAATGCAACAAAACTTTCGCTTGCGGCATCCGACAGCTCATATCAGCTCACCGCAACAGTCGGCGGCAATGCTGAGTTTAAAGACGTTATTTGGTCATCAAGCGACGAAAGCGTTGCAACCGTTTCATCAACGGGTCTTGTTACTCCGGTTGACATCGGCAATGCCGTTATCACAGCAAAAACGTTCGACGGCGGCTACACCGCAACGGTTGACCTCACAGTTATCGCAAACTTTGAGCCGCTCGCTCAAAAGGTTGACGAATATACTAAACTCATTGTCGAATCTACAGATAATTATGTTTATACAAGAGAGTCGCTCACAACGCTTTCAACGGCGGTTGAGCAGGCTCGCAAAATGGTTAACGACGGCACCGCAACCCAGGCAGAGGTTGACGCAATGTATGAAACCGTTGTTGCGGCATACAATGCACTTGTTAAATATGTTGCTGCAACAGGCGTTCAAATCGGATTTGAGCAAACCTCCGGCGTTACGGAGGAAAATCCGGGCTACTTCAGATACACCGGCAACCTTCTCCGCTCAAAGACAATTCAGCTCACGGCGACACCTCTCCCGACACCGACAGCGGTATATAAGGAGATTTTGTGGAAATCGTCAAATGATAATGTCAGCGTTGATGAGTTCGGTCTTGTTACCTGCAATTCGTCCTCGGCTCAATATGCCGATATTACCTGCACCGTCATCGACGAGTTTGACAATACATATTCAACAACCGTCACCGTTTCGTTTGTAGTTTACGGCGTAACCGCTGTTACATTCGATACAGACAAGGTTTACGGCGCTCCGCAGGAAACAAGGCAAATCACACCTAATTTGAATCAAAAAACAACGTATGTTAAAACATCAATCATAAATAAGTGCACATATTCATCCGATAATGAGGACATTGCAACGGTTGACGAAAACGGCGTTGTCACATTCAAAACACAGGGCACCGCAATCATTACCGTCACTGCAAAGGACGGCGGATACAGCGGAACGATTAAAGCAATCACAACTTGGGATACATCGGCGCTTAAAGCGGCAATTACCGAAGGCGAAAAATATACCTATACCGACTATCCTTACGAGCAGGGTATGGCACTCAAAAATTCGCTTGAGAAAGCAAAGGCAGTCTATGCAAATCCTGATGCAACTCAGGAGGAAATCAACATCGCCTGCGCCGCTCTCACAACAGCAATCGCAAACCTTGAGGGTCACGAATTTGTAGCCGCAAAACCGACCTTCACCGTTTCGGGTGCCGAGCTTGAAAGCAATGCGTCATATGTCATCGATGAAAACAGTCAGGTAACCGTTGAAACAACAATCAACAGCGACGCAATGTATAAATCGGCTGTATGGACAGTTGAAAACGCAAACGGCGCAACGGCAGAGCAAAGCGGCAACAACCTTGTTATCACCAAGACGGAGAAAACAGGCTCGCTTGATGCAACGCTCACAATCACCGATGTTTACGACCGCACAACAACATACACCTACACAATCAAGGTTATCAACGCGATTGTAAATATCACCGATTTCACCTTCACCGTAGACGGCGTTGAAAACACGGCAAATTCATACACCTCGTCAGGACACGGAATCGGCTACATATCATTCAAGGGTATTCAGCTCGGTTATGTCATTGCTCCCGAAGATGCAACCGACCCTGTTTCGGTTACATGGAGCTCAAGCAACACAAGATATATCACCGTTGACGAAAACGGATTTGTTGAGCTTACTACGGCAGGCAAGCTGATGAAAACAAACACAGCAACAATTTCATGCTCGGTTAAAAATACCGACGGCACAATCGTTACAAAATCAATTTCAATCACAATTTCACGATAAGGAGGGTATATATAATAATGTTTAAAAATAATATTAAAAAATATATATCCTCATTGGCTGCCGTGGCAACCGTTATCGGCGCATTTTCCGTAGGATTTGTTTCCTACGGTGCCGACTCGGTGGTTATAAATGCGGCAAATTTCCCCGATGCGAATTTGCGCGCCGTTGTTTCCGCATGGTATGATACAAACAGCGACGGCGTTTTACAGCAAAGCGAAATTCAGGGCATTAAAACAATTTCAATCCCCGGTATGCTTGAGGACACCTGCGGCGAAGATGCCGAAATTTCCGATTTAACCGGTATTGAGAATTTCACCGATTGCGTTCGCCTTCGTTGCGGCGGCATCGGTTTGGACACAGTTGATGTTTCAAAAATGCCGCAACTTGTCGAGCTTACCTGCGGCGGCAACAATATTTCTTCGATTGATGTCAGCCAAAACGCAAATCTCGAATGGCTCAATTGCCCGAGTAATGTGCTGAGCACACTTGATATTTCGGCAAACAAAAAGCTTACAAGGCTCGATTGCTATATCAACAAGCTCACCTCGATTGATTTGTCGGCAAACACCGCACTTACTGCACTGTATTGTCAGCAAAACGATTTGACAAGCCTCAATATTTCGGCACTAACAGCGCTGAAAACGCTCAACTGCTCGGTCAACCACCTCAAAACACTTGATTTGAGTGCGAATACGGCACTTGAAAAGGCTTCAAATTCGCTTATCGGCAATCAAACGGTTGATGCACCTGCAAGATATGAAGATCCTGCTATTTTTGTTCAGCTTGCTATCGAAAATCCGTCAAATATCACTTCAACCTCGCTTGACAGGGTTGATATTGTTGACGGTGTTGAGGTTTCCGTTCCCGGATATGACGGCGTTGATTTTACGCCGCAAAATGCAGACGAGATTATCAACGGCATTGAATATTATTATAATACCGGGCTCAGTTTTGCAGAAGATATGAAAGTTACGGTCAACCCAATCCGCAATTTCTATCAAGTCAAATTCTTTAAAGACGAAACAAAAACCGAAGTTGTCGGCGCTGTTATTGTCAATAAAGGCGAAACGGCAACCGCTCCCGAAATCACCGACACACCGCAGTGCAAAGCGTTTGTGAAGTGGAGCACGGATTTAACAAATATCACAACCGATATGGAAACTTATGCGGTTTGGAAGGACGATCACTCTTTGGCTGTCACAAGTTTTAATGACAATATCGTTCATATCGAATGCACAAAGTGCGGCAAACAGCAGATTGACGCCTCGTTCACAGCGATTTTGAATGCAGAAAAGGGCGACGAAAATTATGTTGCACTTGCCGATGTCAACAATGACGGTATCATCAACGGCAAGGATTATGCACGATTGCTAAACACTTTCAGAAACTAAACAATATATAACAAAATCGGGAGGCTGATTGGTTTCAGCCTCCCGATTATTTTGTGCTTTATTCGATTTTAGTTGAATACCGCTGCGCCAATTACAAGGCTTAATACGGTGATTATCAATCCTGCGATAAATACGCCGAGCGAAATTACTAAAAAGCTTTTCTTTTTGTCAAGCTCAAGCAGAGATGCAAGCAGTGCGCCTGTCCAACCGCCTGTGCCCGGCAAGGGGATAGCAACAAATATCAGCAGCCCCCATATTCCGTATTTGTCAATCTTATCTCGCTTTTGCATCGTTTTGTTTTCAAGCCAAAATATTGCCTTGTTTATTCCCGGCACTTTTTTCAGCACATTGAAAATCCAATTTATCAAAAGCAATATAAACGGTATCGGCAATATGTTGCCCAAAAAGCTGATTATAAATCCGACAAACGGATTCATTTCCAATAGCACAATCGCCGTAAACATACCCAGTCTGCACTCCAAAATCGGGCAAACCGATATGATGAAAACTACAAGCCAATCTGGTATTCCGTGTGCAGTCAAAAATTCCTGCAACTGTCTGCAAAAGTCTTGTACCATAAAATCAAAAACCCTTTCTCTCGGTGATTTATGTTAGTTATGTATAACATTATATCATCACGAGCCGAAACATTCAATAAAAAATTGTCGCATTTTATTTCATGATATATTGCAGTTCGTTTGCGTGCGATTTTGCGTATTTTGCAATCGCTTCGTTGCATTGACCGTCAAAGGTCGAAGCTAATTTATTATCAAGTGCTGCATACGGATATTTGTTTTCCTCCGTTTCCTCGTTTGCCTCTTTGTATCTTGAGTAGTCGATATTGTTTTTCTCTATAAAGTCATCTATCGTATCTGCCGCGTCGTTCAAACCTATTTCGCGCATACTGCTTGTCAAATCACTTGAAAAAATGTCGCCGTCATCGCAAAAATATGCGCAAATTCCGTCGCTCATATAATATGCTTTAAAATCCTCAACTATGTATATTGCTTTTTCGGCTTTTGACGCGTCTTTAAACGTTTCGTCCGTTTTGCGCGCATCATATTCGATATAGTCATAGTAGTGACTGTCTATGTATTCAATTGCTTCGGCAGTGCTCATTGCATTAAATCTTTCTGCGTCAACATATAATCCGCCGAGCGTGTTTAACAAAATCGAGCCTGACAGCATAACTACAGTCATTATAATCATTACTGCCGTCATAACAATAGACAATACCTTGGCAGTTTTGTTCTTTTGTTCTGTCGGGGCATATGTTTGCATATAGCCGCAAAAGCTGAGCAATTCGTTTTCGTCAAACGCGCTTTTGGGGATATAAAACATCGCATTTTTGTGCAAATTAAACGCGAGAACATCTTTTTTTACGGAAAATCCCGTAATGTCTTTCATATAAAAGCGTTGCGTTGTGTTGCCTTCGGTCAAAATGATTACACCGTCGGCATAAAATGTCACGGTTTCCGGTACCTTTTTGCCGCCGTTAATTTGCTTTGATTCTGATATTGAACCCCATGCGACTATGTACTCGCCAAAGACAATTAATGCCAATGCAAGTGCGTCAGCTGCAATTGCAACATTCAAAATTGTCGGCGTCGCCGATGAATTAATGCCGAATTCGGCGCTGGTTGATTTCAGACATATTAAATCAATTAATAAGCAGATGAAAGTCACTATACCGCACCATTTCGGCGATTTTTTCGATAATGCCGCTCTGACCGAATGGGCTTTTTCTCTGACATTTTCGGTGAATGTTTTTTGATACAAAATCGGCACCGGTTGAGGTATCGACGGCTGTGGCGGCGCTGCAACAGGTTTCGGTGCAGTTTCCTGTGCCACGCTCGGTATTCTTTCGCCTGCAAGCAGTTCGTCAACCGTTATGCCGAAAAATTGCGCAATTTGCGGCACTGTTGCTATATCCGGCAGACCGTCGCCGGTTTCCCATTTCGACACGGTGCGGTTGCTTATATTCAACTCCTTTGCAAGCTCTGTTTGCGACAAGCCTGCGCTTTTTCTCATTTCTGCTATAAATTTGCCTATTTTGGCGTTGTCCATATATTTAACCTCGCAATTGTCGGTGTTTCGTTATTCAAATTATATCATATCGCCGTCAAAACTGCAAAGCACGCACAGCGGAAACATTCCACTCTGCGTGGATTTTTATTGAGTGCCGCCGATTTTGCCTTGATTTCCTCCTTGGTGGTTTCAGGCATTGCAGGTGTTGCCGCCGCACCCAAAATTGTCATAAGTGTTCCGGTGCTCCTTAAAATTTGTTGTGATTCCTTTGATTTTACCCTTTAAATCAGCCATATGCTTCTCCTTTTGTCTGCAATGTGCCGCAACAACTATACTATAACATTATTATTATGAAAAATCCACAATAATTGCAAAATATATCTGTAACTTTTATGCAAATTGATATTTGCATCGGCGATGTATAATGTTTTTTGAAGATTTGCGCGTTTTGTGATATTATATTATCAGTATTTTGTATCATCTTGTTAATGAAAATAAGAAAAAAGGAGAAAATTTATGCTTAATTGTATTTTTGTCGGACTCGGCGGCTTTGTCGGCTCAATTCTCAGGTATTTGGTCGGTCTTATCCCAATAAAAAATCCCTCGGGCTTTCCTATAAATACTTTTTTGATTAATGTTTTCGGCTCGCTTGCAATCGGCGTCATCGCTTGTCTCGCGGCGAAAAATTCAAACCTCGATTCACGGCTGATTTTGTTTTTAAAGGTCGGCATCTGCGGCGGCTTCACCACATTTTCAACATTCTCGCTCGAAACCGCCGAGCTTGTCAAAAACGGCAGTATCGCCCTCGCCGTTCTCTACATCGTCCTAAGTGTATCCTTCGGCGCCCTCTTCGCCTTTCTTCCTCAACTTGTAATTAAGTAAGTGTTACAAGCTAAATATTAACCGGTATGATGATTTTATATAAACGATTTAAAGAATTATACGGAAGGTAATGATTATGTCAACAACCATTAATTATTTGTAGGAATATATTAAATCAAAAGACAATCACCCCGAACTTGTCAAAGACTATTTCCTCAAATCCGAGTAGAATTGGATAAGATATAAAGTAGATGACAAAATGTTTGCAGCGATTTGCTTTGATATGGTTTTACACATTTGATTGAATTGTAAAAATTTTTCAGTTTTAAAAGTGAATGCGCAGCGCAAAATAAACTTGCAAGACGAAAATGATGTTATGCAAAGGCGTATGACGCAATTTGCAAAATATCATACCGCCTTTGCAGATTATGAAAAGAGAGGTGTATTCACAATGGCAAGCACAGTACCTGAGGCTAAGGAAGCACTTAACCGTTTCAAGATGGAAGCAGCTTCAGAGGTTGGTGTTTTTTTGCATTAAAATTTTTCAAAACGCCCTATTTAAGCCACTTTCGAGACTCGAAAAATATGTATAGTGGGCGGTCAAACACATTAAAAACATAAAATTAACGAAAAAAGGTCTACATACCCATGAGAAAAACGAGCCGAGATACGCACATCTCGGCTCGTTTTCGTAAATAAAAAGTATAATGAAAATTATAAATCCAGCGAATTTTCATTCAATAAGAAACATTTAACCGGCCTCTCAGTTAAAACTTAGGTGTATTGTACCGTAACTTTTAATTCGTTATAGCAACAATCATAAAATGCAGATTTACAAATCGCAAAAATATATGTATTGACAAACTTTATATCGCTCGCTATAATAGTTCTAAATAGAACGATTAACAAGGAGTGACAATATGCATTTTTGGGACAGGCACAAAACAATTACCGGCTATTACGAATCGCTCACAAGTTCGATTTGCGACAAGTATGATTTGACTCAAATGGAATATGATATACTGATGTTTTTGCACGGCAACCCCGAATTCAACACGGCGGCAGACATTGTCAAAATTCGCAAATCAACAAAATCTCATGTTTCGACCTCGCTCAAATCGCTTGAAAACAAAGGCTTGATTGAAAAGAAGCAAAGCGAAAGCAACAAAAAACACATAGAAATCTTTGTTACCGAAAACGCAAAAAGCATAATTTACGAGGGTATCGACACGCAAAAGCGTTTTGCCCACGATGTGCTCAAAGGATTTTCGGATGAGGAAATCGCAACATTTAAGAATATTTTTGAAAAAATCTGCAATAACGCAGAAGATTGTTTAAACAAGAAACAACACCGTGAATGTTAGTTATTTGAAGTAAAAAAGGAGTTTTAATTATGGCAAACGAAAAATACAAACCGCAAATTCCCGATATTATGGAAGCAATTTTTGACGCAGGATACTTGATTTTCGACTTAATCGCAGGTATTTTATTCTTCGTATTTTCAAAGGGCAATCCTTTGTTCATCTTGTACGGCGTGTTGACATTGACGCTTTGCGGCGGTGACGCATTCCACCTTGTTCCGAGAATCATCAGAGCAGTTCACGGAAGCAACGACAAAATCAAAAGGCAACTCGGACTCGGATTGCAGGTTTCCTCAATCACAATGACAGCATTCTACATTATCTTGCTGTATATCTGGAAACTTACATTCCCCGAATTGACAGCACCCGTTGCAGTTGAAGCAATGATTTGGATTTCCGCAATCATCAGAATGGTAATCTGCGTTCTTCCGCAAAACAACTGGTGTTCAAACGAAGGCAATATGAAACTTTCCGTTATCAGAAACGCGGTTTTTGCAGTAACAGGCATTGGCGTAATCATCCTTTACGCAATTTCAGGCAACACAAACGACCTTCATATGACAAGAATGGTTGCCGCAATCATCATTTCTTTCGGTTGCTACATCCCTGTAACATTGTTCAGCAAAACAAAGCCAAAGGTTGGCTTACTTATGATTCCAAAAACTTGTGCATATATGTGGATTATCGCAATGGGCCTTCAGCTTTTGTTTTAAGATTTGAAACATAAAATTAACGAAAAAAGGTCTACATACCCATTAGAAAAAGCGTTGAAGAAAGCAAAATCTTCAACGCTTTTATAATTGAAATAATTATACTTTGTGGTATAATTAAGAAGAAAACGGAGAATTGACGGATATGATTAGAAAGTTGCAGAAAACAGATATAAATCAGGTTTCTCATATATGGTTAAATACCAATCTTAAAGCACATTTTTTTATTCCTGAACAATACTGGATAAGTAATTATGAATTTGTGAAAGAAATGTTGCCTCAATCGGAAGTCTATGTGTATGAAAATAACAACAAAATTCAAGGCTTTATAGGTTTAAAAGATGATTATATTGAAGGTATTTTTGTCGCTGATGAAATGCAGTCTCACGGCATAGGTAAAAAATTGCTGGATTATATCAAGAATAAAAAAGCCAAATTGCAATTAAATGTATATCAAAAAAATGTCAGGGCAATATTGTTTTACCAAAGAGAAAGATTCATTATTCAAAGTGAGCAGTTGGATGAATCAACCGGCGAAAAAGAATATGTAATGAAATGGGAATCAAATTTTGAAAGGTAATAATGTGTAATGCATGTTATATCTTTCGTCAGGCATGCTTGAAAAAGCATGGACTTTCCAAAAGCAAAAAAATAAATATACAAAACACTGTATACTTCACCCCCCGTCGCCTTGATAATTATACTTGAAATAATTATACTTTGTGGTATAATTATATTCAGAGATACAAATACTATATCGGGAGGTCGGATATAATGAAAAAATTTGTTGACAGATTTCAAGAACTTGAAACGCTTGAAAATGAATATAACAGCAATTCATCTTCCTTTGTTGTGCTTTACGGCAGAAGAAGAATCGGGAAAACAGAACTCTTAAATGAGTTTTCGAGAGATAAAAAATGTATCAGATTTCTTGCAACGGAAGAGTCTGAAAAGATGAACAGAGAAGCATTTTCATCAATTGTAAGCGAATACACATCAAATCCGCTTGTTAAAAAAGCAAGCCTTTCGTGGGAAGAATTGTTTGATTTTATAATAGATTATAATACAGACGATAAAAAACTCATAATCATTGACGAGTTTCAATATATAGGCAAATCGAATCCGAGTTTTATTTCCGTGCTCCAAAAAATATGGGACACGAAGCTTAAAAATAATAATGTAATGCTTGTATTATGCGGTTCGTTGATAAATATGATGTACAGCCAAACCCTGTCATATGACAGTCCGCTATACGGAAGAAGAACAAAGCAAATCAGATTAAAGCAAATTACGTTTAAGTATTACAAAGAATTCATTGACAGCACGGATGAAAAATTCTTAATAGAAGCGTATTCCGTCACCGGCGGAGTTCCCAAATATATTGAAATGTTTGAGAGCAGCGACGACATCTATACTGCCATAAAAAATTCTATTTTGAATTCTCAAAGCTACTTATATGAGGAGCCGGAATTTTTATTGAAAAATGAAGTTCAAGAGGTCGGAAGTTATTATTCAATCATCAAAACAATAGCCTGTGGCTGCGAACAGTTAAGCGATATATCAAATGCATTGGAAATAAAGGCAACAAATTTGCCGAAATACTTAAAAGTTTTAATTGACCTTGATATTATAGAAAGAGTTGTTCCCATAACGGAAGATAAGCCCGAAAAAAGCAAAATGGGGCTGTATAAAATCAAGGATAACTATATAAGATTTTGGTTTAAGTTTGTATATCCTTATAAATCATATATTGAAAGCGAGCACATAGATTTTGTTCTTGATAAAATTAAAGAGGGTTTTATAAAAAATCATGTTGCTTATGTGTATGAGGATATTTGCAAAAATCAATATCTTCCTGAGTTGATTATCAAAAACACTTTCGGTTTCACTCCCACAAAAATCGGCAAGTGGTGGGACAGAAAAGATACAGAAATTGATATTGTCGCAACAGACAATTCTAATAATATCATCTTCGGCGAATGCAAATATACCAAAAAACCGCTTGATGTTAATGTTTATTACGACTTGCTTGAAAAGGCGAAAAAAGTAAATTGGAATAAACAAAACAGGAATGAATATTTTGTATTCTTTTGTATTAACGGCTATACGGAAAAAATGCAAAACCTTGCAAAAGAAAATTCAAATATCGTTTTGTACTGAAAAATATAAGTCTTGTGAAACGGCACTGATGCTTAATTGAGCATTGGTGCTATTTTTCTTTTCACCAAAAAATCTATAAAAATTAAAATTCATTGTATTATTAAAATTGAAAGTGAGGTCATGCTATATGATTGCAAAAATTTTAATAATGCTTGTTATTTTTCTCATTGTCAACTTGATTGTTGATGTGATTTGTAAAATCAACATTACACTTTTGAGTGTGCTAATAAAAGCACTGTGCTTTTTAGGGATTTTGTACTTACTGATAAATTGATGGCAAACTTAAAACTGGAGGTTATATATGAATGATAATAATGAAATATGGGAAAATGCCCTTGAAATTTTAGAAAAGGCTAATAACAAAACGGCATTTAATCTTTGGATCAAACCAATTACGGTTAAATTTGACGGAAATACAGCATATTTGTTTTTTACTAATTCTCTTAGTAAAAACATTGCCGAGAATATGTTGCGCGAAAACATCGAGAAAGCAATTAAGATTTCTTCAAACGGAATCATTAAAAGTTTTAAATATATGGAGGTTAGTAAAAATGAATAGCACAACACCAACAGTGCAAACATACGAAAATGAATATATAAATATTTCATTTTATGGCGATGAGGTTGAATGCAAGGTATTAGCCATATATCGCTTTATGGACAACGATTATCTGCTTTACGGTTTTGAAAATGGTGAAAAACTCAATGTTTATGCCGGAATAGTAAAAAGCACTAACGATATTACTTATCTGGAAGAGCTTAAAACAGAAACTGAATTAGAAATTGCAAAAACAGTAATTGATAAATACTACAATGAATATTTCAAGGAGGGAAATTAAATGAAAAGCAGAAAAACAAAAATAGAAACCGTTATAGGTGCTCTCATCAGCACCATTGCGGCAATGGGACTTTTAATTTTTAATGGATTTATCATTGATGATGTTCAATTTGTTAATGAAACATTAGCCGTTTGTATTATGGGTTTTGCCTTGCTTTATAGCATAATTTTTAATGAAGAAAATAATTTTATTGCAAAAATAATTCCTGTACTTACATTACTTTATCTTTTTGTCAGACTCGGAATTAAACCGTTACTCTCGTATAACATAAATGATATTGCCGTTTCAGTATTGCACGCTGTATTCTATGGTATTTTATTCGTATGCTTTACGATCTCCCTTATCAGCAGGTTAACATCAAGTAAAATAGATTATGAAAAATACACTATCCCGGCTTGTCTTATTGAATCCGCAATATTGATGTATTTGGCATGTTTCAAGGGTGCCGACAGTTTCATTATGTTAATGCCGATTTGTTCACTTCAGCTTTTTGTGCATATGTGGACATTATACTATGAAGAACAAAAAGCTTATGAACACTTGGAGGAAATTAAAAATGAAAAACACACAAAAAATCAGTAAATCAAAATATATAGCGACATTTGGGTGCTTTCTTGTAAGCATAGTTTCTTATATAATCTTATTTGCGAACATAGACTACTCTTTTATGTCAAAAGAATACACGACATTATTAACTATAGACGTAGTAATTTCTGCTTTAAACATAATGTTATTTTTCACTGCGATTTTGCCTGCGAAGATTAAAGCAAAAATGTTCAAGTCGACACTTGATACCAAAAGGTACACCTTAATTATTCTCTTATTACAAGCACTTTTCTCATTAGCACACGCTTTTTTCAACTTTAGTTTTGAAGCAATACTAAATGCATTTGTTTCAGTAAATAACATAAATGCAATAGCACTACCGATACTATTGGCAGGATTTTATCTGTTTTTACTTCTTACAGAATATCACGAATGTTCAAAAGTGCCGATATATATTTTTGGAAGTATGTATCTGATTTTAAGCGTTGTTGTGATTTTGAATAGCCAAACTATTATTCCGTTTTTAATGCTGTTGCCTCAAATCTTTTTTGTCATAGTATTTATGTACGAATCATCAAAAATGAACAGCATATCCGCCTTGATATTTTTTAAATCACAAACACTTGAAACTGAAAATGAAGAAACAGATTGCTATTGTTTTTATGCGGAAATGGATGAAAACAAAAACTTAATTTACTATTTCACAGACCCTGAAACCGATAAATATTACATTTACACTCAAGGTGCAGCAAAAGAGATTACAAACAATTCTGCTCAAAGCACCGATGATGCATCGCAGCTTGCAAAAAATGCGCATAACAACTTAATTGTGCTCTCTCATAAATTAGATAAAGAAATAGCCAAAATAAATAACGAATATTATTAAAGCAAAGCCCTCGGCAGATAACCGCCGAGGGCTTTGCTTAATCATTAAATGTTAGGTACTTAGTATAAATTTCTGTTTGCTTTTGAATAATATCTTTAACCACAGCAGATATGCCTAACATGCAATCTATATTAGCATTATATAAATTCAGATCATAAATAGGAATAATCAGTTGTTCCGTCTTATTTTGCCCATACGACTTATGTATATCAAATAATTGATAATGATTTGTAACATCATATAAATGCTCATTATAATCATAATGCACACCGTATCTGCAAATATTTTCTAAAACGCCGTTATTATATTCCACTTTATTTGCTTCGTTCAAGTTGTCACCTAAACTTACATAACAACTTGTTTGGCCATTATAATAAATAATTCCATCATCGCAAACATTGCAAAAATCCTTCATCCCTTCAATATAATCCTTATTATCGTAACAAGGTACATTTTTAAAATCCAAAAAAAGTTCCGTCATATAATTTGCAAACACATTTATCATACTAGAATTAAATACATATAGTTTGTTGTTTTTAAGAAATTTACGAATCTTTACTCTTAATAAAAATCCAATGGTGTCTTTGCGAGAAACGTTCCCGCTAAAATAATACGGTTTATCATTGAAATAGTTGCTATACAAATGAGAACTCCAAAATTCATTAATCATTTCGCTCCAAGGAAAGCTTTCAATTATATGCAAATATTCTTTTTTAAAAGTCAATTCAAATTTCTTTATAAACTCAAGTTTTATTTTTTTGCTTTCCTCATTGAAAATAACTTTAAAAATTGAATTTCCAATAACTAAAAATGTTCTGTTTCCAAATTTAATAATATTCATTTGTTCATAACTACAACCAAACTTTATATTGTATTTTTCATGTATATCAAAAAGATTCAGTACTTTATAATTGCTGTCATAAATATATAACTTATTGTTACCGTAGCCATAAAAACATCTGTCATCCATTGCCTTAAAGCCAATTATTGTATTATCGCCAAACAATTCACAGTTAAAACAAAGCACAAGATTATCACCTATTAAACATATAGGCTCATTCTTTGTAATAATTCCATGATTAAAATGAATAATTTGGCGAGTAGCAATTTGGCTTAAATTAAAAGATGTCAATTGCCCCTTGTAACTTTGAGAACGAGTTTTATTAAAGTACCATCTTTCATAGCCAAAATTGGATGGACAATCACATAATATGTTTCTATCATTAGAATCTTGAATCACTCTGTTATTTAATGACGGATATTTTTTTCGATACATTTCTTTAGTCGAATCATTATAGCAAATTGATTTCAATGTTCTACCACTAAAAAGAATTTCTATTTCATCACCATCCTGTACAATTTCCTCTGCTAGTAAATGCTGATTCACTTTACATACAGAAAGCAATTTTTCATTTTCTGTATCAAACAGCATATAAGCATTTCCGTAATAAGAATTTTCATCTGAGCGAAGCAGCGCAAAATTTTCCTGTTTACAGCAAAGCGTACCATATGAATCGAATTTATCGGTGGAATCTTTTTTCCTTTTTTCAATGCAAGACGAAACTATATTTTTATCATAATTCAAACTTTGACTTATGTTACCGTTTTTTATTTTCACTATCACAGACGAATACAACTCACTATTAGCACTAATAACGAAGCCGGTATCTTTTTTATAGCCAATATCAGTGAATGGACTTGATTCATCACTAAGCACTCTGTGAATAACGGTTGAATACTTAACATCCCAAATATTAACCGCATTTTCATCACCGGTTGCAAAATATTTTCCATCCTCGCTTATTGCAAAAAGTTCTGCTTTTTTACGTACCGATCTTACATAACCGCGCTCTCCTTCAAACGGAACAAAACAAGCGTCATTGCATAATGAATTTGAAAAATCCGTATTGACACATTCCTTACCTATAAAATCACACAAACGCAAATCAAGGCTGTGCAAATCACAATCCTTAAAACTGTTTTTGTAAAAATATAATGTGTTAACCAAATTTGTGGTTTTAACAATATCATCACAGGATTCAAAACACCTGTTAACATTACAGCTTTGGTTTGCTCGCAGTGAATTTAATTCGGCAAGCAGACTGCGTTTATCAATTTCATAAGACAGAAACTTACAAATCTGCTCACCGAAAATAAATTTATCAAACACATCAACGTTATTGTTGTTTACATCTCTGCCAATTTTTTTAGCGGTAAAATAATCAATACATATTTGATTTGAAAAGACAAGCTTCTGACTGCTTTTTTCATATTTTGCAATGCCATATTTTTCAAGCATTAAAACATCGGCTTCAAAATCATTTATATGCTTTTTACCAAAAATTCTTGATACTAAACGAACTTTACCATTATGCGCCAAAAGCAGTTCAACAAGTTCTTTTTCGGTAATATATTTTGTTTTATGCTTTGCACAATAATATGCCGTTTTTAAAACAAAATCATTATCAAGGACCTCATTAAACCTTCTGTCCATGAGCTGATGCTCCGAATTTATCATTACATCATTGGCAGAATTTGTTTTAATCAATTCAACATACCACCCGAGCATTAACGGAGTTGATATTATTGAATAAACCTGTTCTTTAAGATTTTTGAAATCAAATTTAGGTGAATCCTTAAATTTATCCTCTAAAATAGATATTATTTTTTCTTTTGAATGAGGTTCAAGTTTGAGCACTTTGAAATTTTCAAACACCTTACCGTCATTAAAAGCAGAGGAAACAATAACGCAGCAACCCATTTTAACAAAATTTTCTATAATATTTGTTACATCGGCAATACTTTCATTATTAAAAGCGTCCTCATAATGATTTATAAGCAAAACATACTTAATGTCAGATTGTGCTGAAACCATGTTATAAAAACGTTTAAAAAACTCAATTGAACCTAAATAACTTTTTTCGTCCTTGAAAAAATATTTCTGCAATTCAGTATATAAATCTTTAGTATTTAACGCAGCCGCCTCAATATAGCACGGCACAACGCCGTTCTCATTCTTTAATGCTTCAAAGCATTTTAAAAGAAATTGAGTTTTCCCATATCCTGCCGGTGCAATAAGTGCCGTATTTTCATAATTTGATTTTTTCACATATTCAAGCAAATCAAAGCCCATTTTCTCGTCTCCTTAAATCATCAATATTATTTTATCATTACACAATTAAAATTACAATATCCGTGTTTTCACCAAAAAATCAAAGCACTTAATTATTTGATATATAATAGCTATAGAAACAACAAATGAAAAACAATTTTAAAGTTCAAGCATTGTTTCACCAAGAAAACAAAACACAAAAATATATGATATATAATAATCATAGAGACAGCGAGCAAAACATTTATTTTTCAGTGCTCGGCAAGGTTTCACCAGAAAAATATATATCACATAAATGCAAGTTATAATATACTTGCAAAGGAGATGTAAATTATGAAACAATCCGACAGAATAAAATATGTACAAAACTATTTGAATAATCCCTTGAGAAAGGAATACGAAACTAAAGAAAAAGAGATTATGAAAAACACGCCTATAACGTATCATATTTTAACAGCAATTGCTTTTTTTCCACTTTTTATGATACTTGGATACTTCATTATCTTTATTTTATATGAAAATGACTTACTTAAATTTCTGAATTTTTCCGATTCGTTCCCGATAGTTTTGCTTGGTCTTATAAATCTTCCTGTTGCTGTATTTTTACCGATTCTTCTTGATGACGCCAGAACAAAAACGCTTACAAATCACAATAAGAATGCTTTAAATAAATTAAAGGATCAATATTACGATAAAGGTTTATTTGTAATAAAGGAAGAAGAATTATACGAACATTCATGTTGCGAATATGATGACATTTATGAAATGTATGTGTGCCCCGTCACAAAAAAGATGATCGGATATTCTGATTTAAATTTTTGCAAATCTCCCGGCAATTGCAAATACTGTAAAACATTTGCGGTAAATCTTGTTGGTCCACAAGCAGCTAAATATTGGGGATACGAATTCAAAAAGTAACTTATTCAGGAGGCTGTTATGATTTACATTACAGGTGACACACATGGTGACATCAATAGATTTTTTGACGGTGGTGCACTCGATACCAAATTTACCGAAAATGACACACTTATTATCTGCGGCGATTTTGGCTTTATATGGTTTAACGAGAGCAATCCTGTCGGATTTAATCAAGATAATGATGAGCTTGACAGATTATCGCACAAGCCATATACAATTCTGTTTGTTGACGGCAATCATGAAAATCATGATATGCTGTCAAAGTTCCCCGAAGTTGAAAAGTACGGCAGCACCGTGCATAAAATCAGGGATAACATTTATCATCTTGAAAGAGGCAGAATTTACACAATTGAGGGCAAAACATTCTTTACTTTCGGCGGTGCATATTCTATTGATAAATATATGAGAAAAGAGGGAATTTCTTGGTGGAGTCGTGAAATTCCTAATGACGATGAATACAAGCGTGGTATTCAAGCAATTAAAAATGCCGATTATAAGGTTGATTATATCATTACACATACTTGCCCATCCGAAATAATTAAAATGTACTTACATCACATTCCTGACCCTCACGACGGTGAGCTGACCGGCTTCTTTGATTATCTGATGTATGATGTCGATTTCAAGTGTTGGCTTTTCGGGCATTGGCATACAGATGATTATTTCAAGGTTCCGTTGCGTGGAAAAACCAAAAAACTCAGAGCATTGCTGTTTGATGTAGTTAATATAGAAGAATACGAGGAGGTAAAAAACGATGAATACTGAAGATAATGTTTTTCATGTCACCGATGAGAACGGAAAACAAATAAGAATGGAAGTCTTGTTTACTTATGATAATACAGAACAGGGACTGGTATATATAGTCTATACGGATAACACTCTTGATGATGAGGGAAATGTTAATACATATGCATCATATTTTTATCCTGATGAAGACGAGCCTCGCTTAAGAGTAATTGAAAATGATGAAAAGTGGAATATGATAAAAGATGTTCTTGAATCATTAAACAAAGGCGAAATTTCGGACTAAGAGTTTCACCAAAAATATTATTAACTATTAGAAACATTGTAATATATGATTGTAGACAATTAAGTTTGTCTGACAAATTTATCAAAGAAAGGAGGAAACGATTTATGTCTTGTTTGCACATTCAATATGATGGCGGTGATTATAATTGCTATCGTTGCGATTTATGCGGGAAAAGATGGGATTGGGGCGATGCTCATGTAGAGCATGTCTGTAAAGACGGCGAAAGCTACCGCCATTGTCCTATTTGGGAAAAATACTCGTACTAATGTTGCGTAATCTAAGTATCCTGCGAGGAAATTCTTCGCAGGATGCTTTTTTTATACAATTAGCTTCACGAAGCGGAATTTCACCAACAATAATTAACACTCCTATTTCAGTGTTAGAATTAAATTAAAGAAAAGGAGTGATTATTTATGGCGACAAGGCCAGTATTTATAGAAAGTTCTAAACCGCCTTATTTCAAAATGGTAAATATTGAATTTAAATGGAATGGCGGCTTTGCAAAATGCCAATCACAAAAAAACATCAATGCAATTCACACAGCATTTTTAAGTAATCATCCGGACTGCGGAATATTAGAAATCTCCAGTAAATCAACGGAAGAAATAGGTACTAAGCTAAGTGCGTTTTCTCTTTTAAAATATGTACCGTCAATAGATAAATCTATACCGGTTGAGTGTATTTATCAGGGCAGCAAGGTGTTTTCTAACGGTGGACCATATACAGATTTGTACCTAAAATCACCTAAAGAGGCAAAAACAGACGGCAGATTAAAATCAAGTGGCGAATTGAAAGGATTTCACTTTGAAAACATCGATTATCCGCTTGGAAACGGTTTTACTTTTTATGATTATATTTATATTTCTGCTCTCAATGAAAATCCTATTCTTGCAGGAGAAATAATAAAATACTCTGCATTTACAGATATTATTTTCACACCGCAAAAAAGCATAAACTGCCAAGCAAAATCAGCTGCAATATTCAAATCATTATATAACAACGACCTGCTTGATACAGCAACCGATTTTGTTAAAATATCATCATTATGCGAAAGCAAAATCTTCTAAATAACAGCATAGGCTGTCTCTAAAACGAGACAGCCTATTTTAACATTATTCAGTTTCATCATCCACAACCACGCAATCGCATAATAAACCTTCATCAAAGTCTTTCAGCTCATTTTTAAATTCGGTTGCGATATTTTTAGCATTGTCAAGCATCACTTCGGGATGCACACCTTTGTTTTGATAGATTTCCAACAAATTTTCAACATCCGTTAAAAGTCCTTTAGCATATCCATTATTCTCATACCTATGTTTGTATGTTTTCCAACAGGCTTCCTCGAGAATTAACGAGAGCTTTTTTATAAAGCCATTGCTAAACTTTGCATACGCCTTTAAGTAATTATTTTCTTTTTCTAACAATGAACCGTATTCTTCTTTATCAAATTCCTTATACTCATTTATAACATCGCAAATCATAAAATTATAAAGGATCGTTCCTAAGCTATAAACATCTGTACGGGCTCCAACTTCTTCTGGCAAATATAAATAATTAGGTCGTTTAAGTTCCGGTGCAACAAAAGGTTCAGTTCCATTAGGTCTAACATTTCGGTTATCAATAACTAAAGAGTCATTGAGAGCGACAAATGAATCAAAATCAAAAAACTTTAGATAAGACATAGGAGAATTATCTTTTTCACTAATATAGATAAAATTCTCCGGTTTTAAATCCATTAAGCCTATATGAGCTCGGTGAAAAGCATTAACCACATTGCACAAATATAAAAAAGCTTTTAAACGCTCTGTAATCGTTAAAGAACTAATGCTTTTTCCAAAGTCTTTTGAATCGTAATTATAGATCAAGAATCCTCTATATGTATTATCTTGATCATTAAACTCTTTAATTATATCATTACCGTTAAGCATTACAAGATTATACTGCAAAAATCTATCTGATGTATCAGACACAAGAATAGAATTAAGTATATTTTGAATTCTTTCTTCATTTTTAAAAAAATTCTCGAATTCTTGCTTAATCTCATCTCTTTGCACAGGCAAATATCTGTATAAAAAGACATCATCTTTAACCATTATAGGAAGTCCATACTCATAGTTTTCAAGATTAGGAGAAAACTCCTTTACAATAACTATATTCTTCTTTTCACCATTGGCGCCAAGATGATAGCCTTTATATGTATAACATCTTGCACCTTTCCCTAAGGACTCGGTAATTAGAATTGTTTCATCATTTTTATACTTAATTTTGAGCCCTTCCAATGTTTTTTTATTACACATGTATTTATTCTCTATTCATAAGGTATTTAAATGTTTTCAACGGATCATTGGTTAATAAGCAGAAAGTAACAACTCGTTCTACCGGATTCGGTAAATATAATCCGACTGAACCTACGCTTCCAAAAATTTTATCACAATACTCCTTAAAATATGTATATATTTTTACTAACGCATTGTTATTTTTATCACATCCATCTAGACATTCCCAATAATCATATTCCTTATCAATTCCAAGTGAAAAATTGTAAAAAGCCAAGACGATAATATTTTCTCTTGTAGCATTTGCCTTTCCCATTCTTATATTTTCGACTTTTTTTGGATTTATATAAGCACGGTCATTCAATATCTCTGCAATTTGTCCTTTGAGATTTTCTCTTTTTTTGCCGCCAAAAATTTGATTAAGTACGTCTCTGTCTTTGAAGCAAGAGCGAACAACCTTGTTATTATATGATTCTCTAATAATTGTTTTAATTAAGCAATTTACATCCGCTTCATCATCGAGGCTCTTGGAGTTTTCAGCAAACTTATCCAAAACAATGCTTTCGATTTCCGAATCAAATATATTATCATACAGTCGGATAAACTCGTTATTAAACGAAATTGATGGTTCTTTCGGAAGCGAAGCGACAAATTCAATAAGCCTTTGTTCAGTATTTTCATCTTTTATGTTGATGCTTTTCTCAAAAAGATTTTCATAATCCTTTCTATATTCGGCAGTTCTTCTATCTTCGTTTTTCACAGGGATTCTCTCATTACAATATTGTTCATACATTCTGCAAAGTGAGCTATATGTTTCGTACATATTTTCATGCTTTGTAATAGTATACATAAATAAAACCTCATAAGGGTCTTTGTAATTTATATTTGCAAGTCCAAACTCTTGAAGTAATAATTTAAGAAATTGATCCTTTGTCAAATTCAAAACAAACGCAAGAGAAAATGCCACTTTTCTTAAATATTCACAATCGTTTTCAGTTCGTCTGTCAGTACGAAAAATTGCCCTTACATCATAACTGTTTGGAGAGCCAAACAAATCTCTTAAAAAGCCCACTCCACCAGGGCCGTCGGGCACCTTAAATGTTTCATTAGGCTTCAATTTAATTTCTTTGCCTTTTACATTCTCCTTTTTGATAGAAATAAACAAATCACAATATTCATAATCCGTAATATCGTTCAAATCTTTAATTTCGTCGATTTTCTTTCCATTGATTTCCTGACCTGAAGATGCGCAAAGTATTAACCGTTTAATATAATCAATTGGATTAGGCTCTTCTATTTCCAATAACAAAGCCGCAGCATCACCTTTTTCAATTAATTTTTGTTCTTCAAGCTTTGGAATATATTTTTCATTAATTATTCCTGTAATTCTCACATCCATATTTTATTTTCTCCTTTAATTCAATAACCATTTAAATATGTATTACATTCTAATTATATAAACCTTGCTTAATTATTTCAACAAAATATAAAAACTTCACCAAAATTTTTATCTATGAACCAAATATGGTATTATGAAATATTACATTTAACTTAATTGCAATTTGCAATATGACATATCGTCGCACATTTTAATCGCACGATTTCTATTGAATCGTTTAATATAATCATTTGTATTATAACAATTATTGAATAATCCGTCTGTTGAAATTAAAACGCTTTGATTTTTTAGAATACCTGTATTAATACGAAAATGCTTAAGAACGTCTTCTTGATTTGCAAAATAAGTAAATTGACTTGTCATTCCGTTTTCAGGATAAGAAAGAACTTGATCGCCGCAAATAACTATGCCATCCCCAATATGAGCAATATAATATCTTTTGGTTTTTAAATTTAATACAAACAAAACCAATGTCGATTTTAATTCATTAAAATCCATATTTAGAATTTGAGATTTATTCTGTAATTCAAGTTGTAAAATATATGGTAATTCTTTAAGCGATTCAATCTTATTGTTTTTCAGCACCAAGTCATAGCAAAAGTCTATGGATGCTTCAACAACTACCTCCGCTGCTTGCTTAGCATATTTTGAAGATCCGCAGCCGTCACTGATAGCACAGAAAAAATAATCATCTTTCATGCCAACTTTGATTGCATCTTGATTTTCTATGCCGTGCTGCTTATGGTATGTGCCGGCTTCACTATATATTTCATAACTGATTTTATTGTGCAAAAATTTCTCTCCTTTCGTTAAAGCGGTGCAATGCACCGCTTCGCTTTTTATCAATCATCAATTAATTTAGCTACCTTTTCGATAGCCAGTTCACGAATATCATCATCCGGAATCAATGCCATAAATGCAAGACAATTTTGATTTACATCGTCAAAACGATTTACCAAAAACAAGGAATACTCTTTGATCTTTTCAAATTCTTTTGTTGACGGCTCATTAATTTTACGAAAAATATACATAACAAACAGTTCATTGAACCTTTTAATTGCCTCAATATTCTGCTTAGAATCAATAAGCGAATTAAACTGCTCATTAAAACTCGAATGGAGCATATCGAGTATAACTTGATTTTCATTATATCCCGCCGCAATAAAGAACATCTTTAACATTGATATAGAAAAATTAAATTGCCTGTGTCCGCTTCTAAGCGTAATTTGATAAGGATTTCCGTCTTTATCAACAATGCACTCGTTTTCACTTTTCGGCATGACTATACGCTCACCTTTAACATCCATAACATATATTTTTTCTGCTGCAAGTGAACAAAGTGTTTCTTCAAAAGATGGGAGTTTTCCTTCACATCCGAGTAGTACATACAAAAATGCCTTAAAATATCCAATTGTAATAAGTTCTTCGGTTGCATTCATAGCATAAGCTCTTTGAATATAAAGAACATCTTTATCAATCTTGAAAGTTTTGTTAATGGTTGATACCGATTTCTTTGACGATGGTACAATTGACTTGATTCTTGAACATAAAGCGTCACATTTTTCCTTTAAGTCTTCCGGTTCAAGAAATCCCAAATTTAAACACGCAATGAAAAATCTGCGAATATACATCATATCATCATAATTAAAATCACATCCAAAATTTTTTGCAGAATTTTCAACAATCTTCTTGATAGGGATTTTAATATTTTTTTCATTATCCATAATTACACCTCTTAACTTGCCTACTCAAAAAGAGTAGGCAAAAATTATTGTATTTATTTATATTTTTAAAAGCAGCTTTCCAAATTAAGCCAAATGCTTTTTTGATGCATCATTAATGCTGATTTCAGGTAAAACCGCATCAATAACTTCGCTTACATGGCTCACAGGAACAATTTCAACGGTGAATTGTTCAATATCCTTTTTCGACAGCTGATCGTAATTATCCTTTGGAATGAACACCTTTGTACATCCGGACTGTTCTGCTGCCTGAATCTTTGCCAAAGTACCTCCGATTGCAAAAACATTACCGAAAAGGTCAATTTCTCCTGTATATGCAACATTACCGTTAACAGGCGTATTAAACACCGCAGAAAGCAATGAGATCATAATTGCAACACCTGCGGAAGGACCGTCTTTAACAACAGCACCTTCACCAAAATGAAGATGAATACCAAAGTCATCTTTATTCGACAAATAATGCGTTCTGATATATGTTTTGGCAAGTTTCACACTATCGATTGTACTTTCCTTCGGAAGACCAGTAATGCTGGTTATGTCATCAGACGCAATAACAACCGATTCAATAGAAAATGACATTCCGCTGTTGTCACCGCTTACTGCAAGAGCTTTTGCAAATCCAGCAACATTTTTCTTCAAGAGATTGCCTCTTGGAATAGGCTTAGGACCGAGTGATTCAATAACATTATCTTTATCAATGTAAACACTTGCGATATCCGTTGATTTGTAAAGCATATCATTAGTGATTTTTTCAACTGCTTTTTCAAGATCTCTTACGCCAAGAGAAGTACAGTAATCATTCAACAAGGAATTTTTTGCCTCGTTACTAATCGAAAACTTAATTCCCAATTCTGAATATTCCGATTCAAGTTTAGGAAGCAAATAGTCATCAAGAATTTGCTCTTTATCTGTGTATGTGTACCCATCAAGATTGATAACAGTAAAACGGTCAAGCAACCAAGGTTCGACATTTGACAAATCATTTGCTGTAGCAATAAATAAAGCATTTGATAAATCAATCGGAACACCAAGGAACGAATCTGTAAACTCAGCAGAATTATCAAGTAAATCGACAAGAGCATTACTTGCACTGATACCGTTATAACTGCCAAGCTTATCAATTTCATCAAGCTGAAGAAGTACTCTTGCAGTTTTAGCTTTGGAAATCTCACGCACAATATTTCCAGAATCTGAACCAATATATGTAGGTGCAAAACCCTTAATTGTATTAGTATCCGCAATGCCATTAAGCGAAACTTTAACATAAGGAATGCCCAAACCTTTTGCAATGCTCTTACAAATAGAACTTTTACCGATACCGGGTACTCCCACAATTAAAATACGTTCACTTGAAAAGGCTTTCTTTTTCAATGCCTTAGCATAAAATGACTTTGCAATTTTTTCTTTTACAGGAGTAAGTCCATAATGTGTATTATTAACACAGTCAAAAAATGCGTCCTTATCAAATGTTTCAAAACCGCCTTTTTCAGGAACAATAGATGTTAAATATTCAACCTTTCTTTTAAGTGTTTCTTTTTTATGCGAATCCATATTGGTATCTTGAAGAAGAGTAAAGCATTTCTCAATTTCATCTTGTACGCACTTACTAAACAAATTTTTGTATCTGTGATATCTTAATTTAGGGTTGTTTAAATCCGCAATAGGCTCAAGTCTTTCGTTAACCATTGCCTCGTCAACTACAACCTTATATTTCATTCCTGTTTCGTCCCAAGAATTAACGATTCTTCTAATAATGCTGTGTACATTATCCTTAACTAATCTGGCGCCTTCATCATAGCAATATTTTTTTATCATATAAAGCAAAGTCGAATCAGGAAATTCAATATCGTCAGATGAAAGATTATAAAACTTTAACAATTTAGGAATGATATAATCTCTTGCAATAACAAGCTTGTCCTCATCCGAATAGTCATCAATAGAAATAACTCTAAATCTATTGATAATATAATCAGGAATATTATCAATTGAATTTGCAGTGGCGATATAAATAGTATTATGAGTATCAATACCAGTTTCCAAAAATCTGTCATAAAAAGTATGTACATCCGACAATGTATCAAGAAAAGCATTCATAGGATTACCGTCCTTTGTTTCAGTTGCCATCTTATCAAACTCATTTAAACCTATAACTGCTTGCGAAGTACGAAGCTTATAAAACGAACTAGTCAAATTTCCAGCATCGGAACTTTCATACGAAGAATCCGAGCCAACAATTTCAAGAACAGAACTAATACTATTCAAAGGAATAATATCAAACGGAATACCGTATGCTTGTGCTATCAATTCAATAATTGTAGTTTTACCTGTTCCCGGGTTTCCGACAAGCAAGATATTAAGACTATGATCCTTTGAGTATTTGCTAGCCACAATAGCCTCAACGATTTCATTCTTAACCCTATCCATTTTATAGAGTCCTTTATTGAGAATTTCCAAAATTCTCTTTCTGTCAGGAATTTCTTTATCAGGAGTAGAGGTATTAATATTAAGAATGTACTTCAATTTAGAAAGACTCTTTCTACGGTTGCCGTTCATATTAAAATCATCAAAAAGGTTTTCAATGTCACTCTGCTGTTGAAGAGTATAGGTATCACGGCAAATTTCAAATTTAGTTCTAAGTTCGCCTACTTCTTTGAAATATACAATATCATCACCGCTGTTAATACCGTATTTTTTACCGTTCAACTGCTGTTTAATATTTTTTTGCTGTCTTTCGTTCAACTTCAAAAAACTCTTCATCATTAAGAGCTTTTCATCAACATCTTCAAATACATCAAAGATTGAATAAAAGCTTTGTGCGCATACAATGTCTGCAATAAATTTATTTAAAAGATGATGTCCGACAATATAAACATTTTGTCCTCTCGAAAACGAAGATGTTTCACAAATAGTATCAGAGTCAATGTAAATTTCAGAAACCTCATTTTCATTTTTTAAAGTAAATGAGGATACATTCTGAGCCTGTATCACATCACTTGTTAATTTGCCATTAACAATACAATAAGTTACATTCTCACAATCCTCATCATTGATTTTATCAATAAAATCAAAATTATCAATGTCATTGATTTCAGCGATTTCGGCAAAGAGTTTATCAATTTTCTTTTGAGTATTATCAATGTCGTCAAGTGTCGCTGTGTCCTCATTTTCTTTAATCATATTGTCTGTTTCCATAGTATTTAAATCTCCTTATTGTTATTGACGAGATTAACTCATCTTTATTTATACTAATACAAAAAATTGGGTGGGTATTATTACTGGTGAAAAGCCACATCAGCTATCACACACTAAAATATTAATGTGTGATAGCAATAGCAATTAATCAAAAATTTCAAGTAACTGCACAGCCTCAGGCGAATCAATATTCATAGCATAAACAGCACGGTTTTGTTTGGCCTTTTCCTCGATAAGGCTGCCATTCTTGCTCGTGTCTGAAACATGATACGGATTCTCGTAGCCCATACCTATTGTCGTAATTCGAGATGAATCAATATCTGATCGTGAAATAATTAAAGATTTAACTGCCTCTGCCCTCTTCTTTGAAAAGCTTTCGCATTTATTTTGTGGCGGTACCGTTGCCGTTGAGGCGGCTAATAGTAAATTGTAGTCCTTGTTGTAAAGCATATAGTTAATAATTTTTGTAACGGCTTGAGAGGCTTGTTCCTCGTCCACGAATTCCACAGAATCAGATTTGAAAGCGATTTCATCTGTTGTAAATACAACAGATGAATCTTTGTTATATTCCTCAATATTAAGACTGTCTTCTGTAACAGGAACAACACTAACGCCAACATCATAATTTGTCCTATCATCAGCTGTGGCATTATCACTTTTAAAATCGACTTTTCCTCCCGCCTTAGCAATCAGTGTTCCCCATAAATACTCATTGTTAGCTTCCATTTCAGCTGTGAGTTCTTTTTGTTCACCCGAAACTTGATTGAGGTTGTACCAATCGATAGTAATACCCTCAAGATTAGGCAATGCTTGCTTAGCCGAAAGCTGCTCAATAACCTCATCGACAGTTTCTTTTGAAGAAAGAATATTGAATTTTGTCATATCAATAAGTCCTGTAGTCTGAACACCGGTACTGTAGACAACAATATGTTTTGCATAATCAGTGTTAGCATCTGAAGAATTGAGTTCGTTAGCGGCTATTTCGATCGCCTTTAAAATATCAACTTCTGCTACTTTGGGTGTAAGGTTATTGAATGTTTCGATAACCTTATTAGTCATCTTCGATACATACTTTTTCTTTATAGTGGACGAGACATTTTTCTTAAGATTGAATGTGAAACGGTTATCTTTTTCAACAGTCGGATTGCCATCAAGTTCAATAACTGATAAAAGTGTATTGTTGTCAATAGCAGATTGAACACTTGACTCAATTGTACTGTTGTTAATTGCAGGTGGCTGAGCATTTGCGTGTCTGCCAACGATATATACGGTGTTGCTTGTTCCCTCATTGGAAACTTTGCCGGAACAACCTGTAAAGGTTGCTCCGACGAGTATAAGTGCCAAAACCAATGCGATAATCTTTTTCATACTTAATTCTCCTTTGTCAGTTCCATGGAATCTCTCGCTATATCTTCAATTCCGTCAGCAGAAATTCCCGATTTGCGAGCCAACATCTGCCTTGCAATTGCCTTCTGAGAAATATCTACATTTTCAAGAAATCCGATATACTCTTTGTGAATCTTTTCTTCAGCAGCAATTAAGTCTGCTTTTTCCTTACTCTCAAGCTCAAGTTTACCTGCTTCTGATTCAACCTGAAGTGCTTTTTTATCAACTTGATTCTCCCAAGTTGCATTTTTTTGGAGACGAGCCGGGTCGTACGAGTGCATAGTCATACCAAAAGCTAAAACCGAAGTTCCGAGTCTACCGGCTGATATGAGCATCGCATACAACTTTGGTGCTTGTGCCGGAACATCTTCTAAAAGTTCTCCATCTATAGTAAATGGAATATTAGCAATGCTAAATTGGAAGATTGTAACGAAAGCAAAGACAAAAGCAAAAGCAGCAAGACCACACCAAAAAATTATGAGCTTTGATGTATCTTTTTCCTTTTTAAATCTTTTCTCGAACAGGTACTCTTGAAGTCCAACTGCGGCAAAGGATGGACCAATTTGGCTACAGCAAGCGAGAGCGCTTATGGACAATATCATCAAAATAGGAGCGTCCGTCAATATGGAAGAGATGTAAGTGTAATTTCCGACGATTTCAAAACCGATTAAGAAAACTACTACTACCAAATTGATAATCGAATTATAAGTCCAATGATTGTATCTTGCTTTATCGTAATTCTTTTCAAATTTTTTAAGTCGTGAAAAGAAGTTTCTCTCATCGAATGAGTTTTTATTTTTATTTTTCATCAAAGACGCCTCCAATCTTTTTGCAGAAATCAATGATACTATCACAGACCAGTGAATCCTGCTTAGCTTTTACTGCAATTTGATTGCAAATTTCCTGATGCTGCAATTTCTGAATTTCTGAATACGAACCCTCTGCATCAAAAAGCGCATCAATATATCCATCAAGATAGAAAGGCGTCAATTCGTCGACTTCTGTACTTTCGCAAAATTCCCTTGCGAAATTTTCAAGTTCATGAATATACGTATCGCTGTACTTTGAAAACTCATAATCCTTCGGAACGATAGACGTAATACTAAAAAGATGATCGATTTTGATATTGTTAACATTCTCATCCATCGGCTTATTTTTATCTCTCTTCATTGCGGTTTACCTCCCGTTCTTTTGTATGAACTTCTTTATAGAGCTCCCATGGTGTTTCGTCAAACTTAATTTCAACATTTGGGACTTTAATGTTTACTTTACGAAGGTAGTTTTCGATAAAGGCATTTGTAGTCGCCTTTATCGACTCAAGTCTTTCTTGCAAGATAAGGTCTGCAGAATTTATGAAAGACAATGCCTCAAGATATCGTGCGTTAGCTTTATGAATTGCGGCATTTTTCTGTATTTCTGCTTCTTTGGCTGCCTTTGCTGCCCTTTTTTCCTTACTGCTTGTAGGGGTGTAGCTTGTCGTTGTGTCATTATTCATAACACTCATTGTATCGACATTATTTTCAAATATAATTGAATATGAATCCGCAAGGAACGATTCAGTGAAAGCTATTTCTTCAGCGATAACTGAATTCGATTTGTGAATAACCGATTCAATAAAACACTTACATTTTTCTGTGCCTCTTCTTGAATCGGCAAAACACTGAATTGACAATTTTAAGTTGGAATAATTCAAGTGTTTCAAATCGATTGGACGCTTCTGAAAAATTTCAAGTTTTTCATTTTTGCCAACTGCCTCTTTTTCATCAGTCGGCAAACTATTATTTTGTTTCATAAATATACGACCTCCTTTTTGTGGTAAGTGGTAATAAGATCAACCACTAACTAAAAAATAACATGAAAAATATTGTGTAATTTATTATTGGTGAAAAAGCACCATATCCCTATCTAAGCAGAATGTTAGGGCTTGTTTCAATTTGCATGTCATCAAGCAAAAGAATTTTGCTCTCAGGAATAATAATTTCACTTTTGGCAATAAGCAATTCAGAAGTTTCTGACTGTTCAATACTTGTAATTGTGTTCAAAAACTCTTTTTCGTTATGCATAATAACGACCTCCTTTGTTTCTATATCACTATCATAAAGCCTTTTTTAACCCATCAAAATTTTTTGGTGAAAAGAAAAATCCACCTGCAAAAAGCAGATGGATTTATTCTTGTCAGTATATAAGTTATATTGTATAATAAAAGCGAGGATGTGAATAATATGGAGAATCAAAATATCAAATATAAAGATGTACCGCTTATAAAAGAAATTGAAAAATGCAATGATAATATTCTCTACTACGGCGAAGGTGGTATAGGAAAAACAACGCAAATGCAACTTGCATTTAATTATTTTTCATCCAAATGCACTAATACTGTGCCTGTTTTTTTAGATGCGGATAAAGAAATCGATTTTAGAAAAGCCGACCCACTCATGAGTGCTATAGCCTGTAAATATCTTGGCTCTGATATAGAAACAGACGATATTTGGAAGCTCTTCACTAATAACTCACCAAGTTCTGCAAAAAATTACACCTACATAATATTCGTTGACGGCATAAACGAACTTACACAAAACAATAAGGGCTATTTAATCGAAAAGATAACACATATAATTAGTGAATCAAAAAACACCAGATTTATTATATCCTCACGCATTAAAGAAAACTTAGGTTTAAGATTTAAAAATATAGCAATAAAGCCTCTTGAAAAAAAGAACATTTTAAAATATCTCGGTGAAAACTACGGAGTAAATGACAATTCCAAAAACATTAACGACTCATTAGTGGAAATTTTGCAAATTCCGCTTTATTTAAGTGTGTTTAAAAACACATATAAAGGCAGCGATTACAAGCCGAATATTTATGATGAAGGCACTGTAAGAAAAGCTAATATATTGGACAGCTATATACAAAAAATTCTCCATGAAAAGCGTAAAACTAACGCTGCCGATACTGTATTATTTGAATTTATAGTGAAATATTTTTTGCCTGCTCTTGCTTTTGAAATGGTTAAAGAGAATATGTTTAGCATTGATTATGATTCGGCGGATAGATTCTGTGAAAGCACAAAATATTTTAAAGGAATAGCCAAAAGAAGGTTTGTTGATTTTAATATCAACAGTGCCGATACTATTTGTGTTTCAAATTGCGCGCTGCTTGAAGCGCATAATGATGTGTATACATTCCCGCACCAAATTTGGCGTGACTATTTTTGTGCAAAGCACATTATCAACTGCCTTAATGTTGCTTACAGTGAGCAAATTCAAAACGACTTAGAAATCCCTGTTGACAATGAAATCAGGGGTTTTGTCGGCCAGCTCATTTATACTTATGACGAAAAACTTCACTATTCAAAGGAAGAGCATTTTCCGCCTGAAAAATCCGACAGAATGTGCGAATGTGATTTTGAAGCAAAAGATAATTTGGAAGATTGGGACGAATCCCCGATTGAGCATTATATGCAAAAAGAGTATTATAAAATAAATCAATCCTCAATAACTATTGATAATCTTATTAAAATTATGAAAGTAAGCAGACAAAATAACATTACAGCCTGTTATGATAATTTGCATTTAGAACATATCAATTTTGCCCATTGTGATATTTCAAATTCTAGTTTCAAAAACACAACAGTAAGTGAACTATGTTTTTCACCAATTGGGCACAAAAGCGATATACTAACAATGACATTTGTAGACAATGACACCAAGATTTTTACCTGTGATAAAAACGGCAACTATATTATATGGGAAGCAAAAAGCGGCTTAATACTAAATAAATATAGTAATCCTTGTATGGAATTTTGCCCTCCGATTGTTTCTAATGACGGTGATAAAATCATAGAATTAATACTAGATAATGTTATAAGAATTACAGAAACGAACAACAATTTTACCAGAACAATCGAAACGATTGAGATACCACAAAATAATTGGGAAATGCCTAGAGCCATACACTTTCCCTTAGGAAATTTCAATGAATATGTTATTATTTTGCAAACGATTGAATCCGATTCGTTAGATAAAAACGAATTACAAATACTAAACTTAAAAAGCTTTGAAATTGAGAAGTTGAATGTTCCTGATAAAATATCTTTTTCAGATATTTTTGCTTTTTGTGAAGCATCAAATTTACTTGTTTCGTATAACAACATGGAATCAGAGTTAATATTTTTCAATATTGTAAGCAAAAAACTAAGCATTCTGAATTTTGATGCTAAAATTGAAAGCCTTACTATTTCAAGTGACGGAAATTTTTTATTAATTTCAAAATACAAAACTACAGATGAAAATTCGAATACAAGTGAAATATTAGTATATGAAATCATAAATGAAACTCCTAATTATAAAACCACCTTATATCAACCTAACAAATATATTCTCGAAGCTGTTTCTTCGACATTGTCACTTGCCTTTACCAACTCCTGCAATGGATACATTTTTGACGACAAATGCAGAGCAACGAAACTTAATGGTTCTAAAATAGATCATTCTGCCATTTCTAACATTTATCAAATTGGCAGTGATAAGATGTTAAAATATATTGATTTATCCGAATTGTTTTGTATTGCTAATCCTTATAAAACGAAGGACAATTATTATATTAATGTTACAACTAGCTTTACAAACAGTTGTTTTGAAAGAATAATAAATATATCTGATAAAAAAGAAACATACTTGAAGCTTTATAGAAAATTCGGATTTACACACTATTCAGCCGCACGTGAGGAATTTAATAATTTTGCCAATTCTTTAACGGATGCACTAATATCAAAAAATCGCTACAAAGAATTCTTTTCTAATAATGGCTTAAAGACAGCAAAAATAATGTATGATTATAATAACTTAATATTAATTATAAACAATAAAACCAATTCATTGGAAGCAACAATCAAACCCAAAAATACAAAAAACAATATTATCGATATTGTTTTTTCACCGAACTGTATAAAGATAGCGGTTGTTTCAAAAGTTCATTGTGATGTTGATATCATGATATATGATCTTATGAGCAATAAATCAAAAAATTATCTTATAAAAAAAGCTTTTCCAGTTTTATCTAATATCTTTTTCAAGGCTATATTTACTCCTGATAACAAAAAATTAATTGTTTCATTTGTACGAGGGATAATAGTTATTGATAAGAATAATGTATTTTATTATCATCACAATTATCACAATCATGTTGCATTAAAAAACATAATAGAGTCAAATCAGACTTATACTTTTGTGCTCTTTCAAAATAGCATTATTGAAATATGGGAGATAAAAAAAGACTGTTCATTGGCCGAAATGAATCAAGTGCGGTTACTTCCTGTTGGTATATTGAATTGTGATTTTTCATTAACAAAGTATCTCGGCGATAACAAAACAATATTCTTTGAAGATATTTACAGTAATGGTGGCGTTATCTCTCCAGAGAAATTTCAATGTGCATCAGAAATAATAAAACCGACTAAATACAATAAAATAAAAAAGCAAAAAAACAGCTATCACATTGTAAAAAACAAATTCAATTCTTTCACCAATAAAATCTAACTCCATATTTCCTATGGTAATGTTTATATAGGCTAAAGAAAGGAGAGCCGACCATAAACATTACGAAAGGAGAAAATATTGATATGGCAAGATGTCCTTATTTGGAGTACCAAAGCGGAACAGGTGGACCTTTTTCAGAATGTGAATACATTTGCAAACTTTGCTATCAGCACATGTATGCAAGTGATTCCAAGTTGAAATACACCTGTGATGCCGAATACGGTGACAATTATAAAAATTGTCCTGTATATAAAAATTCATAATTAAAAAGCAGTGGCAAGGTATGATTAACATCCTTGCCACTGTGATTATGTATGAATTAATTTTTGAGCTTTTTAATCATTTTATATTATTCGCTTGCTCGATTTTTCTCGGCAAGTTCCGCACCAAGCACCTTGGTACTTTGCAAACATTCTAATGATTTCTTGTGTTTAAAAATAATCTTATGAATCTGATTTTTTATTTCAGGCTGCATAACATTATCAACTGTGATATATTTCACCAACTTTCATTACAGTTTTGCATCTTGTTGTATGCTATTTGTGAAAGAGGTGATAGTGTGCAGAAAATAGAAATTGATTTTGAGAATCGTATGATTACGCTTCCTAATTTTTACAGTAAATACTCCGATGCATTTGTTTATTATCAAGTTATGAAAGAAACGGATAATGAGACGGGCAATGAAAATTTCATATTTAGCTTTCATATTTTCAAGGAAGATGCTAAAATGAATTTACCGATTCTTATGAGCCACATAACAGAAAAAGGAAATTTGGTAGCACCTATAGACTTAATAAATGTATATAAATTATACAATGAAGAACTTTATTTTATGAACAATGGTTTTTCTGATTTTATCATAACAACACAAAAATCCAAAAAGGGACTTACAATAAAAGACAGCGAATATTTATTAAGTCTTTTTGGAACTACATAACAAAATTGAAAAGGAACAAATATGAATTTAACTAAATATATTGGCATGTACCAATCGTTAATAAAAGATAGCCACATCCATTTAAAACAAAACACTATATCTACGCTTAAAAGTGTACCCCACTTTTACAAAACATTCACTTATGAAAATAGAGATGGAGTATTAAACACGGGTCTATTTATTTCTGTTAAAGAAATTATAAATAACGAATCCGAAATACTGGATATCTTTAAAGACTATTTCAAAAATGTTTCCATAAATGAATCATCGTACAACAAAGTGAAATTTGATTTGGAATCTTTAATCATTGACAAATCGGTTGAGAAAAAATGTAATTTCAATGAAGGTCAAGAATTAACCGTATTAGGTGTATTAAAGGGGTTTGTGATTTTCAACAATGATGAAAACTTCTTCGTTTTAGATGATGACGAGCTTGAATTAGAAGTAAAAGAAATATTAAGCGATTTAGATAATAAAGGATATGTATAATGAAAATTTGGCTTGACGATATAAGACCTGCTCCAAACGGTTATGTTCATTGTCACAGTGTTAATGAAGCAATCGAATTAATTAAAACCACAAAAGAATCGATTGAATTACTTGACTTAGATCATGATTTAGGTGACTATGCTTTTGACGGTGGTGACGGAATTAAATTACTTGACTATCTTGCAGAAACTGAGCAATACTATCCTGTCAAATTACACACAATGAATCCGGTCGGCAGAGAAAATATGCAACGACTTATTAATAGATATTGGAAATAAGTTAATCACTAATGATAAAAGAGGTTCGCCCTACAATTTGTGGCGAACCTCTTTTTGCGTGAAAATAATTTGTAAATTTTTCTGAAAACACATCAACAAAACTTGAATTTTTCTCTGTATTATAGAGGGGTATTTTTTCTATGGTGAAATTAAATGTAAACAAGGTGTAAA
>ERZ809296.387-NODE-387-length-76319-cov-9.212263_pt1 | contig 76319 bp, 83 predicted proteins | sample MGYA00520511_ERZ809296 | MGnify/ENA primary metagenome ERZ809296 (study PRJEB31576, sample SAMEA3212662) | Homo sapiens | biome: human-gut; feature: human gut; material: fecal | place: Sweden | collected 2012 ...
TTTCCGGTGTCTCGTCGGAGAGGTCTGCCATCAGCTGGTCGATTCCGTATTCCTTGGGCTCCTTGCCTGAATCCAAGTCAGGTTTCTCCTTTATTCCGTCGATGGCGAGCTCCGGATCACGCTCAAAGTTGCCGTCTCGTACTGCATCCTCGATGGTCTCGTTGCCCCCGACGGTCGCCCAATCTTTCCATCCTTGCATTTTGCCGCAAGCTTGAATAAGGGCTTCCATGTTGCGCTTGGACGGTTCAAGGCCTTTTTCTTCAAGCGCAGCTTCGAAGTCCTCCCGTTGCCATTTGATCGTCGCTTCCTCAAGAATCTCGGGGTTGGCACGGTCGACCGCATAGGAGAGGTTGCTCGTGTAATAACCGTGCGACCACTCACCGGTTTCCTTGTCGTATCCATATGCAACAACATAAGGATCACCCAGTCCCGTTTGCGCCCGGTATGCTGCACTTTCCGGGCGCAGGAGGACGGCAGTGGTTCCGTATGCGCTGTCTTCGAACTGCTCAAGAACCACGTTCCCCTTTGGGTCGAACAGAGAATCAAGCGCATCGCTGTTGATGTTGCCGTTTGGCATATCGTCCACGCTCCTTTCATGCGTTTTCTAGATTCTACCAGCGCATCTGGTATTTGTTTCCAGCATTCGGCAAGTTGTCCAGAAACGACCTCTATGTCCCGAATGTCCTGCCATGTGTCCACAAAGCCATCATGAATGCTCTGCGAGATAACGCTTTTCTGCCTCCACCGCCTGTTTCCATTTGTCGTGATAGGAGTTCGCAGTGGACAAACCGCCTATCTCGGCAACACGCCAGTCGGAGAACAGGGCAGTAGTGCGGTTGCACATCTCCTTGAACCTTGGATCGGCTTCGATGAGTTTTTGGCGGTTATTCTGCTCGCTTCGTTGCTTTGCATCAGCAGATTCGGTTCTTGCCTTCGGTGAATCGGCATAGAACCTGAACCCGGTTTCCTTTCGCATCCAATCGTCTAGTTGCATTGCGTAGCGGGGCGTGGAGTTGGTCTTCTTGTACTCGGTGCCATAGCGCTCGTAAGCGCTTATAACCTGCATCGGCAGGTAGCCTTGTTGCATGAGCCTTGTGAACAGTTTTTCTGCTTGGTGCTTTCGAACTGCGTTCGGCTTTTTCAACGAGACGGTGCAAAGTCTCTCGAAAGCTTTTTTCTCTTCCTCGCTCAATCCATCGATCAGCGAGCTTGCGAGCGTATCAATCGGTGCCTTGGCACCGCTCTCAGAACCCGTTTGGTCACGGTTATCCACAGCGACCCTGGATATATCATTTGTTACTTTTCCCTTGTTACTTGTAACTATATTAAGCATGTCCTCATTTTGAGGACATGGGTCGTCTTCATTTTGAGGACGTGGGTAAGCCAAATCCTCATTTTGAGGACGTGGCTCGTGACCTGGGGTTTGTGTATAACTGCATTTGTCCACAAAATCGGGTTTTCCACAATCTTGCTGGGCTGGCAGGTTATCCACAGTCGGGCTGTCTGCATGAGGCGCGTTCGGAAGGTTGTTGACCTTGTGCATCCTTGCCTTGGTTGCCTCGTCGATGAGCTCATGCACCTTGTCTGTCGGCTTTGGCTCCACCGGCAGGTGGTACACCGTTCGTCTGCCGTGCCGGGTGTTCTCGATATCGACGGTAATGAATCCCCATGCCTCAAGCTCAGAGCGGTACTTGTAGAAACGGTTTTTGCTGATGTTCATCTCGGCGAGTATGGTCGAAGTCGACGGGAACGCCACGCCGCCTTGCCCTGCGAAAGACGAGAAGTAGGAGTAGAGCCCCTTGGCTTCGATGCTCAGCTGTGGGATACGGGTAAGCACCTGTGGCGAGAACCCGTAACCGCGAGAGAAGATGTTGTCGAACACGAGGATGTTCTCCTCGGTCTGCACGATCTCCTGGCTAGGCATGTTCCCACCCCCTCACGTTATGTGGGTCGAGCCCTACAGAGCTCAGTTCTTCCATGCAGTTGTGGACAATCGATGGAGTGAGGTCGTAGCTCAGCTCGCAAGTTTCTTCGACCGAGAAGGTCTTGTTCGGCTCCTGGGAGAGCATGACGAGGTAGAATCCCTTGGCTCCTGCGCTGATCGGCAACCGCTAGAAATCCCTATGTATCGCCAGTTGATCCTCGCCGTTGAACTCAAATGGCACTACGAGTGGCTGAGTGTTGTTCTTGATGATTGGCATAAAAAAGCCACCGTCCTTTCTTCTTGTTAATTGGACAGTGGCAGAAAATCAAGCTTGCCAAACGAAGTGTTTCCCCGTAGGATACACGTCGATGTTGGTGATGCCTATGACTTTCGAAATGCAAGGTATCACTGTCCGAGAACCCCGGTTTCAAGCGCTGGGGTTCTTTTTTGTTTTCAATGGTTTGCATTCTATTGCACGGCGTGAATCCGTACAAGCCTTGTGTTCAGGGTTGTTCAGGGGCTTTTGATTCCCTGCTTTGATTCCCCGGTGCTTTTTTGGGTGGGATTTCGGTTTGGAGTTTTAACCTGTTTGATTGTTTTGTTTGATTTTTTTGAACAGTTGTGGTATTATTATAAAAGGTTATTTTGAAATTCGCTATGATATGAGTGCTGGAATTGGTTCCTTGCTGGTTCCCTCGGAATCGCGATGTGCAGAAATCCTCCGATTTCAAGCATTTTCCGAGATGGAAACTGGTTTCAAGTCCCATCTTCCGCATTCATCATTTAATCGGGAAACCCTTGTATTTACTGGGTTTCCCGATTTTCGTTTTATTCAAAAATTTGGTTCCCTTTGATTCCCTTAACCTTTTTTGCAATCAAACAGGTCGAATCCCTCGATCCCCCTTCGATCAACTTGCGGTGTTCACAGTCGATAGGGCCTTTTCGAAGAGGATGTTCGTCTCGGCTTTGGTCTTTCGGTTGAAGCAGTAGCAGCGATAGGTGGTTTCCTCGTCTTCGTGGCCGATCTGCTCTCGTATGGCATCGATGTTGATGCCGCCGTCTATCAGCTTCGAGACGTAGGTCTTCCTGATCTTGTGCGTCGATCTAAACGGTATACCGAGTATCTTGCAGTACTTCTTGAGCCGGTATGTGACCGCATCGACGTTGCAACGCTTGTTGCCGTTCATGAAGAGGTACCCCGCATCGGGGTTCGCACCAAGGACATCAGCGCTGCACCTGCGCTCGGCGAGTTCCGAGACCACATCGATCACTTCCCGACCGCCTTGCGAAAGGTACACGTCCCTATGTGCGGCGGATGTTTTGGCATAGTCAACGACCATATGGCCGACCTGAACGAATCTCGTTGGGTTTACCTGGTCGCTGACCTCCACCTCCGCGCGGTTGATATGGACGTACATCCCTTCGATGTCTTCTCGTTTGAGCGCAACGACTTCCCCTATCCGCATACCCGTGTAGAAGAGCAGTATGAGTGCGAGGCATGCCCCCAACGAGTGGTCTTCCTGCCATTCGCTCCATGCCAGCTTCATGAGGAAGAACTCCTCGGTTTCCGTGAAAACCTGGGTCTCTGACTTGGGTTTTTGCCGTTTGGCGAAGAGCTTGCTGTTCACATCGACCTCATCGAACACGTTGTTGTCGATGATCTTGCTCTTGGCCGCGAATGCGAAGATCTGCCTGAACGGCAAGGACATGTTGTAAAACTGCTTGGCGTTCATCCCCTCTTCTTTGATGCGGGTATGCAGCCAGGACTCTATAGCCGTCGGCGTGATCTTGTCCATTCTCTTGCCGATGATCTTGTCATGGGCATAGTACTTGTTCCATGTTGCCACGGCACGTTTGACCGTGTTCTGCGAGCGTGATTTCTTGGTGTAGTGCTCGATCCACAGCGGGTACACGTTGCGCATGGTCGGCGCAACGTAGTTCTCGATTGCCCGGTACTCCTTGACGATCGCATCGTCCAGCTCATCGCGATCTCTTCGTTTGATGAGCCTACGGCCTTTCTTCGAGTCTGGGTCCGGCACATAGGTCTTCCAGTAGCCGTCTTTGGCAAAGAAGACCGTGTACTTGTGCTGCTCTAAAATTGTTTTTCTTCTAAGCATTTCTATGTGCTTCTGCACATCGCTTAAATCTATATTACCGCTCTGACCTGCGGTTTTCAAGATTTCATCAAGCTCTTTGATGTTATTTTTCAACCTCATCCGTCATTGCCTCCTCATCCCCATGGAAGTCAATCCGTGCGAAACAGCAGCACCTTCGCCGCAAGCTTCGCCTCTAACCGTCTCATCATGTCCTCGTCGACATGCGCCCTGCCGTGCTCGTCCGGCTCCCTTTTTGCCAACGTCCTCATATACGGACGGTAATGCCTCATAACGGCTTCCATCGCGATCGCGTCCCCGTCGGCTGCCTTGGCGATGGTTAGGTAATCAAGCAGTTTCTCGTGCTTCTTCTTAATGCTCATAGCGAATCCCCCTTCTCGTCCATCATGTTCTTGAGCTCCTTCAGGGCTTGTTTCCGGTGGTACTGCACGTTAGCCCTCTCCAAGTCGATCATCTCCCCGATCTCCCTATCCGTGAGCCCCAGGTAGTAGCTCAGTAGCACGATTGCCCTGCGCCGTGTGCCCAAAGCACTCAAGGATTCGAACACGTCCTCATCGCACACGAGGAAGTCGAGCCCGCATGCCTGCAAGGTTTGTTCGAAGTCGAAGTAGCGCGGCATCGTGTACAGGGCATCGAGCTCGTAGGGCTGCATCTCGGAAAAGAGCACTTCCCGTTTCTGCCTGCGCTTGCGCTCGTCGTATATATCGCGTGCCTCGTTGCGCAGGATCTTCTTGCAATATGCGTCGAACTGGTGCCTTTTGCTTTCCTCAAGCTTTTCTTGGTTGATATCCCTGCTCATAGGTTTCGTCACCTCCTTCCATGGCCTCGCCGACCAGATGAAGAGAGGATGGCGATGTCTGCCTTGTTTGCCACCACTACGGCGCAAACAGGTTCGATGCAAAACAAGATCAGTTAAAGTACCAGTTCAAAGGCAGATTTAAGACAAAAGAAAAGCACCCTGCATTCGAACAGGGTGCCGGTTTTTGTGGGCGGGCTATGTACCTTAGCAAACTTGCCGCCCGCCACGGGCACAATCATGTGCTAAGATGCTTTTTGTCGGTTGGAGCTACCAACTCCGTCCGACCGTTTCGAAAGCTTGGCTTTGGAGCTTACCGAAACCAGATTCACTTCGTCTGCGAAACGATTTGAATCTCTTAAAAGCGTGCTACCAGTATAGCACAATATGCTCCTAAGAGGCACCGATTGGTGCATGGTTTTAGGCAGTTTTTAGAGATTTCAAGCCGTCGAGACGATGGCTTTTTTTATGTCTGAAGCCAATCGTTCGATCTACCTGCATCTTCGGTGTGTATGTCGACGATGAACGTGCGGTACCGTTCGTGGGGAAATTGTGACCGGAGAGCAGCACTAAGTGCAGAGCCCGGTACCTGTGGTCCTCATCTCCACCGGCATACGGTACCCCGAGCCCAGCGGGCAACGACATGCCATATACGCATCAGGTTGGAAACCCCGCCTATAAGAGACCCGTGCCCGAAGGGCGCAGCGGTTGTGTGTAAGGTGTTGTGGTAAACGCGTAGCGTTTTCCACGGCAGCTTTCCACAACCTTTCGCGTTTCGTTTCCACTTCTTCACCTCCTATTGATCAGCGAGCTTGCGAGCGTATCAATCGGTGCGCAGCACCGTTGAGGGTCTTGCAGCCCGGATCATCAGCTATGCGACAGCGGCAATACGCTTACACCCACACCTATATGTATATCGTGATAGCACAACATTGTGATATAGTGTTATTGTGCAGTGAACAATGTGAGGAGGAAAAGGCTTTGAGAATAGGGAAAAGGAAGCAGATGCAGATAGCAAGCGCATTCGCGACAGTGGTTATAGCGATAGCTGGTTTTACCGGTTATGCGACAACCGCTCAGCAGTCCACAGACAGTGCTTTAGAGCAGGCATCGGTTATTCGGGTTGTTGACGGCGATACTTTTGTCGCAAATGTCAACGGGACAGAAGAGAAGATTCGCCTTATCGGAGTTGATACTCCTGAATCGGTTCATCCTGATAAGTCCAAGAACACTAAGGAAGGTAAAGAGGCATCAGAGTATACGAAGTGCATGCTTCAGCCAGGAACAAAGGTTTGGCTTGAGGCAGATGTCGAGAAAGTGGACAAGTACAACCGAGAACTTCGCTATGTTTGGTTGAAGGAGCCGAAAGACAGCAACAGTGAGGTTGAGGCGAAGAGCAAGATGCTCAACATGATCCTTGTTGAAGATGGTTGGGCTGATCCACTAAAGATAGAGCCAAACACGAAATGGGCATACTTGTTTGAGGAATTAGACAATGCGGCATAGCACAGTGTTGCAGTGTTCTTATACCAAGGAGGGGTTGCAACCCACCTTTTCTTATTCCCATCTGCGTTCTCTCGTCTATCCTAGCACTATGTTGTGCTATACTGGTAGTACCGAGTAAGAACCCAGTAGTAAGGAGAGAATCATGTTCAGCAAGCTAATGCATCCTGCCATCAAAGAGGTTTCCGGATGTGAAGCACCCATCATAATGCGCATTGTCCTGTCCTTCCCGGTGTGGCGCGAGGGCTATTACCGGGTCTACAACGGGCGAGTCTACTTTCAGCAGATGATAGGGGACTATGAAAGCTGGTCGAATAGCCCTCTTGTAAAAGCAAGGAAAGACATCGATCTGAATGACTACCTGGTTGTTGAGGGGAAGTGCTGTAAGATTTCCGACGATATCCGTTTTTATGGATATTACCTCGATACTCCGAACCGGGCGTTGCGCGCAACAGACGATGTTCGAAGGCACGCCCGATCATTCACTAATCAAGTTGAGGCACTACGATTTGCGAAAGAGCATGGCATACAGCTGAACCACGTGGATCGCATCGACGTGTACCGAACCGTATGATGCCGGGAGCGAACCAGGTTTAGGAGCTGTGCAAGATGCAAGTCTATCGGGCTCTGTATCCCCATGTTCTGCTATTGAGAAAGCAGAGTGTTGTGCGATAGTGGTAGATTTCCATTCTTTCTATTCTCCAAAATCCCGGGTCAACCAAAGTTTTTTGCATGGTATAGCACAACATTGTGCTATACTTGCATTAACAAATAGGAAGCCCATCGAGGAGAAGGAGAGACCAATGAAGCGCTATATTGTCGAGCGAACCGTGAACGACGAGCCAACTGGAATCAACTGGGAGTTCGACACCCGCGAAGAGGCGCTGGCTTTCTTCAAGCAGGCGGCGGAAGACCTTCCACGCGAGTGGAAGACCGAGAAGCAGTCCAGCTGCACTCCTCTCACCGACACCTGGGCTTACGAGTTGTCAGCCTGCCCCGATGGGGACCCAGACGATTGGGCGGCGTGGGACACGCTTGAAGTTGCAGAGTGGGGACCGGGCGATTACGAAGTCGAATGCCACCTCGCCAGCATTGACGATCAGATCCGGATGGACGACGCAGGCCAGGCGGTCAAGGATGCCGCGCGAGAAGAGGTGAAGCGGGCAATGGCCTCGGTAGATGGCGAGACAGCTGTTGAGCTTGCCGAGGTTATCGACGAGCACGCATACTACCTCACCGCTGCCCAGATCCGCGACGCGCTCCACGAATCGGCGGAGAAGATCGGCGCAATGCCGGCAGTATCGCCAAGCAAAGTGGTGGACATCGTGGACCACCGCCTGTCTGAGAAGGAGGAAGAGGATTAGACCGGGCTTCCGAGAGCGAGTCGCGGCGGCGCGCCGCCGCGCGTGCTTGATGGGAGGAACATAAGCGATAAGAAAAGGGAAGTGCAAGCCTTCCTTTTCTTTTGGCTCTGTTAGACAAGAAAACCCAAGTCAATCAGTGTTTCTCCCCTGCCATAGCACTATGTTGTGCTATACTGGTATTGCCGAATAGGAACGACCTTTTAGGAGTTGATTGACATGGCAAAGAAAAGATTCATCGGGCACCGTAGCGTTGGCAACATTTTGATGTTTGGACTGCCAAGCCCCGAGACGCTTGCGAAGCGTGCACTCAAGAGGAGCCGCCCAAAGCGCCGTAAATAGTAGACAATCTAATCCCTTGCAACATTAGGTCGCAAGGGGTTTTTCTTTGCTCAAAACCCCAGCTCACCTCAAGTTTCTCACCGCTCATAGCACAATATCGTGCTATACTGGTAGTACAAAATAAGAACCCACGGTAAGGAGAGCGAAATGAAGACGATCGAAGAACTTTACAACATCGCCGAACATGCGTTGGACGGTTTCGAAGCGGGTTGCTACGCCCTTGAATATCATGATGCGGAAGAAGATGACGGCGACCTTCTGTGTAATCCGGCACTCCACAGGTGGGGTTGCGGTATCGATGCGGTTGTGGAGGTTGAGGAAGATGACATCCGATAACGAGCGCAAGCTCCGCGATGCCGAGGCTTATCTCGGCATCGCCTCCGGGCTTCTACAGGAGGTCATCGATTCCGAATGGCGGGATATGGATGACTCCGATTGTGAGACTGAGGCAATGATCGATAACCTTGAATCGATATGTGATGCTGTTCACAAGCAGCAAGCCCAGCTTTTCAACATCTACAGCGGCATTTCCATCGAAGCGATAAGGCAATCGTTCCCAAACACCTTGCGTATGTTGGAAGACGACTAAGCAATCGCCAACCATCCGCCCGGGTTTCCCATATCAGGGAAACCCGGTTTTTTTAACAATCTGTCTGCATGTATTGCAACGGATGGAAATCGGCGATGCCGAGTCTGCAACGTCCTTTGTCTCCGTTTTCACCAACTTGTCACCAAATTCGCACCAGAGTTAGCACAGTGACTTCGCGCGTCCATTGCGCTACAACGTGCGGGGCATCCATGGGGATTTTACATACCTCTTTTTAGTTGCACTCCGCATCCCTTGCCATGGAAAACCCTCCACCGCCTATGATCCCTCTTAGAGTGGAATCCGGCTCACCCAAAGCCCATTTACCTCCCTCACCCCTTTTCCCTCGTCCGGTTCCACTCGCTAGGATCCCCCTCAGAGGGCGATCCGCTCTTTCCACCTGCAGCGGTCCTGTGGAAAGCTGGATGCTCCGGGTCGACTGAAAGGACCCTCCCGCATAACCTTCCCACAGGACCTTACCGACATATCAAAGCACCTTCCAGCCTCCCAAGCGGGTTTCCCACATCCGCCGAAACGGCTCTGTGTGGAAAACCCCCGTCTCGGACCCATCCGCCCGGCTGTGCTCCCTAGGATCCCGCTTTGAGCGGAATCCGGTCGCTTCGCCTGCACCGGCATCATGGACAAGCTCGATGCTACGGGCCTATGGAGTGCCCTCCGCACAACCTTGCCCACAATGCCTTGTTCCGGGGCGCATCGGCCATTGTCGGAACCCAACCGGGGGACCTTGCAAGTCTATCGAGCTCTGTATCCCCATGTTCTGCTATTGAGAAAGCAGAGTGTTGTGCGACAGTGGTAGATTTCCATTCTTTCTATTTTACAAAGTCCCAGTTCAACCTAGGTTTCCCATATAGCATAGCACTATGTTGTGCTATACTGGTATTACCGTAAGAACCTAATAGTAAGGAGTACATCATGGACACAAGAAAAAGCAAAGTCGAGGATGCAAGGGCGAAGGGCATTTGCTTTCACTGCAAAGCGAAAGTGAGCAGCTATGCCAACTTCTGCAACAAATGCGGGAGCAACCTAAGGACAGGGCAAACCCGGATGGAGTTGGAGAATTGGCACCGCCGCCACCCCGCCTGACGATAGCTTTCCATTAAGGCACGGGCATCGAGTCCGTGCTTTTCTTTATTTGACCTGCTGTTATTCCGTATTCTCATTAGTCATAGCACTATGTTGTGCTATACTGATAGTACACCAAATAAGCCGCTATCAGTTAGGAGATTGAAATGAGCGAGACAGTGACGCGATTCCCCCGTCGTTGGGCTCAAAGCGAGCAGATCGGCGAGTTGACGACCACTTTCACAGGGGACTTCAACATCGCTGAGGACATATCGGGATTGAAAGGCGTGCGGAGCACTTTCGCAACAGCCTTCAACGAGTGGAAGGACGATGTTCGGTACATGGCCAACCTTGCCATCGTGACCAACATGAAATGCTGGGAGCATTACGGATCAGGCAACGAGGAGCTGAGCCGCGAGTACGGAGAGGAGTACCACCGAGTCAACGATTGGGTATGGAGCGAGGAAAACGGCTTCACCAAGGAAGAGCGAGAGTACTACTTCACGTATACCGACTAAGGACTGGTTTTGTATGTTGTATATGAATGAGGATGGTTTCGGCGGCTTGAACCGTTACAGCAATGCTACTGGGGATCTTTTCGATCTCGACGGCAAATGGATCTCAGAAGAGGATTTGTCGCCAGAGCTTTTCAGAGCCTTTAATTCCCTTTGGAACGAAAACGGATGGGCGAATTGCTATTTAGCCGATTTCTATTCGATGCCATGCCTTGCGCTCAGTGCTGAGTATGATAGAGACTACGCCAAAGCCCTAGGGATAAGCTACGAAGACCTTCTTGAGAAAGCGAAGGTGAACGCTCAACGTGTTAGTGGGTGTCAGAGTGGAATTGATTTTCTTTTTGGTCGAGATACTATGCAATGGTCAGATGGCTCGGTCGCATCAGAATTTCTCATGATGATACCTTGGGATGTTTCGAACGAACGTTTCAAGGAACTGCAAGAGTGGTTTGATTCGGTTTGTTATGCTTTATAGAAAAAAGGAGGGTTTTGACCCTCCTTTTTTCTTGCCTGACCTGCTGTTCTCGTCTGTTCTAGCACAACATTGTGCTATACTGATAGTACCAAGTAAGAAGTCGATTATTAGGAGATTAAGATGGGTCAGTACTACAGGGCATACAACATCGACAAGAAGGAAGCCGTTGATCCTTTTGAGTATAAGGAAGGGGCAAAGCTTTTGGAGAGCTGCTATGTTGGCAACGCGTTCAACAGCGTGATCTGCACTCTTTTAGGCGGCAGATGGAACGGCGACCGTGTGATCCTCATAGGCGACTACGCATGGAATGATGCCGAGGAATGCGGCGCATCGGGGGCGGAGCTGCTTGCCTACTGTAAGAAGTGAAGGCGTACTGACGAGCGATCCGTATTGCGTGCAGGAAAGCGCATTTCAGCATGTTCCTGTATCCGAGTTCGCAAACTACCGCTTCATCGTTAATCTTGATGAGAACGTCTATATCGACCGCGAGAAGCTTCCCGTTGCCTGGACGTATACCGATGACGAGGGAGCAGACCACGAAGTGCTTCAGGACGCGATGCATCTGTTCCTTGCTGTGGGAAACGGCCTCGGCTGCGGTGATTACCAAAGCGACTGCGGCAGGGAGTACGTTGGTTTTTGGGCGGGAGACCATATCAGGGCGACCAACGACAGGCCAGAGCAGATGGAAGAGGTCGAGAGTCCATTCGATGCAAGGGTTTAGCTAGTAAAAGGAGGGGTAAAACCCTCCTTTTTATGCCCTGTCATATTGAGTGGAGGGAATAAGTCCGCATAGCGCCGAAAAGGCTGCACCCGCGCAAAACGGGTCGCAGTGTTCTCCAACTCCCGGCCCAGGCTCCACGGTCAAGGCCGCGAAGCCTGGGCGACCTTTCGGCATCGCCCGGTTTTCACACATTCCCACAGCCCCGGCTCCTACGGGCTTTAGTTGTGCCCTCCGTCGCCGAAGCCATGGAAATGTGCAAAAACCTCCACCGCCTAGGATCCCCCTCAAAGGGGAATCCGGCTCGTCCGCGTCCTCATCGGCTCCGCTCCCTCCGCCTGCACCTTGTTCCTTGTTGCCATTGCGCAAAGCACTTAATGCCGGAAGCGCCTATGCAAGACTGTCCTCCTGCAATCGTTTCCAAGAATGCTTGACGCATTGGGTGGCGCCCCGTATGCATTTGAAGCTGATTGAACGTGCCCAAGACCCCTGGAATCCTCGTGTCGTCAAGCGATCCTGCACCGGTGCCGGAGCCTCATTGATCGGCAATGCCCCAGACTGCTCCCATTGTCTCAACTGCCGTTGCCTGTTCTCGGCATACGCACCGTTGCCTGTTCCAGAAGCGCTTTTGCCGATAACTCTCCTGGCTCCTGGTTGCCCTTACGACCTCCCTTGGCTCCGCAATGCTCGCACTGAACCTGACGCGGCGGGCAAGGCTCAAAAAACTTTTGCTTCGCAAAACTCAAGCCCTTACGGGTTTTTGGTTCCTCCTTGCCCTTGGTCAGAACCCGTGCGGCTTCCGGATCACAAGGAAGGGCATAAGGGCCCACACCAAGTACCTAGGAGGTCATCATGAACAAAGAAGAGCTTCATAGAAGAGCAGTCAAGGCAGCAGCGGAAAGCATCTTGAGAAGAGGCTACGAGGTGATCGACACCGATTGGGAGTCCGTTTGCGGTGGACATATCGATTTGGTTGCCAAAGATCACGACGAGCTGGTTTTCATCGATGTCACTGTGTCCGAAGGCCAGGAAAAGGGTTTCCTCGACGGCAACCCCAACCAGAACCAGATGGAGATTATGGCAGCGCGATGGCTTGCAGCGAGTTCTCCTGCTGATGGCGACTTGCAGGTACGGTTCGACACCATATCGCTTATCGTGCTGAACGAGCAGCGTGCGTTCTTGAGACATCATACGAACGTTTTCAGCCAGGCGTAGGCACCTGATCTTCAAGCCCCTCGGGACAAACCCGAGGGGCTTTTTCTACGTCTGCCGCCTCCATTCCATCTCCCTCACCTCTTACCCCACATCCGGCTCCGTTCCCTAGGATCGCCCTCAGAGGGCAATCCGGTCGCTTCGCCTACAGCACCCGCCATGGAAAGCTCGCCTACGGGCTTATAGAATACCCTCCGGCAACCTTCCCACAGCGGGTGCGAATCGGAACACCGGACAATATCCGGTTGCTTATCTGTGGGATGTTCATTCTATGCCGCTCCCAGGCTTGCCATCAAGGGTGCCTCATCGGCATCTTCTCACAGCTTTTCCGTGCCGGAAAACCGGATGAGAAGACTCGCACCCGCACAGGTGCGGCGCCTCGCCCGTTGATTCGCCTAGTCGCTCCGCTTCGCTGCAAACATCCACAGCATAAGCACCCTTGCTTCAAGGCAGTGCTTGAACCAAAAAACAAAGCGAAAAGGAGAACAAGAAGATGAGAAAGGAACGAAACGAGAAACAAACAGCAGCAAACGAGGTGGCAAGCGTACGGGAGACGAGCGTAGCGGCAACGCAGTATGTGGAGCGAAAGGACGCAGAGCGTGAGCAGACGCTTGTGAGCGAGATCAACCTTATCACCGAGCAGACCAAGCAGGCATTGCTTACAGGCACCATCGAGATCGGCAAGCGCCTGACAGAGGCGAAGTGCTTGGTGAGACACGGAGAGTGGGGCAACTGGCTTGCAGAGCGTGTGAACTACTCCCAGCGCTCAGCGAACAACTTCATGAAGATCTACAAGGAATACGGGGCTACCGGGTTGGCGGCAAAATCGCAATCGATTGCGAATCTGAGCGTGACACAGGCAGTTGCGATGTTCGATCTGCCAGCCGAGGAGCGAGAGCGTTTCGCCGAGCAGAACGAGGCGGACAAGATGTCGATCAGGCAGCTCAAGGCCGAGGTAGCCAAGGCGAAGGAAGAGCTGGAAGCCGAGAAGTCGTCCACAAAGGAAGCCTTGGAGCAGTGCAAGAAGAACCACGAGGCGGAGATTGCGCACTACAAGCAGATGACCCAATCGGCGGTAAGCAAGCGAGAAGAGATCGAGGCTCAGTTGAAAGCAGAACGCAAGCACCTTGAGGAGCTTTCCGCATCGCAGGACGAGAAGGCCAAAGAGCAGGTAGAGGCGGCGATCGCAGAGCAGAAAGCAGAGCTTGTGCGCACAAACGAAGAGGTGGACGCACTGCAAGCAGAGTTGGCGAAGCTGAACGGCAAGCACAAAGAAGAGCTCGAAGCCGTCCGCAAAGAGCAACGCAGGAAACTCGAAGCGGAGCTCAAGGCGAAAGACGAGGAAATAGCCGGTTCGAAGAAGCGTCTTGAGGAAGCCCTTACGCAGAGCACCAAGGAACTGAGCGCAACTAAGAAGAGCTTGGACACCGAGAAATCCAAGAACGCCGAGATGGCAACGCTCGGCAAGGCAACCTACGCAATGGATCAGATGCTCAAATCCTACGAGGAGCTGATGGACATAGTGGCGAGCGTAGGAAACTTCGACAAGGTTGCCGCCAACAAGATGATGATCGAGATCTCGAAGTCCATGGCGACAGTCGAAAAGAAATGCAAGAAGAAGCTAACCGCCTAACAGCAATTGCCAACCAGCCAACTGCCACCCGTGCGCAAAGGTGGCAGTTGCAAAAAAGAGAGGAAAAAAGAAAGTACAAGGAGGAGATGGGATATGACAAGCGAAAGAGAGTTCCAAAGGGTTGTGAAAGAGGCACTGGACACGATAAGGAGCGTGGACAGCCGTTCGCTGCAAGAGCACAACATCGAGAGCCGGGAGAACGAGGAAGAGTACAGCAAGGCGACCGAGGCGTACCTGAAGATCGAGTCGGAGCTGAGCAAAACCCAAAGGGAGGCGGTGCAGCGCTACATCGATACGCTGCAAGCTGCCGACACCGACCAGACCGACAACGCCTATATAGCCGGCATTCGCGATGGGATCCGCTTTATGGTGAGCTTCGGCCTGATCGAACCGGCAGGCAAGTTGCCGTTCAACCTGGACGACCTGAGAGCAAAATAGCACGGTATTATGGGCTACTGCTATAGTGCTATGACATCAGTTGTATACCGTATGTATATCTATTGCATTGCAGTAGCATACTAGTTGTGGTATAATAGTGCTATAGCAGAATGGAAGGAGGAATCGATAATGGCACAGATAAGCGTTAGAGTAGACGACAAGGTGAAAGCCGAGGCGGCGAAGACCCTGGAGGAGATCGGCCTCAACATGAACACGGCGATCAACGTGTTCTTGAAGGCGGTTGCAAGGGAGCACCGCATCCCATTCGAGTTGACTGCAGAGTCACCGGCTGAACTGACTTGGAAGACGATCGAGGATGCGGAGAAAGGCATCGGCGTGAACGGCCCGTTCGACACCGTGGAAGACATGATGAGGTCTCTCCATGCTTAGGCCGGTGTACACCAATCAGTTCAAGAAAGATTTCAAGAAGGCCATCCGCAGAGGCATGAAAGAGGAAAAGCTTGTGAATGTGATCAGCATGCTTTGCAGGGGTGAGACGTTACCGGAGGCGAACCGGGACCACAAGCTTGTGAACTCACGCAACTACAGGAACGTGCGTGAATGCCATATCGAGCCGGATTGGCTTCTGATCTACCAGATCAGGGAATCGGAGCTTGTCTTGGAACTTTTCAGAACGGGCACTCACAGCGAGTTGTTTTAAGGTAAAGGAGGGAATATCGCCCTCCTTTTTCTTTGCCGAAATCCCAGATCAATCAAAGTTTCTCACCTGTTATAGCACAGTGTTGTGCTATACTGGTAGTACAGAAAGGGATGCGGAGGAGCATTCCTTGCAGATAAGAACGGAGTACATCATGGCAATCAATCGAGTTATCATCACCGGACATCTCACCCGCGACCCCGAGCTGCGAGTATCCGCATCGGGTACCAGCATCGCCCGCTTCGGCATTGCCGTGAACGATCGCATCAAGAACCAGCAGACCGGTGAGTGGGAAGACCGCCCGAACTTCGTCGACTGCGTTGCGTTCAACGGTCTGGCAGATACCGTGGTGAAGTATCTTGCCAAGGGTGCCAAGGTCGCCCTTGAGGGCAAGCTGCGCTACAGCCAGTGGCAAGCCCAAGACGGGAGCAACCGCAGCAAGCTTGAGGTGATTGTAGATCAGGTTGAGTTCATGAGTACCGGAAACGGACAGCAGGCTCAGGCAAAGGAGCCGCAGCAGGCACCGTATCAGGCGGCACCAATGGTGAACGCATCTGTCTACGACGATGACATTCCGTTCTAACCAATATTTCGAGCCAGGGAACGAAAGAGGGCATCTGCATGAAGCAGATGCCCTCCTCAATTTCGCAATCGAATGCGAAAAAGCGGCTATTGCTGATATGTTCCTTTTGCAAATAGCCGCTTTTGCTCGTAGTAGGCAATGGAACCCCGCAAAAGCGTGACACCGTTCACACAAAAAGAAAGGAAGCGGGGTTCCATTGACCATCATACCTGAGTTGTCGCAAACAGTGCCGAAGTTTCCATGTATCAAGAAATTACTTATTGCTATAGTGGTATAACGCTATTGCGATATTCCAACATTGTGCTATGATGGATACATCACGAAAGGAGTTGCAGACCATGCACGGAATGAAGTTCCTGGCTGCTTGGCTCTTGTTCGGTGTGCCAAGCAGTTTGATAGCTTGCGCTGTCGGAAATCTGATTGGTTGGAACGCCGTCACCGTGGCATTGCTCGTTGTGCTCATTGAGCTCTCAGTTGTGATGTCAGGCGTTTTCTGCGTCGCTGCAAAGCAAGCTGACGAGCGGATGCAAATGTGCTTCCCGCTCGAAACAAATGAAAAAGGAAGGGCATAAATCATGAAGACGATCGCAATATGCAACCACAAAGGAGGCGTTGGGAAGACGGCTCTGTCCATGGCTTTTGCCGAAGGGCTCCATTCCCGAGGCAAGCGCACGTTGCTGGTGGATCTTGACCAGCAGATGAATGCGACCCAGCAAGCCGGAGTGAAAACCGAGGATGAGGTGACAGTCTACGATCTGCTCACCAGCAACGAATACAAGGGTCATGATGCAATCAAGTCTTACGAGTACGGGGACATCATTCCCGGCGATACGTATGTGACGAATGCCGAGTCTGAGATGACCAAGCTCGATACCAAGCTCAACATGCTCGACGATGCCTTGGTCGATGTCGATGGCTATGATTACGTGATCATTGATTGTCCTCCTCAGCTCGGGCTGGTGACCCGAAATGCGTTGGTTGCAGCTGACGAGGTGATCGTGCCCGTTACCCCGAATACATCGGCACTCAAAGGATTCACTAACATCTTCGAGTGCGTGAACTCGATCAAGAAGAACAGGCACTTGAACCCGAACCTGCGAATCGCCGGGATCGTCGTTAACATGTACGATGCCCGCACGGCTCTGTCCAAGGAGGTTATGTCTACCCTTCCTCCTGTGGCAGAGGAGGCCGGCACGAAAGTGTTCAAGACGGTAATCAACAAGTGCGAGGCAGTCAACCGAGCACAATCCGAGAAAGTGTCAATCTACGAGTACGACCCGAAATCCAAAGCCGTCGTGGACTTCAACAGGTTCATCGACGAGTACCTTGAAGGAGAGAACTAACAATGGCTAAGACTGCTAAGCACGATGTTTTTGATATGTCCGACGACATTGCCCGCATCAAACGCACAAAGAGCGTCGAGGTTTCCGATGTGGGCGATTCAGGAAACGACCTGTCCTACACCACTGGGAAAGGCTCGCAGCGACGTGTTGCGAAGGACACCGACAAGATGGTTAACGTTCGTGTCTCCAAGGAACTTCATAGGCGTTTCCGCATGGAGTCCATCGACCGGGGCGAGAGCATGAACCTCTTGATAGTCCGTGCCATGGTTGATTACGCAGACCGCAATGACTTCTAACGATTCTGATTCCCAACGCTCGCAATCTGTTTGCAGTGAGAGGGAAGGATGAATCAGGTATCACATTCAATTTCGTTTTGCCCCCAATTTTGAAACCTTTGCCCCCGACTCGGTTGCAAGAAGAGAAGTTTGAGCGCAAAGCGTATGAGCGAGAAAGGAACAGACGATGCAGGAGGACAATAAGGTTCGCAACGTTGAGTTGGCTTACTTGGGCCTGTGCCTCAAGGGAGTGCAGCCCAACGAGCTTAACTTGACGCAAGAGGTGTTGAGCATCGGACGCATGACGAGTGACACATCGCTTGCGATGACCGTACAGGACTCAATCCGATTGCTTGTTGTGGTCAAGGGCATCGAGTTGGAAGAGTCGAGCCAGCGCTACGTCATTACTTTTCAGGCAATGTCCGAAGATCATGACGAGACGATTCGTTCAGAGCGCTTGGACGATCGCCATGGGAAGATCGTGCGTCACCTCTGGTCGCAAGACCTCGTAGGACACAAAGTTCTCCTCTTTAAGAAGAACGAAGAGTCGAACGACCCGAAGAATAGCAAGGGCTACCGTGTTGCTCCTTGGATGATCGATCTCGGTCCAGCCCGCTAATTGATTTTGTGACATGAAGGAGCGTGTTGGATTATGGATTATGGCAGACCCCCGGTGCTTACCGAGGAAGAGCGTCGAGTGAATACCGAGAAGGCAATCGCAGCAAGGTGCAGGCGTGCTGAGGTTAAACAGCAATTGCATGATGGTAAGATCAGCCTTGAGGATGTACTCAACATGAAAGACGATCCGATTGTGAATCGGATGAGAATCGAGGAGTTGATTCGTGCGATGCCGGGCATCGGCATCGCCAAGGCAACGAAGATCATGGAGAAGTTGGAGATCGCATCAAACCGAAGGATAAAAGGTTTAGGGTCAATCCAAAGTAGAAAACTGATTGAGTATTTCCAAAAATAGGTTTGCTTCTCCAAAGCAAAAATCACAACGATTGAATTTGACATGACGAAAGGCTCTGAATGATTCGGAGCCTTTTCTTTTTCCCTTAAATTCGCATTCGATTGCGATTTTGTTCGGTTTCGGCTTGTTGCTTTCGTTGTTTTTTGTTTGGATCTGTTTTTGGCAACTGTTCCTTGGGTTGCGGTCAGTTTTCTTTTGCCCTTTAAGCAACACATCAAACGAGTTATCGGATTTTTCGTTTGTTTATGCGTCATGTCGAACAGTTGATAAGACGTTTGTATCCGGACTGCTTTGGATTGGTTTTGGAGTAATGGTCGGTAGCGATTTCCGGTATCGATTATTACTTTGCGAGTTGGTGCGCAATTCCGCTTGCCTCAAAAAAGGCAAGCGACTCAGCGAGCAAAGCGAGCGTATCAATCGGTGCGACAGCACCGCTACCAGAAAGCCGTCAAGCATCCGGCTCGCATCCCACCGCCACCAGAAAGGCGTGTGCCATCTACATCTCATCGCCGTGTTGTCCCTCCCTGCGGTCGGGACGTTCCGCCGCAGGCGCCGGGGAGCGGGGAGGCTTCTCCCCACACCCCGCCACCAACGGCGGAACCCGCATCTCCACTCCGTTCGGACCCTCCCAAAGGTCGGCTCCACTGCGCTGCGATGCTCTCGCTCTGCTCCGTTCGAACGCTCCCCATAGGTCGCCTTCACTGCGCGCCGCTCACCGTCTGCACAGGTTCACGGGGAGGCTACTCCCCGCAATCCTGCTCCGCCGATGTCTTCCGTCCCGGAATACATGCAAGCTGTATGTAGATAATGCTAATATGGTCATAGACCAATTATCATTATCTACAGGCTTGCCCTGTGCTGGACTGCTTTGCCGGACTCGCCGACAAAGGTTCCGCACAGGGGGTCCGGGCCCGATGCAGGAATCGCATGCGCGATTCGCACGGACCCTCCGAGCTTTGCATGCTGCAAACGCTCGGCGTCTTGCCCGGGGCCGCCCGGGCGCTTTGAGTCAGTGCTTGCACGCACAGCAACCGAGGCTGCTCGGTTACCGCTAGCGCAAGCGAAAGGAGGTGTTGCCGCAATTGGCAACGGATAGAGTGCTGAAGAATGCTACCGTGAAGCTGAGCATGACGTCGCTTGAGAAAGAGCTGCTTCAGGGCATCGCTGCGCGTGCCGGTGTGAGCATCAGCGAGCTTGTGCGCTTGGTGATCGTCTACCAGACGATCGAGCTTCCCGAGCCGCCCAGTGGAACGCTCGGCTCGATAAACAGGATCGATGATCGTAGCGAGCTTCTGCAAGTGCACCTCACTGCTTCCGAGAAGCAGGCGATAAAGGAGCGTGCCCAATCCCTTGGCTGCTCGATGTCCGACCTCGTGCGCCGCACGGCGATCACTGGCAAGGTGGTGAAGCAGAACGACTTCGACATCGAGGCTGTGCGCAAGATGACCCATGAGCTGCAAAAGGAGGGCACCAACCTCAACCAGCTGATGTACTTCCTGAACAGAAACGGCATCGGCGGTTACGATGCGAGCGAGGTGAAGGGGACAGTCTGGAAGCTTCGTGACGCGCTTCATAAGGCGTACAAGTTACTTGATAAATTACGAGAAGGGCTTTGACATCAAGCCGTTGAAAAAGAAAGGAAAAGAAGAGTGTACTGTTATGGATCAGGAGCCGGTTACGGTCGGTTTATCGACCGGGTGGAGCAGCCGTTGTTCGTCCCTGGGCAGAAGGGGACCGATAAGAGCGGTACCCGGAAGGCGACGAGCTGTCGGCACGTGCGCTGTGTGGAGACGGGCGAGGTCTTCGAGAAGGTGAGCGACATCGGAAAGCTCTGCCCGTCCTACGATCTGGACAAGCTCGTGCCGTGCATCCTCAATGCCATGCGTACCGGTAACCGGTCCTTGGGGCACAAGTGGGTGAGAGTTACCGACGAGCAGTACGTCGAGTACATTGAGCAGAACCAGAAGCTATTGGAGACGCTGCGCGACAACCCGGCAGCCAAGGAACACGGATCGCTTGCCGCCGCGCGGCTTCCGAAGGAAGCGCAGTGCGGTTGTGCGAAATGTGCCATGGCCCGCGAGCAGTTCGAGAAGGTTCGTGCGCTCAGCCTGAAGATGGTGCGCAAGTCGAATCGAGGCGCTTGATGTCTAGGAAGAGCAAGGGCACGTTCACGTGCAAGATTGTTGCACAGAACGAGCGCGGCATGCTCGGACAGGTCCGCGACTCGGTGTACCGGGGCGTGAAGTACTGCGGCGAGGACGGTCAGGTGGAGAAGACGTTCTGCTTCCCACGGAAACTTGCCGAGGAGAAGTGGCTTGAATGGCTTGATGCAGACTTGACGGAAGACGAGCTGCGGATCTTGGAGCCGTTGAACCGGAAGCAGCGCCGTGTGGCGAAGAGGACCAACGAGCACAACGCCAAGCTCAAAGCAGAGCTTGAAGAAGAGCGGAAAGCTGAAGGCAGGCCGAAGAACATGGACGCGCAAGCGGACAAGCAGCACGGCAAGCAGTTGAAGTGCTATGCGATCATGGCAACCGCACAGGGCGGCGTAAGGCCCGCAATGGTGCTCACCGACGAGCGCGATGCCTACGATATGTGCGCAGCGTTGGAAGCAGCCGGTGCTGTGCTCACCGAGAAGGTGAGCTACGAGGTTGTCGAGACGATTCTTCGCCATTGAAGGATAGGCAAGGGGGAAGCGAACCCCTGCGCCGGAAACCCCAAGCCGGGTGAGAGCCCCGGCAGCGAAGAGGCGAAGCAGACAGAGCCACCTGCCGAGCAGACGCAAACCGACGAGCAGATCGTTGCGCAACCTGTCCCACTGCATGAAGAGCAATCTGCATCGCAAAACGCATCGCAGCATGAAGGGCATCACGTCCTACCCGTTCCCGAAGTGGTGCGCCTGGATGGCCTGGACGCACCGCGTCCAACGAAGCTGTCGATCTCCAGGCGCAATCATGCGCTTGAGATGGAGGTGCAGCACTACCGCACCCGCTTCACCCTCAAGGCAACCGGCAAGCGAAGCGCATTGGACGCAGCATTGGACGTTGTGCGTGGGTGGGCAACCGAGTCTGCACGCAACATGAATTGCACTGAGGCGTTGGCAGTGCTTGAAGGCGATGGCGCTTTCTGCTCCGGCGCATCCGCCTACCCTGCGCATTGGCACGGTAGCACCGCAATAGAGCTGCCCTTTGCCTTCGCCACCGCACGTTTCGATGCGGGTGGAAGCTGCGCATGGGCCTTCGAGATGGATAAGCTCGATGGAGCGTCGAAGATGAAGATGCGCCGTTGGCATACCCGCATCGGAATCCTTGGCAACGCTGAGAGCGTGACGGTCAACATACAGATCACCCATCGGATTTGTACCGGGTTCTTCGGCGAGGTGGAATTGCCGTTCGCCAACGTCCCGAGGATCGTGAAGTACTTCATGAAGCTTCCTGGAATGCGGATGTGCGTCGGTAACATTGATGTCATCGATAGGGAAGTGAAACTTGACCAGAAGAAACTTCGCAAAGAGTTCACCCTTGAGCTTACCGATACCGAGCGAGAGCTTCCCTTGGTGGTATTGTCCACTAAGAGGAACGGTGAGACTTCCCTTGGGTTCGGTAACTCTGCGCTTCTTGCCGAGAAGCTGGTTGGCATGGCCAAGGTGTACGTCGTCGATGTGTCCGATGATGAGTTCTTGGTTGAATGGTCGAGATTCTTCAGGATGTACTCGGCAGCATCGTGGGACTATCGTTGCCCGTTTGGCAGCTTGAAGGTCTACTTCCCGCATCTGGACTTGAAGAAGTTCGCCAACGAGGAGACCACGCACTGCCTGCCACGTAATTACCTGAAGAACCTGGAGAGTTTGGATTCCCTTGCCGGAATCCTCGTTGACGGCATGGCCCGTCTCGTGGGCAAGCGGGCAACCGATGTGCTGGACATCGCCGACGTCGAGTGGATCAGATCGAAGAACAGTGAGAATCGCTTGACGCAGCGCATGCGCAAGTTGATTGCCGAGCGAAACGAGAAGCCCCCCGTTCTGCAATCCGGTCTTCATAATGAACCCGCAGAGGAACAACCCGAGCAGCATGGAGTCGACATTGATGCATTGAGCAAAGAGTGCGACGAATGGCAGCAACTCGCATTGGACTACGATGCGGAGAACAGAGAGCTGAACGTCCAGCTGGCCGAGCTGGAAGCGAACCTCGCCGAGGCAACCGCAAAGGCAGACGCCTTGGAGCACGGCCTGAGCAACCGCAACATCCCAGCAGCACAACCTGCCTTTGTCCTGGATGCCATTCCCGAGACCTTGGTGGATGTGCTGAAGGTGGCCGAGCAGCAGTGGCCCGACAGGATCGTGTTCACCGACGCATCGTGGAAAGGGGCAGAGGACTGGAACGACAACGAGGGCAATATCCCCGATGAGTATGACATCGTGAAGTCGGTCGCAACCGTGCTGTACGACATGGCCTTCAATGAGGTGGACTATGAGGGTGAGTTCTCCCAGGCGTTTCAGAACGAGACGGGCTTTGAGCTCGCCTTGAAGGAGGGCGGACAGACCAAGAAAAACGGCAAGATGATGGACAAGCGTTCCGTCGAGTTCGATGGCAAAGAGTACGGCATGCAGATGCACGTGAAGGGTCGCAACCCGAAAATCGGTTTCCGCTTGTACTGCGAGCCGGATAAGGAGCGCGGCATAATAGTGATCGGACATTGCGGCCATCATCTGGAAACTGCAGGAACAGCCCGCAGGGCGGTGAACAAGTAGTTTTGCGTAAAGGAGCACTTTGCAAATGCCGAAAGACGAGTTTCTGTACCTGTTCTGCTCGAAAGCTGACAAGGAGCTGATTCTGAGGTCTGCCCGGTTATGCGGTCAGGACATGCAAGCGTGGCTGCTCGATGCGGCAATCGAGAAGTCCCGCAAAGCGTTGGAGGGAGAAAAGGAGGTGAAGTTGGCGAATGACTATCATCAAGCAGAAGGCGGTGGTGAGCGAGCGTCATGCCGAGAACGTGCGGAAGTACCTGAACAGCAAGGACGCAGTGCTCCGCGACGGGTGGAACATGGAGTACCACGACAAGTGGTTCGCTGAGATGGCCCGCACCCGAGCTGAGAACGGGCACGACATAGTATCACGTAATGGCACCAAGAACACCCTGATGTACCACCAGGTCCTGGCCTTCCTGCCCGAGGAATGCTCCGTGAACGGCGGTAAGATGACCCCAGAGCTGTGCATGGCGTTCGCCATGGAGTACGTCGGCGAGCGCTACCCCGACCAGCAAGTGGTCTTCGCCCTCCACGAGGAGTCTGACGAGGCAGGGAAGCGCTACGCGGTACACATGGCCATAAACCGCACCAACCTCATGACGCACAAGCGCCTCTGTGAGGGAACCGGCAAGAAAGGGCACCATGACCGAGTGGAGTCGGTCCGCAGGATGGACGATGCATGGGGGTTGCAGCAAGTGGAGGAGGGCAAGCCCAACTCGCTGATCCGTAACCGCAACCCCCGTGATGCCGAGCGTGCCATCATCGAGGACGACCGCTACAGCTACAAGAACAACCTGCGCCGCATCGTGAAGGCGGTGCTGCGCATGCCCTCTGTGCGCTCCCTTGACGACTTCACCGAGCGTATGCAGGGCTACGGCGTTGAGATCGAGCTCGGCAAGCGCACAATCTACGCAACCGATACGGACGTGCGCGACATGGGCAACCCGAAGTGCACCTTCAACCTGGGACGAATGGACGGGAACTTTACGCTGGCACAGGTGAGAACGGCACTTGCCGGAAAGTCCATCCAGGCACCGAAGCCGTCTGCCGACCCCAAGTCGGACTACTTCGAGCGACTGGACAAGACCCTGGCAGCCTACCGCGACATGGCGGCTGAGATGGGTGCCGACACCCCAAGGCTCAAAGTGCCAAAACGCCCCGATGATCTGATTGGAGACGATTCGGTCAACGACAAGATCCTATCCGTGATGCGAGCCGCCGACAAAGTACGCAGCCGTGTTGGGGCGGTCAAGGCCACAGGCGAGCAGACCCGCCCAGGACACAACACCGGCAAAGGCGGATCAGCCGGATCGAGGAGCAGAGTGCAAAGCAAATCGCATAGCCGTTCGCAAAGCAGATCGCATACCCGCAGCGGCAATGCAGACAGGTAAACAGAAAGGAGAGTGGTGCTTATGGCACAGAACGCAGCGAACATCGAGCAGGAAGCAGCCGAAGAGGAGGCGATGCTTGCTGCCATGGAAGAGGAATTGCCGACAGACGAGGAGCTTGAAGCCCAACTGTACGGAGAAGGATTCGTCGGCTTCGAAGACGACGATGACGATTACGAGGACGACGGTTTGGACGAGTCCGAAGAGGACATGACCGCCGAGGCCATGGCAGAGTCCGATGCCGCATCGGCCATGGCTGATGCCAGCAACCCGCCGGAACTCGACGAGCCAGCCGTATTGGCCGAGAAGCCTGCCCTGCAGCCTGAAAAACCCGTACCGGACAGCGAAGAGCCGGAGCAGATCGATGAGCAGCCCGATATTCCCGAACAGCATGGCGATCCGCAAGAAGCACCTCGCATTTCCGATGAGGATGCCGGGCAGATCGTGGCAAGCGCAAAGGAGCTCGCTGGGAAGATCGATCTGCTGATGACCCGCCAAGAGAAGCTGTTCAACGACCAGCTGCTCTTGAAAGATCAGATCGATGACATACTGGCTTCCCAGGAGAAATGCTCGGAGCGAATGTTCGATTCCGCAGAGCGCATCCGCAAAGGGGATATAGCGCTGCGTACTTCTCTCCGTAAAGGCACGCTATCCGTGTTGCAGGACAGCCAGGAGCACGCAGAGAAGGCGATCAGTGAGCTATCCGCCGCTGTTCGAGATAATATCAACGCTATCGGAGAGGAAAGCGCTGCGCACATCAATGCGCTGCAAATCGAGAGCACGAAGCGTGTGCAGAGCATGATCAAGGCAACCCGCCCTCAGCGTTTCGCAAGCTGTCTCAAGTACGGTGCCGCAATGACCGCATTCGCCCTTGTCGCGATGGTTGTTGCGAAGATGATTTTGTTCTAACCCAGTTTGCACCCTTTTCGAGAGAGAGGAAAAGGAAATGTCCGTGTTCAAAGATGCGAAACTGACCTTGATAACCGATGATGGTACCGAGCTCAATGCCGATGTGACACCGGAGAAGCTTGCGGCAATCGTTCGTTCCTGCGGCTTCACTGCAAAAGAGGTCAGTGAGAAACGCTTGATGCTGTTCAGCTTCGATGACTTTACCATCCGAAACAACATCTTGCCGTTGCTCCCGATGATAAAGTGATGCGCATATAGCACAGTATCGTGCTATAATGATGCTGTGACATCACGAGTTACATCGTCTAATGCATAGAGGCCGTGCCGATTGGTACGGCCTCTATGCATATTCGCATTCGAATGCGAATATGCAATCTTCCTGTAATGCATCTGCAATGCTAAGATATCCTTGCAATATCAATGGTAGATTGGAGGACCGTCAATGGCCAACTACACTGTGCGCATCGATGAAAAGCTTAGAAACGAGGCAACGGAGCTGTTCGAATCGATGGGTTTCACACTGCCGAGCGCAATCAATGCCTTTTTGCGCCGGAGCGTCGCAGAGCAGGGCTTTCCGTTTCAGCTCAAGGCAATAGATCGCTATGCAATGCAATGGCAATGCACTGTTGAAGAGGATGCAGTCCGCAAGGTCATGACTATTACAGCTGAGAAGAATCATAGGAAGAGCGAGCGTAGGAAAAAGCTCGGGCTTGCACCAGGTAAGGCTTACTGTGTTGCCGACATTCCTGAAAGCTATTTCATTGAATGTTGGAAAGACGATGAGCTTGAGAGGTTTATCGGCTCGTTGCCGTTCGATCAGGTAAAGGATCTGCAGGCGATCATGTACCTGGGAAGAGGGGACTACGACACCTTCAACGAAGCACGAGGCGACCTTGAGCGGTTTGGCTGGGGGGATAAACAAGTCGAGGTTAAGCAAATCGCTGAAAAATCACCGATCCTCGAAACGTACTTAAACAACGGTCTCTCCAGAATGCGCAAAAGAGATTGGGCAAGCTACTCGATAGCACAGGAGGACGTTGAACAATGATCCTCTACCTGGGGTGGGAAATGTTTCGCATCTTCAGACGGCCCTTCAGGACCCCACCCGCACCGCCTACGGCTACCACTGGAAGTGCGCATCGGAATCCGCCCAGTAACGCGTAAAGCCCAAACAATTGCATAACCCCAGGTCAGCGTGGTATAATTAAGATTAACAACCAGGAAAGGAGGATACGCACATGAGCGAGAAAGATATCTACGTCTACGCCGATTGGCTCGAAGAGCCCGAGCTGATCGGCACCCTGCACGTTTCCAGCGGAAACGGGCGTGAGAGAACGTCTTTCGAGTACGATGGCAGTTGGCTCGAAAACCACCCGGACATGATGATAGACCCAGAGATCTACCCATGCCCGGGACGGCAGTACCCGTCCGATGGCAAGCACATGTTCGGCGTGTTCTCCGATTCCTGCCCAGACCGTTGGGGCAGGCTGCTCATGCGCCGTCGTGAGGCGATGGACGCCAGGGCAGAGGACAGGAAGCCGCAGAAGCTTCTAGAAAGCGACTACCTGCTCGGTGTCTACGATGAGACCCGTATGGGTGCCATCCGTTTCGCCTTGGAGCCAGGTGGGGAGTTCCAATCGCCTGACAGGCGCTTGGCTGCCCCTCCATGGGCTACCTTGCGTGAGCTTGAGTCTGCCTCCCTTGCATTCGAGAATGCGCAGGATCCAGACGAGGAGAAGTGGCTTCGCCAGCTCTTGGCTCCCGGCTCATCCCTTGGGGGTGCCCGCCCGAAAGCCAACGTGAAGGCACCGGATGGCTCGCTTTGGATTGCGAAATTCCCTTCAAAGCACGATGAGTGGAACGCCGGTGCATGGGAGATGGTCGCCCACGACCTCGCAAAGAAGTGCGGGCTGGATGTGCCTGAAGCCAAGCTGCTCAAGTTCTCCAATGCAGGCAGCACCTTCCTTGTGAGAAGGTTCGACAGGGAAGGAGAGAGGAGGATACCGTTCGCAAGTGCCATGACCATGCTCGGCTACACCGACGGTGCAGACGATGTGAGCTACCTTGAGATCGCCGATTTCATCAAGGCGAACTGCTCCAAGGGTGATATGAGGCCGGATCTGCATGAGCTTTGGTCAAGGATCGTCTTCAGCATAGCGATATCGAACACAGACGATCACTTGCGCAACCACGGATTCATCTACACAGACAATGGTTGGAAACTCTCCCCGCTCTATGATGTGAATCCCAATGTTTATGGCGGATATCTCTCCCTGAATATCGATCTCGTGGATGCATCGCTTGATTTCGATGTTGCGCTGTCAGCAGCCGACGAGTTCGACCTTGAGGAACCTGAGGCAAGGAGTAGGATCGCCTTCATCGCCCGAACCGTTGCCTCCGAGTGGGAACGAACCGCTACGAAACATGGTCTGCATCGTGAGCAGATCGAGCGAATGCGTCCTGCATTCGATGTGGCTGAGCGTTATGTGAAGATGCATACAAAGCAACCATCGTTGGCTGAGATTTGTGCCTCTTTGGAAAAGAGCGCAGATCCATGCAGAGAAAGTAAGAAGCCACAAGAACATGAGACTCACGATCGCTGATCGTTATACACGAAAAGGCTGTCCACCGATTACTCGGTGAGCAGCCTTTTCGTATATTCGCATTCGAATGCGAGTTTGCTACAATGGATCCATACCGCCGTCGGGGCGGGAATAGACGCTTGCGGAGATCCGAGAGCCCGATCGAAAAAACGACCGGGCGGGTCGCAGAAACAAGAAGACCTGGCAGATTTTGCAGTTCTTTGAAATAGGAATGCCCAGTTCAAACGGCATATCCACACCCACAGGTTTGAGAACCGCCTGATCTGCCATGGTTGCTGAACGATTTTGGTCAGGTACTCCTCCATGGCCTTGTTTGAGAACCGCCTGATCTGCCATGGTTGCTGAACAGGTTGAGTTCGTAGATTGCTGCTGGACGCGTTTGAGAACCATCCAATCTGCACCCTTGCTGAACTATCGTCTGTACCGCCAAAACACAGAAGAGCAAGGCGAGCGTATCTATCACTCTACTCACTAGCGAAAACAAGCGTCCGCTCGTTTTTCCACCTGTTGTAGCTGCACGTCACGAATGTGACGTTCCGGCTCGGAACAGCCGCATCCAGCACCAGGTCCGCCGCATCCACTCGCTCGCCGTACCACTTGGCGAAGTCCGCGTCATCGATAAACTCCGTGCGCTTGGACTTGTCGTTCGCCGCGTTAATAACATCGGCGAGCTTCACCGACAGGATGTGCTTCTCACCCGGCATCTGCAACAGCACCTTGCCGTTGTCCTGCGCAAAAGACTTGTCGGTGAACTTGGAGAACGCAGAGAATACCGTCTGGTCGTTCATATGATGACCGAACACCACAGCGTTCTGCGATTCGAACCCCTTATCGATGCACTTAGCGTCCAGGTAAGGGCAACCGTAGACGTTGTACTTCCCGTAAACGTCGTGATGCAGGTAGTACTCCGGGTCGTCGGAATGCGCCTGCACGATAGGCGAGTCGATGTTGGTGCCCGGAACCGTCACCCAGGCGATCACGTCCGGATTGACCGACTTCCAGTACTCCCAGTCCACCTCCGGGAACCCATAAGGATCCAAGGAGACCGCTTTCCCTGGCACCGGATCGGGATTGCCGGATTGCTCCATGGAGTACAAAGTGAACCCCAATATGCCCGCCAAAGCGAGCAACGATGCGCAAACCAGCCCGCCTATCCTGCTCTTAACCCTATGACTCGTCATATCTGTACGTTCCTTTCTTTTTGCACTACTACGATGTTACCTATCCAAATGCTTAACCTCTCCCTGTAAAACCAAATTCGCATTTGAATGCGGAAACAAGAACCTGTTAGATCCATCGAAGTTTGAAAACAGCAAATAGAAAAGCCCACGGCGAATATCCCGCCGGGGGCTTTTCCATTGCATGCTGTGTGTGCTCAGGGGCATGCACCTGCCAACCATTCTACCAGCTGCTTCTTTGACTGACTATGTGCCTCTGTGATTTCAGCGCACTGCCAGAACAGGCGAACATCAAGCTGCGGTGGGCTCTTCCTGCACGATGTCACCAGACGCCTCTTCTTCTTTTGCGCCTGCCTCGTCAGTAGCAGATGCCGTGTTGCTGCCCTCCGTCTCACTATCGGCAGACGCTTTGCCGTCCATCTTGCTTGTAGCCTCGTCGTTGCCGGTCTCGTCGGAAACGTTCAACGCATCCCCGTTTCCCTGCTCCTCGCAAAGCGGGGCGATCGTGGGACCCTCACCGCCCTCGTCGCTTGAAGCTTGCCATGCCAAGGGAACGGTTACTCTGGTTGCGTTTTTGTTGAAGTTGCTGTGATTGTTGACCTTGGAAACGTCCCAGTTCGAGCAGTCCGCCGAGAGCTTGGAACAATAAGTGAACATGTAGCTCATGTTGGTGACTTTGCCTGTGTTCCAGTTGGAGAGATCGCCGATCGTGGTGAGGTTGGAGCAGCTGTAGAACATGCCATTCATGCTTGTGACGTTGCTCGTGTCCCAGTTGGAGAGGTCTCCAACTGAGGTGAGGGCGGAGCAGTGGGAGAACATTTCATTCATTTTGGTTACTTTGCCTGTGTTCCAGTTGGAGAGGTTGCCAACTGAGGTGAGGGCGGATGAGGGGTCATAGAACATGGTGAACATGCTGCCCATGTCGGTGACGTTGCCCGTGTTCCAGTTGGAGAGGTCGAGGGTCGTGAGGGAGTTGCATCCGTAGAACATGTGGCTCATTTTGGTGACTTTGCCTGTGTTCCAGTTGGAGAGATCGCCGATCGTGGTGAGGTTGGAGCAGCTGTAGAACATGAGCATCATGTTGGTTGTTTGTGATACATCGAGCTTGGACGCATCGAATTGAGTCATGTTTGCGCACCGACTGAACCAAAACGCTGTGTTCTTAGGTTGAATCCCACTATCGACAACAGTAGCCGTCTTGATGTCGGACATATACTCACTCCAAGGCTGAGAACCGTTGGTATCCTCGATCCCGGTATAAACCGCAGTAGTCGTCTTGCCCTCGAACTGCTCGCCAGCAGAAGGCAGTTCTGCGATGGCGCGCCTATAGAAATTCAAGCTTCCATCATCCGCCGAGTACACAGCGAAAGCCTGGATCTTCTTCACAGCCCCGGTAGCCCCGCAGATCGTGCCCTGGCAGATGTCGTCGGTGGAGCTCACCTTGCAGACGAGCTCGTACCCGGCATCGTCGTCGGTTGCGGTATAGGTGGAACCCGTAGCTCCGTCAATGGAGGTCTCCGAGCCGTCCTTCACCCTGTACCACTGGTAAGTGAGCTTGTCATCGGGCACATTGGCACCGGTTACGGTTGCCGTGATCGTGTCCCCGACGGTAGGATCGGTGTTGTCGAGCGAGACGGTGCCCTTCAAATCGCCGTCCGTATAGGTATACGTCAAGTTGCCCGCATAGTAGGGCTCCTCACCCAGCTGCGCCGCGATCTCATCCGACACCGGTCCCGCAGACCTCCAGGTGGCAGTGATGCTCTGACCCACCTCGATGCGCTTTCCCACGGCATCGCAGGTCCAGCCCAGCCCATCGGGGGAAGAGCAGCCCATGATGTAGGCAGCGCATGTGCCGTCGTTGGTCACGGTGGCATTGGGGATGGTGACGTTTCCCTCACTGTCCACCAGCACATGCACCTCGGAAGCCACCGTGAGATGGCTGTCCGTGGTATCCGCATAAGCCTTGGAAGGCTCGATTGCCCAGCAAGAGAAGGCAGCCACAGCGAGGAAAACCGTCGCAACCGCGATGGACAGGCTCCAGCGCCGCAAGGCGATAGCCCAGCGCGATCTGGCCCGCAAGCAGAAGGGCAGCCAGAACTTCAAGAAGCAGAAGCGCAAGGAGGCCCGTGTCGAGGAGAAGATAGCAAACATCCGAAAGGACGCGACCCACAAGCTCACCCGAGAGCTAGTCGATTCCTACGACGTGATCGCAAGCCGCAACATGGGCTCGTCCGACATGATGCAGCACAAGACGGAAGCCACCAAGAACCTCCCGAAGAAGGTGCAGCGGGCCCTCAACAAGAAGACCGCCGACGGCAACTTCTTCGAGTTCAACCGCCAGCTGGCCTACAAGTCCGCCTGGGCCAACCGCGCCTTCGTGGAGGTTCCCAACGACACACCGACCGCCCAGGTGTGCAGCCGATGCGGCCACGAGGAGCTTGTTCTGGCAAAGGACCTGCGTCCCAAGTGGACGTGCTCCGAATGCGGCGCCCAGCACGACAGGAAGGCAAACGGTGCGCAGAACGTCCTGGAAGCCGGCAAGGACATCCTCGCAAAGCAGGAGCGGTCCTTCGTCACCAAGGCGAAGAAGTCCCGCACGAAGAAGCGTGCCAAGTAGTCATGAAAGCAAAGTCGAATGAGGAGCGGGAGATAGGAGAGAAATGTCAATAGAAGCTTCTTTGCCGATGCTGTTGGCGATATTCGGAGTCAGTTGCTCGGTTTTCGGTGTGAATACCTTGGTCATGGGGAGGCTCTGCCGTTCCAAGGGCATCGAGCTAAGCCGCAAGGACATTCGTCAAATGCGGCAGAGTTATGTATCTGTTGCAGTTGCGCTTGTTTGCCTGATTGTGCTGGTTGCAACCTCGGTATTGTCTCTAATCGATGCAAGAGTCGGTCTTGCGTTGATTGCATTCGAGTTGGTAGGCGCAGGGGTAGGGGCATTTGCCGCAAAGAAGTCGGTTGATGATAACTGGGAGCGTATTAAAGAGAAGCAGCAAACAAACCGTAACCAAGAACGTTAATTTTGTAACGTCGATACACAAGGAGTAGAGATGATTAACGAGATAGCTGTAATTGTTTTCTTGGTTTCTTTGACTGTGCAGATAATCTCCCTAGCGGTTGCGTATATGTCGAAGAAGACCGCACTCAAGGTTACGTTCATGGTCTTGGCATGCATTGCCACAGTGGTGATGACCGTTTCGGCCATCGTAGCTCTCCTTTCGATATTTTAAGTAGGAACTTGATAAGAGATATGGAGTCACAATGATTAACTGGACGTTGGCGATTCTTGCCTTTGTCTTTTTAGGACTGCAACTGTTTTTCTTTTCGAGAGCACAGACGTCGAAAGATACCGCATCGACAGTCATATTTTCGATTCTTGCAGCTGTATCGACCGCTGCAATGCTGATTTCAACCATCGCAACGCTCCTCCAAGCAATCCAGGTAGGAACTCAGTAGAAAGTGAAAAAATGTCCGAAGCATCGATAGCATCCGCACATGGCTACATCACGGTAGCTGGAGTTGTTCTCATTGTCGGTCTGCTCCTGATAAGGGCGGCGATTAGAAAACCCGAGAAGTGGCGAAAAGCCCTCCTTCCAGGCACCCTTTTCGTCCTGGCAGCAGGAGTGTACAACTTCGTGATTCTGATAGGAGCGATGTTCTGATGCAGGGAATGATTAGCGTAGACAACAGCAAGGCAGCGGTAGGCCTGCTCGGCAAGCTGCTCCAACTGTCCTACATCGAGCAGTGCATACTGCTTGATCATATAGAGGAAGGCATGACAATCAAGGACCTTGTTGCCTCCTTGAAATCCTCCGCCAGCCATGAGGCAAAGTCCTTGGCAAAGCGCATCGAGGCGCTTAGCGAAGAACTCGACGGTTCCGGTGAGCCTGATATGGCCAACGATGAGGGGGGAAATGGGAGCAAAGATGCCTGATATCGATCGAAAGAGCATGGTCGATGCAGACATCGAGATGGTGGAGAAGGTCGGACCGTCTTGTCCTCTGATATGCTGAAGAAGCTCGTTTCCGGCAAAACGGTCGATTGGATCGGCGGCTCGAAACTGGTGCCCACCAAGTCGGGCGACGGTTGCGGGATAGAGATCGACACGGTGTGTTAGCGATCTGCAAGTGCAGAAAGTCCCGCAGCGTGCTTGTGCACTGCGAAAGAAAGGCAAGTAGGATGGCAGACAACAGGGAAAAGCATCCGTTTGATGATGAATCCGATTGGTGCGAGGTCTGCACCTACTTCAGCGGAGAGCACGCTGAGCACACTCTGACTCCCATACAGTGGACTGTAGTGGATCACCTCCTTGGCTTGAGCACCGACGAGCCGTACAGCGACGATTACCTTGCAGACCAGATAGTCCCCGCAATCCTCAAGGTCTTCACGGAGATTCAAGCTTAGCAAACTCGCATTCGGATGCGAATTTGCTATAATGGATCCATACCGCCGTCAGGGCGGGAATAGACGCTTGCGGAGATCCAAGAGCCTGATCGAAAAATGACCGGGCGGGTCGCAGAAACAAGAAGACCTGGCAGATTTTGCAGTTCTTTGAAATAGATAGTCCCTGTTCAGACGGGGTATCTGCACCCACAGGTTTGAGACCTGCCTGATCTGCCATAGTTACTGAACTAACGGTGCTTTCTGCCCTTTCCGGTACTTGTTTGAGACCTGCCTGATCTGCCATGGTTGCTGAACTGAGCAATTCTCGCAATTTCTCTGCACCTCGTTCGAGACCTGCCAAATCTGTCACGTTCACCGAACTGATGCCTGAGCCTAAACCCAATGTCCAGTATGTCCTTTGTGTCCAAATTATCCAGCTTTATACCTACACGGCTACATATGTATGTAGTATAATAGTCGTATCAATAGGGCTGCATGGATTAGGAGCATTCTATGGACAGCGAGAACCACAACCATCTCGTCTCGGTTATCGGAAGGCTGCAGCTGTGCGCCGTGGAGCTGAACCGCATTATGGAGGCGGGGGACAGCGCATCTGTGCTCGGTTCCGTTGATGAAGCCGTTGACTGCATCTTTCGGGTGCAGCACAGCCTCTCAGAGCTCGCAATCGGCAAAGAGCCTGAGCTTGCGCAAGATCCCATCGGCAACAAGCCGCTCATCTACGGTGAGACCGGTGCTGGCAAGTCCGTGTTCAAGCGGGATGAGATCGTAAAGCGACTCCGTACGGAAGCTTCCAGTAAGGCAGATATCCCTCCGGTCGAGATGTGGATTCAACCAGAGGACATCACCTCCGCCATTGATTACGTGGAGTTCGTCGGGAAGAGGAACCATGCTGAACCCCGATAAGACCCACCGTATCGCGCAGATGCTCTGCCGTCATGATTTCGAGAGGGTAGGGCACACCCACGACCTTGAGCGCACGATCTGGTTCTGCCGCAAGTGCGGCTTGGAAATCTCCTGCGACGCCCCGCGTCGAAACGGTGCCGAGGGCAAGTGCGAGAAGTGCGGGCGCCTCCTCTCCAAACACGAGGATCGCTGCCCCGACCACCCCCACGCCGCCGTCCGCACGTTGGGGAAAAGACGTTAGAGAAGGATTTGCAATGTCAAACGAAGAGAACCATACCGAGCCCGAGCTGAAAGTCCAGATCTCGCTCTTCATCCCGAAATCCCTGAAGAAGCGCATCGCCCAGTACTGCATCGACCACGACACCACCCAAACCATGATAGTGACCGAGGCGATCCAGGACTGGTTCGAAAAGAAGAGCCCCGCGCCCTGCGCAGCGCGAACGCAACCTGTTTCGCAGTACGGCGAGGCGATCAAGGACGCTGTAGGTTACAGCCTGTTCATGGCGACCTTGACCACTGAGCAGCGCACTGTCTTCAAGCAGCACGCTGAGGAACCCGGTGTGTCCACGATGGGCGATTTGGTGAGATCCCTTGAGTCGTCGGGAGACCCCAGGGCCCGGTCCCTGGCATCCCGGATCCGCCAAGCCGCCGGTGATGGCAATGCCTGAGCTGGTATCGGCAGTAGCCCTCTTGGCGATGTCGCCCCTTTTGGCGTACCTCTCCGTGCGCTGCCTGTGCGAGCTCGTCCCCGCATGGCACGTCGGCGGCAGGATCGACTCGTCCCTTGCTCTCCATGCCTTTTTCCTGGGGGCAGCGATAGGAGCCCTGCTCATGGCAGCGGCATATGTCCTTGTGAACCCCTTTGCGATTGACATGCTAGGAGTCCGCATCGCCTTCGCCTTCGGAATCATAGTCGCCGTCTCGGTGTTCGCCACCTGCATCCGCAAGTACCGCCGAGCCGAGCACATCCGCATGCTGACAGCAAAACAGAGGACCTTGAGGTGATTGAGTTGGCAAGAAGAACGGCAACGGAAGAAGAGATCGCAGAGGAACGCAGGAAATCTGACGAGTTCGTCAACCAGCCCTGCTACGACGCGGATGGCGTTCCCATCCTCCCAGGTGAGACCGTCTACTCCATCCACAGCGGCATGCCGCACAAGATCATATACACTCACTGCGGCATATTCTGTTTCGAGAACCCGATGGATCATTACGATCCGAGGTTCCCAGAGCACAGCAAGTTCCCAATCGTGGCAGCCAGGATGACGCATCGCAAACCCGATGATTGTGAGGAGAGAGCATGAACTATGAGAGCTTGACAGGGCATACGTGCAGTGGATGCAGCCCAGAACTACTCGATAGATACCTGAAGGTAATCAGTCGAAGAGGGGCAGGAGAAGACGCTTATCGTTCTGAGTTGGAGGATTATCAATTCGAGTTGAGTGTCATGGCGTTTAGGACAAAGGATAAACTGCGATTCACTGATCGCAGCGTCTTCAATCGAGCCGCATTTGCTTGTCTCTCCGGAATAGGGGCGGTAGGCAGCTTGATGTCGGCGATTTGGCTCGGGATCGCCGTAAGCTCTCCGAACCAATTGGATTTCCTCGACTTGCCGCTTTCAGCGGGCGATGCAGGATTTTGGTTCGCGGCGATGTCATGCATAACCGTGATCCTCATATGCCTTGCCTGCTTGCTCATGCGATCCGCGTTGACATTCCGCAGAGCATGGAGCCAAGAAGCCCTGAACCTCTTGTTCATGGATTGCAAGATCGAGCAGATGATCGAGAAATTGGACCCCCCTCCGAGCACCCCGACGGCGAAGCCGTAGCAAAACGCAAAGAGTAAAACTGAAAGTTAATGCAGAAAGGAAGCAGATAGAGAAATGGAAGAGAACAAGAAACAAGAGACGGTGACCGAAACGGCACCGATGCCCGCAGCAAATCAAAGCGAACAGCCCACCGTAGAGTCACCCGCCGTGTCCTACATGGAGGAGAACGTCTCGGCAGTTGATGCCAAGCCGCAGAAGATAGCCAAGATGGAAACTGCCGAGAAGCGCATCACCAAGCATCTCGCCACGCAGAGCATCACTCCGCAGGAGGAAAGCATCCGCACCGCGCTGATTCCGCTCTACGAGCGATATGAGCTCACCGGTGCGGCACCGACCCAGTCCGCCTTTGCCGAAGCCTGTCAAGACCAGCAGGTTGGAGCTAGCGTACTGGAAATGCCAAAAGACCCGTTCCGCCCAACTGGAAAGCGAAACGCCCTGATCGCCGCCGGCTGCGTCGTGGCCGCAGCGGTCATCATCGCAGGAGGCGCATTCGCCTACAGTCAGCTCACCAAGCCAGCCGAGCCGTCCCATACCACTCCTTCCACGGCAACCGTCCAGCAGAAGGAAGATGGCAAGGTGTCCGTGAAGGTTAACTGCGACGGCTGGAACGCCGACACCTCGACCCCGATCGTGGTATCGGTCTACTCCGGCGACGTGAAGGACACCCTCACATCAACCGACGAGAACATCGTGGCACCAGACCCCCTGTTCACCAAGGACGTTGAAGCCGGAGTGGAAACCGACCTGGACGACATAAAGGACAACGGCACCTACACCATCGCAGTGACCGGCTCCCCGATCCTCGACGACGGCACCATCTTCGACCTCCCTGAACCTCAGGTGGTTGACTTCGACACGGCAAAGGGCGCATCAGTTGAGATCACCCTCATCGCCAAGGCAGCCGACCAGGTAACCGAGGCCGACATCGCAGCAGCCCAGGCAGCCGCAGTGGCATCCGGTGCAGACGCAGAGAAGGTGTCCGCCAAGGCAAGCAACGCCACCAACAAGGCAGCCAGTGCCCAAGGCGGCACCGTAGCATCCGGTACAGCCAACGCCGCCACCAAGTCCAACGCCAACAAAACCGGCACCACGATCCCATCCGGCAACAACAACCAACAAGGCAGCAACACTGGTTCCAGCACCGGAAATACAACCCAAACCCACCAGCACAACTGGGTACCCCAAACCACAACCGCGCATCACGATGCAGTGTACAAAACAGAAACCAGCTATATACATCATGATGCTGTGTATGAAACACGTACTGTATCGGTTTGTGTAACATGTGGCGCAGAGAACCCTTCTTTGCAACATTCAAAAAATCATGCTCTGAATGGTCAAAGTGACCAAGTGCGTGAAGTAGAAAAAAAAGTGTTGGTTAAGAATGCCTATGACGAACCAGTTACCAAACAGGTTCTCGTATCAGCTGCATATGATGAAACGGTAACCACCGGTTACAAGTGCTCTGACTGCGGTGCAACGAAATCGAATTAACCTCTTCTAGTCTCTTCCTTCAAAAAGGTCACCTACGGGTGACCTTTTATTTTCTGCTAGCACTATATCATAATATAGTGCTATACTGGTATCATTGTTGCAAAGAAGGAGGAACAGCGGATGGAACCGATTAACAAACCAGAGACAGACCTTCTCGGCCGCCGCTGGTATCGTATAGACGTGTACAAGGGCGACAAACTCTACGACCGGCTCTGCATAACGGCAGAGTCCGACAAGGCGGCGGAGCTGGCATGCCACCGAGAGGCAACCAAACTCGCCTTGCTGGGGAAGACCCGAACCTTGCGCCTGTACCCAGACGACAGATCGCATCTGTTAGCCGAGATCAACTCGAAATAGGATCACTTACTGGATTGGGATGCGATACGAGCCGAGATGAGAGATAGCTTTAGCATAGAAACCTGCTAAAATAAAAGAAGACGCGGGGCACGCCCTCGGTCGTTTGGCTATCGAATTGATAAAAGCAATTACGACAAAGGCCGCCTGCCGGGGCGGCTTTTGTCGTATTAAGAAGCTAAACTTGACTGCCGGCGGTGTACCGATCGTGCGCCCGGAGCTTGCCTCAGATGAGCATAGTCAGAAGAATGACTTCCATTTATCGAAGAGCTTCGCATAATGCTCTCTGCGCTCATCGGCAACCTCTGCGCATCTATCAACAAGGACATCCATTTTAGCCTCATCGGGGATCTCGTCGATCCGTACAAGCAGCACAGGGTCGCATCGGAACAGTTGGTCTTTGAACCAATCCTTTCTCTTGGCCTTTTCCGTGTTATGCGATGCATCGTCCAACTCGATCGCAAAGTACATCTTGTCGTACTTGTCGAGGACAAGGAAATCGACATGGAGCTGTGCGATGGTGCGAAACCATAATGCTTTTTCCTCCTTGTCATCGCTTGTGACATTGAAGATATCGGCGATTCTAACCTTTGGGCATACCGAGAAACCCTTTTTGCTGCACGACTTCTTGAGAAGTCGGTAAAATTCTACCTCTCTTCTGGTGAACAGGTATTTCTTTTGCTCAACGGGGTACCAGAAGGCATTGCCTTCAAGCTCATCTAGGTCAAGCCAGGTCTTCTTGTTCTTAGCCTTTTCTTCTTCCTCGCGTTTCCTCGCAGCTACGATCTGTTTGTGCTCTTCCATATGCTCGTCGATTATGGAAGATGCAAAACGGAAAGACCTGTTCGAGATCAGCAAGCCCTTCTCAAATTCCGAGAGCAAGCCTTCAGCTTTCATCTGATCGATCAAGGCGTCCTGTGCTGGAGTGCTGTAACTCGATACACCGTGCGAGAGCCCGTTGTTCGAGCTGGAATACCCATTTCGTTTGTTGTATGGGTCAGAACCCAAAGGCCTGTATTTCTCCCTGTATGCAGGTTGCTTCGAATAAGTCTTCTTGGCTTTCTGCTTCTTGCTTCTTCTTCCAATCGCAAACCCAAGCAAGAATATGAGGGCAAGAATCGTGATAAAAGATGATAGGAGATAGCCCGAGCTCATAAGCATCCTTTCCTGAGTGAGGCCTGGTTCCTATGGTACCATCAACGTCGTTAGCCCTTTGACCGCCGGCGGTGCACCGATCGCACCGCTCGGCTCGCCTAAGGTTTTCTACCTCCATTCGCAGCATCATGCGCCGCAAGTTTCCTGCCTTAAAGCTTGTTGGGAATGACATCGGCATCAGCCCTTTTACTGAAAAGAGCCACCCGGTTAAGCAATGGCCGTGCATCTGCGTGCTATCTTTGCTCCCGGCATTCGTGTCGTAGGATGCATCCCGAGCCTGTGGAGGGGACATGGCATGCAACGTCTCATCGTCCTTTCATGCGTTCTTGCGGGAACGGATTTGTCCAGTGCCGATCGCTCCGTCAATTTCCTTGACTCCAATGCGTTGATGCGAGCCCCTACGATGTGCAGTGCCAAGCTTGGTCGCCGAAGCGCGAACCGGGAAGTCCCCTGGACCCTCGAAGCACCGATTGCCGCCACATGCCAAGCTGCATTCTCCCTTACCCATTCGCAGTTTCGAAGCACCGATTGCCCCTCGTTGCAAGATCCTCAACCAACATCATCGATCAGCGAGCACAGCGAGCGTATCTATCAATCAATCCATCAATCGACCAATTCCCACGGGCAATCCCGCTCTGGCAAAGCAACTCCCAGCTGTGACCCGATCGCAGCACTTGCAACGCCCTAAACCTCAAGGCATAGCCGTCACCGCCAGCCGTTCCCACTCGCCGATCAAACGAATCGAACCGCACCGCCCAACACATCGTCCACACATCGTCCCGCCTGCAAACCGCATCGCCAGCCGAATCGAACCGTACCGCATTCCCGTCCCGTGAAACCAGAAGCTCCCTTTTCCCATCTTTCCCCTCTTTGCGACCATCATCATCTCCAAGCGCACGGCATTCCGCTCAATCAGCCCATTGCCCTAGAATCTCCGCCGACTATCAGCGAACCATCGACCCTTTGCGCACCAACATCCGCAAATTCCGCCTGTTTTCCCGACCACCAACCGCCACCAGCGCAACATCGTCCCGTACAGCCCGTCTCAGCCACCTCTCAAAGCATTTCCCCAGGTCGCAACACCCGCTTCCTTTCCCCATATACAGGCAATTCCCCCTTTTTGCTTGACCATGCCGCAAGCACCTCGGTTGCTTGTGTGGTTTCTAACGCTCCCGTCCCAGATCGCAAGGGCTGCCCTACGGCGCATCGGCGGCAAGCCGCCTTGTCCCTTGGCTATCTGCTCCTTAGTGCGTTTTACCGAAACCAAGCAACGAAGGTTGCTTGCAACAAAATCAAATCAAAAAAGGAGGAACTGAAAAATGAGAAAAGGAGAGAACATGGTAACACTGGAGAAACTGAGGTTAAGAGAGGTGGCACTCAACAGCCTGCTCGCAAAGATGGGCAAGGACCTGCGTGTGAAGGCGACGGTGGTCAGGAAGAACAACGTGCAGAAGCCGGCGTTCGGCATCGGAATTGCAGGCGCCTCATTCCAGATAAGGTGCTATCCAACGCCTGAAGATATGGCGATGTCAGATCTGGCGCTTCTCAACGAGCTTGCTAAGAAGTTCCAGGAGGCGACTTCAGGTGTGGCGGTTGTGGATATGCTGCCGAGCAGGGAGGACCTGATTGCGCATCTAATGCCACGCGTCATGGGCTCTGCCAACGCCGAATGGCTGAGGGAGGCTGGCAGGCCGTGCAAAGAGCTGCTTGACATGGTGATGACTCTTCAGTGCAGGGTCGACCTCGACGGCATCAGTGAATACGGCGAGGTCGCAAACATCCAGGTGACCGATAGCCTTCTGAGGCAATGCGGGCTCGCTGTCGACGAGGCGTTTGCGATCGCGATGAAGAACATAGAGAGTGTTGCGCAGATAAGCCCGATCCGCACAGTTCTGGAAGAGCTTCTTGGCGAAGAGCTGCCTGACGGCGGCAATGAGCCGAAGATGATCATCGTGAGCAACGAGCAGCGCTGCAACGGGGCACCGTTGATGTTCTCGAAGGAGATCCAAGGCGAGCTGCTTGAGATCTTCGAAAAGCGAGCAGTGTACGTGCTCCCATCGAGTATCCATGAGTTCATCGCCGTTAGCGCAAGCTACATGTCGATAGATGACTTGAGGGAGATGGTGCGCACCATCAACGAGAACGAGGTTGATCCTGAGGAATGCCTGACTGACGAGGTGTACACGCTCATCGGCACACCAGAGAACCCGGTATTTGGCATGAGTAGCTGCCTGGGCGCTCAAGGACAGGAAACCTTCCTAACGGCACGTTTCTAAAAAGCAGGGCGGGCTCGGTAATTGCACCGCCGGGCCTGCCAGTAGAACGCTTTGTATCACATAATGTATCACGAACAGAAGAGCACGCCGACATTGCATCCCGGCAGGCTCTTCTTTTTTGTCGCATGCCTCAGCCACCCCCGGCGCACACCAATCGTGCGCCTGGAGAGGTGCTTGGCGCCTGAACAGCACAATATTCTAGTATTGTCATATCGTGCAACCATGATATACTTCTACCTGTAAAACTCCTTTCTCGAAAGGTTTTTACTTGGTGTAAAGCCCCTGCCCTAGCCGCAGGGGCTTTTTGTTGCCTGAAATGTCTGCAACAGCTATCATAAACAAGCTTTCGTAGTGCTCGGCAGATTTATGGGTGAAGCCTCCCTGAAAGGAGGTGGTGCCCATGGACGTAATTATGGTAGCTGCAGCAATATGCGGTATCGTTGACTTTGCCATCAATATGGCAAAGTCCATCAAACAATTTGTTTGAGAAAAGAAGATGAACAACAACAAAAAGACCAGGCACTAAGCCTGGTCCCAATGTAGGTTGCTTCACCCGTATGCTAATGAATTGAACCCTCGTTAGTTTTGTCGGGCGCTACGTTGGTTTTATCTTACCAGCAATGACAGGATATGTCATCTGGTTTTGCCGACAATGACACATTCTGTCATTCTCAGCGCCTCTTCGACCCACCAGCCGTGCGATTGTAGGAGCTAGTGGCATTGAATGCCTTGATGAGGTTCTTCTCCATGACGTTCATCTGCCGCTGATCGCACGGCATGATCTTCACATACACGGGTTTCCCGTTGCGGACGTCTGCATAGACATCCCCATTCCCGTGCCCAGTGAGATGGTTTCTCACTCGTGAGCACACATGCAGAGATTGCCCAACGTACACGTTCTCGTAAGACTTCCAATCAGGCGATGGGGCAGTGATGATCACATAGCAGCCTGGTTGATCCAATGTCTTGTAGCCACCAGTCACCTTGTTGCCGGATCGGGTTGTCTTCCAGTTCGAGAGGAACGTGCTTGCAGGGATCATCTGCGACCCCATAACGCTTTCCCTCAATGCCTTCTGTCGGGCGATCTGCCGGTCGACTTCGATTATCCCCAGCAACCCGCAGATAACGATGATGAGGCAGAGGATCATCGCAACAAGCGAGAACTCGAACGTGCCCAAGTCCGCCCCGTGAAGCTTCCCGGCAAACCCATTGCTCATCAGATGTGTCCAGGATTCGATGCCTTTCGTTATCGAGGAGATGTCGAATGTGCTCATCAGTCTTTCATTGCTTTCTTGCCGTACTCTTCGATGAACCCATCTTCACTGGTAACCCAAAGCGTTACCGTGCTCGATGGCTCATCGAGTTGAGCACTTGTGATTCGCCATGTCTTCATAGTGCTTGAATGCATGCTGTTCCTGCCCGGATTCAAATCAGCACCAGTAGGAGACTTGAAAGCAACGGCATAGCCTTTTGCCTCTACAGTTTCCCAAGCTTTCTCAACGGTAGTACCGAACAGCTCGCCGCCCATGAAATTCGTTGTCACGGGTTCATCTGCATTGTCTGCATCCGTTTCTTGCACGGTGGAGCTTTCCTCAACGGTTGTTTGATCGCTATTGCCGTTTTGCACTGCCTGAGTGCCGTTTCCCATGTTGCCGATCGCGCTGACGAGGATAACAGCCGAAACCACCGTGAGGGCGATGCGGACCGATTGTGCCGCCGGTTTCTTGAACACCCATATGAGCGCAATGCCCAAGGGAGGGAAGATGATCGCCATCAGCACGCAGAACCAAGTCCTGCGGTAAAACGGCTCTTCCCTCGTAGGTGCCTGCACCTGGTTTTGCTGCATGTCTTCCAAACCCATCGTTTGCCCCTTTCCCAGCCCATCATCCATATTCGCATTCGAATGCGAATATGAGAAGAGGGCTTCCCCCGAACGGGAAAACCCTCTTCAGTGCCGTAAATCAGCCCTAATTACGATTGCACGGGCTGGTTGGCGGTATCTTTCTGCACATCCTCAGGCGATGCGGTCACACCGCAGATGGAACATTTGTAGTCCTTCAGGACGGACTCGTCGTATGCCGCCTTGTCGGTAACCGTCTCATCCCATGCATCCTTCACCTTCACAGTCTCCTTATGCGGAACCTGCTTGGTCAGTCCTTTGTGACCGGTTTCCCTCAGATGATCGGTTCCGTCGTTGGTATCCGGATCAAAGTATTCGCCGCATGTGTTGCAGATGGTCGAGTAAACGGTCTGATTCTCGTAAACCGCGTCGTGATGCACCACATGCGTCTCGGCGTCATGGTGAACCGTCTCATATTCGGCAACCCAGTCGTGCTTATGCACATCTTGGGATGCTTGCGAGTTTCCAGAGGCGTTTTGGTTGTCGGTAGGTTGCTCTTGCGCGGCAATCAGCTCAGGCTGTTGCGATCCATGAATCGCAAACCCGATGCCGATGCCGGCTGCGAGCACAATAACGGCTACGGCGATCGCAATCGCCGCGATGCGAACGTTGCCATTCGGCTTGCTAGGATCGTTTGGTGCCTCTTGCTCGTTCTGAGTGCTTTCGCTGTCTGCCATGTAGTCACTCCTTTCTTGAAAAGGGGAGGGTGCCAACATCGGCACCCTCCCAAGTGTCCCGACAGGGTCCTAGAGGCTATTCCTCGTCGGACTCACCATCGGTCTTGCCCTCAACTGCGGCAAGCTTGCGATGACGGTAAGCATAGGCGCCGGCACCGCCAGCCAAAGCCACGAGGGCGGCGATCAGCGCATAGATCAGCGTCATGTCGACGCCGGTCTTGGAGTACCCGTCGCCATCAGGGGTATCGAAGGTGTTGTCATCGGGCTCGGAAACCGAAACGGTCTGACCCTCATCGTCGATGTCCTGGTGGTCTGCGATCTGGATACCGTCCTTGTAGGCAACCTCGAATGCCACCAGATCCTTGCCGCCGAGCTCGGAGGCATCGAAGGTGAACTCAAGGTCAACAGAGCCGTTCGCCTTGTTCGGCACGAATGTTGCGACAGCGGTTACCTTGCCATCGCCGACGATCAGCTCAGTGCCGGTGGACTTGTCCATCAGCACGCCCTCAATCGTGTACTCCTTGCCGGGAATCAGGTCGGTGTACTCCACATGATCGACCACGGTTGCCTCACGGGAAGGCAGGAGGGTGTGGTCGCCGTCGGTCTTGTCGGTAGCAGTGGTGGAGAGCTTGGGCGTTACGATCTCAACCGTCTGACCCTTGTTCTTAATATCGGACTCATGAGCGATCAGCTCGGAGCCCTTGAACAGGAACTCGAACACCACGGTTTCGGTGTCCTCGTTGTAGATGGAGTTGATCGGGAAGTCCATCGAGACAGTGCCCGACTGCTCCTCAGGCGTGAAGGTCTTCTTCTGGATGCTGAGGCAGCTTACGATGTCAGGGTTCTCCTGCATCGCCTTGTCAATGGCCTCGTAATCCGGGTTCAAAGGAAGCACAGGTGTGTCCTTTGTGAGCTTCACCTGATCGTCGGTGTAGGTGCCGATCTCCTTGGAATTGGACATATCAGCGGAATCGCTGAACTCAACAAGCTTCCAACCATCGTCGGTCTTTTCAAGGTACTGACCGGAGCCGTTGTCGTCAGACCATTCGTACTTGCCGGCGACAAGCTTAACCTCATGGCCATCGCCGAACGCCTTGCCATCGATCTCGATGGCGGAAACGTCACCGGAGTCAAGTCCGCAAGCAGCCTTCAGGTCGTCTGCGAACTTCTGCAGGTCTTCAGCAGAGATCGCCGAAGCACCCTCACCGGAGAGCAGTGGCAGGCCGGTGGCCTTGTCCATCAGGATACCTGCAACTTGGTACTCATCGCCGGGAACAAGGTTCTTGAACTGGATTTCGTCGGTAATGGAGGACTCGGGATCGGCAGCCATGTGCTTGTCACCGTCAGCGGTGTCGGTAGCGGTAGTGCCGATTTGAGGAGGCACCACGGTAGTGGTCTGATCCTCGTCGTCGATGTCCTCATGCACGGTGATCTCGATCTGGTTGCGGTACAGCTTCTCAAATGCTACGAGCTTCTTTCCAGCCAGAAGGTCAGCATCGAACTCGAACACAACGTCCACGGAGCCCTCAGGCTTCTCAGGGGTGAACGTAGTGGAGGCGGTAATTGGGTTGCCGTCCGCATCTAGCAAGGCCTCGCCGGTTTCCTTCACCATCAAGGTGCCGGAAACCTTGTACTCCTTACCGGGAACAAGGTTCTCGTAGGAAACGGTGTCAACCACTGTTGCCTTATGGTCGGCGATTACCTCCTTGTCACCATCGAGCCCGTCGGCTGCATTGGTGTGGATCTCGGGAACGACGATGGAGACAGCCTGTGCCTCGTCGTCGATATCCTCATGGCCACCAATCTCTTCGCCGTTGCGGGAGATCTTCTCGAACACAACAAGCTGCGAGTTCTCATCAAGCTGAGAGGCATCGAATGCGAACTTCACATCCACGGTGCCGTAAGTATCATCCGGCGTGAACGTGGTCTCGCCGGTGATCTCCTTCCCGGTGGAAGGATCGATGTAAGGGTTGCCGGTAGCCTTGTCCATAATGGTACCGGTTATCTTGTATTCCTTGCCGGTCACGAGACCCTTGTACTCAACGGTGTCGGTAACTTCGGCCTCAGGATCCTTGACCACATTCTTGTCGCCATCGATGCCGTCGATAGCGGTGGTCGCAAGCTCAGGGGAGATAACAGTAACGGTCTGATCCCCATCGTTCAGATCCTCATGGGATCCGATCTCTTTGCCATCTTGGTAAATCTTCTCAAAGACTACGAGCTCATGGCCATCAAGGGAAGCGCAGTTCAAAGTGAACTCAAGCTCAACGGTACCGTAGGTATCGGCTGCCTTGATGGTCTTCGAAGCAGTTACTTCGGAGCCATCTGCGTTGAGCAGTGCCTTTCCGGTGACCTTATCAATCACCGTACCGGTGAAGGTGTACTCCTTGCCGGTTACCAAGCCTTTGTACTCAACAGTATCAGTCAGCGTAGCCTCGGTGTCGCGGACAATATTCTTGTCGCCATCGTGCCCAGCCTGGCTGCTGGTGGCAGTGGTCTCAACGAGCGGGGTATCGACCTTTACGGTCTGATCCACATCGTCGATGTCCTCATGGCTTGCAATCGTGGTCTCGCCACGGTAGAGCTTTTCGAACGCCACAAGGCTGTGATCGTCGAGGTCTGCGCAATCGAAGGTGATCTCCACGGTTGCGGTGCCGTTGGCAGTCTCAGGCGTGAAGGTAGCCTTGCCGGTGGCCTCAGTGCCGTCTGCCTTGAGCAGTGTAGTACCGGTAGCCTTGTCCATCATCTTGCCGATGAGGGTGTACTCCTTGCCGGGAACAAGGTTCTTGTACTCCACGGTGTCCTTGACGGTTGCCGTGGTGTCGCGAACCACATTGTCGCTGTTCTCATGCCCAGCCTGGCTGCTCTTTGCAGTGGTTTTGATGGAGGGTTTGATAACGGTGACGGTCTGCGGGATGTCGTTGATCTCCGCATGCGTTGCGATCTCCTTGTCCTTGGTAAGGACATGCTCGAAGGCAACGAGGTTCTGATCCTTCTTGAGGTTGGAGCCGTCGAAGGTGAACTGGATCTCCACAGTACCTGCAGTTGCGTTGGGAGTGAACTGCTTCTCGGCAGTCACAGGATTGCCCGCAGCATCCTTGAGCACAGCACCGGTAGCCTTGTCCATCAGCTCGCCCTTGAGCATGTACTGCTTGCCAGGGGTGAGACCGTAGTATGCCACGGTATCGGTAACAATCATTTCGGTGTCCTTGACAACCTGCTTGTCGTTGTCGATGCCGTCGGTGGCGATGGTGCCAATTACAGGAGGCTTAACAGTCACGGTTTGGCCCTGGTCGCTAAGCTCCTTATGGTCAGCGAGGATTCGGTCAGGATTGTCGGTGGTTGCGAGGTCTTCGAATACGACGAGCTCGGTGGAATCCGTGAGGTTGGATCCGTCGAAGCTGAACTCGACGTATGCGTCCTGTTCCTGGCTCTTAGCCGTGAAGGTGACGGAGCCATGGACCTCGTTGCCGGCTGCATCCACATAGGGCTTGCCGGTGGCCTTGTCCATCAGGGTGCCGTTGATGATGTACTCGGTGCCCTTCTGAAGGTTGTCGCAAGAAATCTTGTCGATAACGGTCACATCGGGCTCGGCAACGACTTCCTGATCGCCATCGGCCTTGTCGTAGGCCTGAGTGGTGATGGAGACATCCTGGTCGGTCAAGGTGCCGAGATTTACCGTGTTGTCAGCGTTGAAGGTGTTGTCGCGGGAAACCGTGAAGTCCTTCTTGATGAGCTGGTAACCTGCATTTGCATCGCATGGGAGCTCTTCCAAGGTGTACTCATCGTAAGGAAGGGCACCGCGCTCATCGTCCGGATCGGTGATCTTGGTTTCATCGCCGTCCGTGTACTGACCGAACCACACGCCGCAGGTAGGATCGAGAACCTTGGCAGCATCGAGCAATTTGGCTACAAAGCCCTGAATGCCCTCTGCATCCTCGGACATGATCCAGTCGTTGCCGTTGGTGTCCTGGGTGTGCTTGTTCCAGGAAGCCTTGGTGGAAGCCTTGCCGTTCTCGTCGGTGACGATCACATGGCTCTCAGTGGTGGTCTTGGAAGTGATCTTGAAAGGTACCCCAGCCAAGGAATGCGAATCATCCGAAGCCGCCTTGGTGAACTCCACGTCCGAACGCATAATCGGCTCAGCAACCTCAGGTGCATTGTAAGAGTGAACGACATCCAAATTGCCATCAGAAGTTATTTGTCGAACAAATACCTGATCCATACCAAAAGGCTGAGGCAGATTGTATCCCTGGGGAGCTTTAATTTCCTTGATGATTGCCGTACCAAGCGGAAGCGAAATGGCTCCATTTGCAGCACGATAGAAATCATCACCGCTTACTTTATAAGGAAGCGTTGCGATGACATTTCCATCTGCATCATGGACATCAAAAGATTGGTCTGCATAACGAAGGTTTACATAGCCATCTTCGTCCGTTTGTAAAATCCATTTGCGTGTTGGATTGCCAGATGCTTGAGCTTCAGCTTCAGTATTGTAGTAGCCATCGTAGTATTCGATGGAATACTGTGCGCCATAAAGCTTTGCACTACCAAGTGGAAGATTACCTTCGCCAGTGTAGGTTTTCTCACCATCGTACTTACCAAGAAGTGCACCCACAGGGTCGCTTTGCACCTTATCAACCAAATTGCTGGTCGTGGTCTGGCCGCTGGTGATTCGAACCTGATGACCCTCCTCATCGAGCGCATACCCCTTAGGCGCCTTGAGCTCCTTCACGGTGTACTCACCGGAAGGCAGCAGCCCCGACTTGGCATAGCCGTTCTCATCGGTGGTCAGCTTGGCAACTGCCTGGTTCGACGAGTTGTACACGGCGTACTCAGCGCCGGCAAGGTCGTAGCAATCGTTGCCATCGGAGATCGCCGGGTTGGAAGAGGACTTGTTGATCTCAACCCAACCGCCGAAGTTCTTGATGAGCGTAACCTGTGCGGAGATGTGCTGGTAGCCGATGAGCCCGTACTGGTTGTGATCCTTGCCGTTGGTGGCATCAGGCGGGGTGATGTACAGGTCGTAAACGACCTCGCCCGTCTCCACGTTCACGCTCTTCAGGGTAGCGGAGTAGGTTGCCTGCATGTTGCTGGCAGGTGCCGCAGAGCGGTCTGCGCAGTAGCCGGTTGCGCTAACGCCCGCGAGCTTACCCGAGAAGTTCGACAGTGCGAACTGAGCCGGGTGCCAGCTCCAGGTCGCGCCGATCCAGCAAGTGCCGGAAAGGGTTTGGTCGACATCCGCATAGGGGTTGGTGGTCGGAACCACCGTAACGTCGGCAACGGCCCACTTCGCCTCAACGACCACGGATTCGGTTACCGTGGAGTTGAAGTCGTACTGCTTGCCGTCCTTGGTGTACCAACCCAAGAATTGCCAACCGGTATAGGTCGGGGTTGCCGGTGCACCGCCCTTGACGCTTGCGTAGGACTTGCCCCAGGGAACCGTGACCTCCTGCTTGGCGGTCTTGCCGCCGTCGTTGGCGTTTACGGTGACGGTACACTGGGTCTGTACCCAGGTGCCCTCCACCTCGTAACTCTTGTTGATAGGTGTCTCAGTCCATGAGAAGTCCTTGCCGGTCTCGGCATCAATCCACTTGAGGCTCAATCCCTGCTTGGCTTTCTGTGCAGCCAAGTCGGCAAGAGGCGTGTTGCCGTTCGCATCGGTGTAGTACACCGGATCGGCGTTGACAGGCTGTCCCGGCGTGAAGTCGGTTCCGCCGACGAGCACGGGCAACGTGTCATCGTCGAGCCCGTCCACAGTGGCCGTCACAGTGTAATCTGCCGGTGCAGCATATGCTTGCTGAGGGTTCGAGAGAGCCCAAGTCGGCAGAAGACCCACGACCAGAACGACTGCGAACAAAGAGTTCACGAACTGGGTGAGACGCTTTTTTGCTTCTGCTTTCATAATCTTTCTCCTTTCTTTTTTAGGGGACACATCCATACGATGATACCGCAACCGTACTGTTACCTAAGCGGCAACTACACGTTTTATCTGCTGAAACATTCTATTACCGATGCCAATAGGACTGATTACACCGTATTCCGATGCCCCTCCGAACGACTACGGTCTCTCTGCGTTTTCTGCAAGCCTGTTGCGACACTGCGGTATCGTGTGCCATCACTGCATCGCAGACGGCAAAAAAGAAGAGCCAAGGTTTCCCTTGACCCTTCTGCAAAGAGATAAGCCTATCAGCAAGCGTCTCTTAATGAAAAAAGCAAGGCGTTTTCGCCTTGCTCGTTGTTGTGCTCTTAGCACTGTATTGTGATGCTTTGCTATTTCACTACCAAAACATTATTACCGTGCCGGATTATCCTTGCCAATCTCCAGAGCATTCGTGCGCACATCGCTCGGCTCAGCCAGCTGTTCCATCAATGCATCGATGCCAATCCCATCGGCTTGATCCAGGTAATCGCTCAAGCTGTGCTTGCGGTTCTTTGCGGAAACCACCAAATCCGGCTCGCCTTTCGAATGTTCATAGCGCTCCAAAGTCGGTAGCCAAGTTTTCTCAGCCTGCGCTTCCAAGAATCCGATCAGCGGGCTCAGATCACCCGTCTCGTCGTATTCGTCAAGTGCCTTGTAATACTGAGACTTGTCCTCTTCGTACACGACAACCGGCGGATGGTCATGTGTGATGAGATAGTAGTTCATCAAAGCACGGCCGCACCTTCCGTTGCCATCGGCGAATGCGTGGATTCCCTCGAACCGTGCGTGAAAGAACGCTGCGGCAACCAACGGCTTGCTTCCCGCGTAGGAGTTGATCTCATCCAGATCTTCCTGAAGGTTCGCCTCCACCTCTTCGACCGGGGCGGCTATGTCATGCCTGCCGACACCCCATCGGTCGTCCTTCTTGAATTGCCCCGGACGCTCGCCCAACTCCCATCTGCGCTGGTCATAGGTAAGCTTGGCGATTTGATAGTGCATCTCCTTGATGGATTCGAGTGAGAGAGGGGTCTTCTCATCGAACCATTTGAGCATCAGTCTGTAAGCATCCTTCATGTTGCTGATCTCGAACAGCGTCTTCAGGTTTCCTGAGTATCCGCTGACTTTTCCGCTTTCGAAGATCTCACGGGTATCGTGATAAGTGATCTCCCTGTTCTCGATTGCGCCCGAGTTGTATGCGAAGAGAACAGAGAAATTCTCCAAATGCGATTCCAAATCTGCAGAGGACTCGATTCCAAAGCCCTTCCACAGCTCGACAATATCCTTGTATCTGCTCATTTCTTTATTCACCTCCTTAGTCTTATTCCCGTCCAAAGCCATCGTCACGGACGATATGCTCAGGCTCCCTATCATCATCTGCAAGACTCATCAAATCACTTATTCCGATTTCTTTTTGACATGCAAGCATGGCTATTGGCTTTTCGACCTGCTTGAAGCTGTCATCGAGGATCGTTGCCAACTCCTGCTCGTCGACAACCGGTACCTTCAGCAGCTCCACTGTTCTCTTCTCAAGATAGCGGTTGAGCGCATCGAGTCTGTCCTGCGAAACAGGGTAGAGCGGATGGTTTTCAAGCTTGAAGCCTATCAACTTGCGAAGTGCGCTGTGGTTCTTTTCCGACATCGTGAGCCCAACCTGCTCGATGAACGGCAAGTTGCTGAGCCGTGGATAGTACACGGTGTTGGCTCGATCCTCAAATTTGTCGAACTCATCTGCCATGTCATAAGGAAACAGCGACAGGTTGTGGTCGAACAGCGGTGCCATGCCCAAAACATTGCCGGTCTTGTTGTCCCTCAGGACTCCGAAGTTCTTGGCATGTCGGTCTGGATTGCAGATCAGCGCATCGAACAGAAGCATATCCCTGTAATCGTCCATCATGTCACGACTGAACGCATGCGCCACAGCCATGGAAGCCGGGAACATATGGCCTTTCGTTGTGTAGGCGAACGGAACATACGAGACGTCCTTGGTATTGATGAGAGGGCAGGTCGATGCCAGTTTTCCCTTCCACATCTCAAGATTGTAAGACACGTGCTTGATCCCCATACGCTCTGCAATCTGGGATGCGAAGTACTCGGAATACGGTTCCATTCCAGAGTTCATGAACCCGGTAGAGCCTGCTTTGTACAGCACCAGCTCGTTATCGATCCTCCTCCAAGCCTTGGGGTACTGGCCGTTGGTGGTCCACTCCGTTGATAACCCAAGCTTGTGCTTGATGCCGGAAGAGTATCCCGTGTAGGCAACGATCGACAACGCCTCGTCAAGATCGTTGTCGAAGAGGTTCACATCATCGAAAGAAAGATCCTCATGGCCATCGTCCAGCCAATACGAGTCATTGACCGACAGACCCTTGCAGGTATCCAAGATTCCGATGGAGTCATTGGCTGATAGACCAGCCGTAGCCAATATCTCGGCCACAAACTTCCGGTTCTTCGGGATGGTCCTGGATTTTGCCCATGATGCGATGTCGTTTTCCAAACTCTCGGGACTCATTCCCATAGGCCAGAGCTTCTTTGTGCTGAGATCGCAATCTGTAACCTCTACCTTGAGGTTCGCAAAGCGGTCATAGCTCAAGTTGAAGCTCATAAGTTCCCGATTGTACAGTTTCAGTGCATATCCCTTTGTTTCCTGTGTCACACAGACTCCTCCTTTCAATAGATTCATGTTGTGACAGCGAAGTAGTGTGCTATCACAACATATGCATTATTTCCTTATATGCTCATGTTTATCTATCATTATAGCACGATGTTGTGCTATATATCCACCAGAACATAATCGGCTACTCGTCGAAATCGTCATCGTCGTCTTCCTCGCTGTTTGCAGCCTCAGCGTCTTTGATCTGCTGCATCGCACCGAGCGGGTATCCCATCATTGCGCTCAAGGTCTCTTCCGAGATCCCAGGGTTGGCATTCTTCAGGTACTCGAACACGCTTGAAGCCCTGCGGTTCATGCTGGTAACGCTATCGTTGGAGAAGCAGAGCAGTTCTTGGTTCTTGAACATGACCCCGTTGATGAGGTACCCTCCTTGCCGCCATACCGCCAACTCGCCGTCTATCGTGATCTGCGCTATGTGCTCAAGCTCTTCCTGGGAAACCAGCCTGATCCTGCGGCCCTGCCTCCTAAGCGCATGCCTGATGACGGTACGGGTATCGTCGTCGGGTGTCTCAACCGCATTCCCAGCTTCCGAGCCGTCGTACCAGTACAGATCGATAATAAGCCCCTCATCGTCCAAAAGATCGAGCCTTACGGTAAGCTCGGTGGCCAGGTTCAGCCCTTGCTTTGCCCAAGGCTCGTTTGCTGTGAAGTTGTCGGTTGAGAACACGTCGAGCTTGCCGTTCTGGTAGTACACAATGATCTGCATGCCACATCATCCCTTTCTTCGTTGTTTCGCCTCTCACTCAGACAGGCATCTTGGAATGCCTGCCGTATCAGCGAGCAAGGCGAGCGTATATATCAATCCTCATCATTTTCATAGCACAATGCCACGATACAGAAACAGCAGTACCGCACAATACCGTGCTGCACTGCTGTAACCTGCATGCCCTGTTCCTAACGCTCGTCTTCTGAACCTAGATCGTCCCGGTTCACATCCGAAACGTCTTTCTGTACGTTTTCATCTAGCACATCCGAACCGAACAGCTTGTCGAACTCCGACTTGGAAAGCGTTGGCCCAGGATCCTTATATTCAACCTTGTAATCATCGAACCCCGAAAGTTCGCAGAGCGAAACGCCGTCCTTACTGAAGTTCGTTTCGAAGTCCTTCCATACCTCGAACCGTGGTGTACCCGGTTTGTAACCCATCCATTCCTGCTTGATGCAGTCATCGTCATCAACTGCAACATCTTCAAGGGCGGCGATGCCTTGCTCAGGATCGCCGTTCCAAAGCACTTCCGCAAGCTCAGTGCGCTCCGTCGAGCATTCCCAGGCCATCTGCTCGGCCAGGTCGGTGCACATCTGCAACCCGTCCATGTCCATGAAGATCTTGGCAGCCAGCGAATCGAGCTCGGCAGAATCGAGTCCATCGCTTTGAAGCAGCTGCGCCGTCTTATAAGCCTCGAACGGCTTGAGCTGACGAAACTCGATTTCTGTGACCTTCTCCGTGCCGTCTGCCCGAATCGCTCCATGGCATTCCTCCACAATCGACACGGCATTGCCTCGATTGGTCGTGAGCAGGAGAGTGTCCACACCGGACGAGCAGTCGGTGCTCTGCTCAAGGAAATCGCTCAACCGCATTCCCCGGACACTGGACAGCAGACCGTAACTCGCCGGCGCATCCGTTCCTGCCTCGGAAACCTTTGCTGCGAACACAGCACCGGTTCCTCTGTGTAAGCCTCGATGGAAAGGCCAAGCTTTCTCATCTTGTTTAGGAAAGTAGGCTCCACGAGCCGATTCGTGCCAGAGAGCAGCACGGCAGAGCTCAAGGACCATGCACAGTCTCCGGACACGATGGCCTCATGGTCGGAGTCCATTTCGGCCTCAACACTGAAGAAACGGCCCATCTCGCCGTTCTTCATCATGCCGACGAACTCGTCGATGGCATTCTTGTCGCCCTTTATATGCATCATGTAAAAGCAATTTTCAGCCACCTAAGATCACCTCCCGTCAATGTCTGATCCACGATCCGGCGCATCGATGCCTTTGTCATCGGCACCGACCGAGTCCGCAAGCTCATTGATACCTACAGCTTTCGTTTCCTTGGCCACAGGAACCTTCTTCTCGGAAACAGCCTCCTTGCCCTCGGTAAGGTCGAGCCCTTTCAGGTACTCCTTGCCCGGTGCCTCGTGGCCCACATGCTGCTCGTAGCACCCGATCACGATCTCCGTGGCCTTCTCGGCAGCCGAAGCTGCGCGGAAGAGCAGGTCGGGATCGTCTTCAAGCGCACTCTGCCAGCTTTGCAGGTAGGCGACGTGTTGCTTGAAATGGTCCGATTCCGGGTCAAGATTCCCGGAAAGGCCGAGGTCCGATGCGCTGAACATGCTGGAGAACTCAGCGATCAGCTCCTCGAAGGCGTAGCGCTTCGAGCCGAACGTGCCGCTCAGGTCGCGTCCCAACGCATTCGGATGCCCTGTAGAGTGTCCCATCTCGTGTAGCAGCGTGACCAAAAATGCCTCGTTGCTGGCGAAAGAATCCCGGGGCGGAACGGCGATCATGTCCTTTGCCGGAACGTAATACGCCTCGTTTCCAGGCGCTTCCCGCACTGGGCATCTCGAAGAGCCCTTCACATCGTCAGCCAGCCTGCCTATCTCAATGTCATCGTTTCGGTTGAGCTGCGGCAAGGGGGGAACGCCATCGAACTGGCTTGCGTTGAAAACGCTCCAGTAGCCAACACATCGGGGAATCATCCGCAGGTTCTGCGTATCGTCGGAAGCGGGAGAGGACTTATCCTTCTCCTTGCCGGAATCCTTGACCGGGTACATTTTCCATTTCTCGACGATGCACGACTTGGCGCCTTTCTGGAGCTTCCACCCGACCTTCTTGGCTTGGTTGAAAGTTACCCAACGAGGGTCGTTGTAACCCTTTATGGCAGCCATGACGGCAAGGTGCATTCTGTTGCGTCCATGGTAGGTGCTACCGGTTACGGGGTTGTGAGGAGAGGCTGAGTCGGCCCAAGGCTTGAGCCAGCTGAACCCACCTTTGCCCATCTCCTCTATGACATGATCCACGATTTCCTTGCGCTGATCGGCAACCCGATCGGATGTCTTGCCAGCCATACCGCACCTCCTGATTTATCTTATACCGGTATACTACCAGCATTTCTGGTATTTGTTTCCACCTACTACGGCAAAACAGGCGAAATCGCAAGCCGGAGGATATGGATAGCAAACTCGCATTCGGATGCGGATTTGCTATAATGGATCCATACCGCCGTCAGGGCGGGAATAGACGCTTGCGGAGATCCAAGAGCCTGATCGAAAAATGACCGGGCGGGTCGCAGAAACAAGAAGACCTGGCAGATTTTGCAGTTCTTTGAAATAGATAATCCCTGTTAAGACTGGGTATCTACACCAACAGGTTTGAGACCTGCCTGATCTGTCATGGTTGCTGAACCGTACGTGACTATAATGATGCTAAAGGGAGGTTTGAGAACCACCTGATCTGCCACGGTTGCTGAACTATATACGACCGTTACGAACAAGCCCGATAGTTTGAGACCTGCCCGATCTGCCATGGTTGCTGAACTACCAATAGGTATTACCCGAAACCATCAAATCTGCCATGCTTACTGAACATGGGAGCGTGGCTTTGCTGGCAAAGCACATGTTACAAGCGAATAAGCGGTAGCCCGTATCCATGTGAATTTGGCTGTTGCCGTGAGTATTGAGAAGCCCGCAAGCGTTGCGCCTGCGGGCTTTCTTTGCATAGGATGCGAGTTTGCCGCTCATCGCTTGCGCTTGGGACTTCCTTTGCGGCTGGTGACCCCATCGAAGCAGAAACCGAGGCTCGGTTCCTGCTTATCGAGCGTGACTTTGGCACTGAACGTGCCGCCGCCAGTCTTCTTGAACCCGCTGATGGTACCGGTTATCCCATCTTCAAGCAGTTTCTTGATCTGCGGTTCGGTAAGCGTTTTATGGGCAATCGAGCGGTAGAACTGGAACCCGCATCCTGCGTCTTTTATTATCCAGTTCCCTTTCTCATCCTTGCCGTACTTGATCGAGGAGCATCGCACCGTCTTGGGGTTGAGATGCACATCGAGCCCGCATCGGGGACACTTGCCGACCACTGGCTTTTTTGCAGCACCGCCTAAATCCATCGAATCGAGCTTGTGCGCATTGCCCTGCATTGCCTGCATGTCATGCTGCACCATGTCCGCCACCTGCGACAATACCGCTTCGGGGTCCGTTTCGAACTTGCCCGCAGCGTCCATCGTCTTGAAGAGCTCTTCGGTCACAAGAGGGTCTGCTATCCGGCAGCCCTCTTGCAAAGCGTAGCTCACCTCGCCGCACTTCGTTAACTTCAAAACGCCCTTCGACTCGGACAGAAGGGAAGCGTCCTGCCCAGCTTTAGATATTTCGGCAAGGGTAGAGGTCCTTGTGGCACCTGTGCCCACGTTGTACTTCTCAAGCTTCTTGTTGAGCCACTTCATGGTAGGTTTCTGCGGTCTCTGGTTGGCTCCCTCATGCACATAAGGCTCTGCTTCGGGACCGAAGTCCTTGCATTCCGATTCCTCCTCATCGGATTCCTGAGCCGCCGAGTCGAACACGGCCTTGAACCCGCTCTTCCCTGGAATCGGTACCCTCGTTTCCCCAATGTATTCCGGGAAATCGGCAACATGCCCCTTCACAAGCTCGTACTCGTAATCCTCGCAGAGCATGGCAAGGTAGTTGCGTGCAAGGATCTCGTAGATGGCCATTGCCTCCTTGCCGTACTTCTTGAGCTCTTCAAGCGAAGAGGGCACATTGATGCCTGGGCGATTGGCTCCGTGTGCGCCGCCTTCCTTCACATGGGTCTTTCTAGGCTGCGTATGCGTGAGCAATCCCGCATCGACCCCGATCGCTTTGGCGATCTTCGGTGCCAACGGCAACAGCTCGCTGAACTGCTCGGGCGTGATCTCCTTGTCTTCGGTGCGGGGGTAGGAGACTACCTGGGCCTCGTACATTTTCTGATAAGTCGCCAACACTGATTCCGGTTTGAATCCCTGTTTTGCCAAAATCGCCGACAGTCCCGCCAAGTCCAAGAGCTTGCCCGGTGCTGTATGCTTTGCAACCCTTGAGTCCTCCACGACAGCAGATGCATGCAAGGCAGACAAATCCACATCCTCCTTCTTCTCGAAGCGGATATCCGCAGGATCGTCTACCTTGCGGGCGAACGTGTTGTTGTTCGCATCTTTGAACCGTGCCTCGTAAAAAGGCTTTCGCTTGTAGCTGTTGTAAGCCTCAAGTTGCTTTCCCACAAGCTGAACCATGACGCTCTTGAGCCTGCCTTGGCGGACAACCGTCCGGTATCCCTTCTCGCGGGCAATGACCGTGGCCGCACGCACGAACTGCATTGAGGCAAAGTCCCAGCGTTCACGCAGATGCCCTTTCACATAGTCGCCGTCCTTTTTCATGGACTCGATTGCGACTCGGTTCTTGAATGCCTTCTGGACAGAAGCCGGTGCCTCGTCGGGAAAGTACATGCGAGTCGTCTTTCCATGCCAACGGCAGAACTCCAAAGCTTCCCAGGCAAGAACTTCGCCTTCACCGGACGGATCGTCATCGGTGGCGATTGCCACCTCATCTATTCCGTCAAGGCTCTCCTTCAGATTTTCAAGGACCTCTTTGCATCCAGGCAAAGTGCCTTTTCTCCAAGCAAACTCGGACAAGTCCCAAGGAAGCCGGTCGAGGCTCCAAGCTTTCATTTCATCTTGCTTTTCTTTCGGCACTTGTTGTTCCGGGAACTTCAGACCACGAGTATGGCCACGCAAAGCGCAAAGCCTGTAGCTTTCCCCGTTGTAGCTTCCCTCATCGCCACCGAGTGCCTTGGCGAAGTTCCTCATTGCCGACGGTTTCTCCGCAAGCACCAGTATCATCGAATCATTCCTTTCTTTTTTTAACTGTCTGATTGCATCATGGCAGGCTATTTTGAATGTCCGCCGTATCAGTGAGCAAAGCGAGCGTATCGATTAATCATCGAATCAGCAGATTTCATCTTAACAACTATGACTGATCCGTTTACTTTGGTATTGCAGTATAGCCACACAGTGCTATACTGCTAGTTAACAACTCGTAGTTACTCCTAACTACAGGTTCTTATTTGGTAAACCCCGCCGCATCAGGCGGGGTTTTTTGTTTGGCTTATCACCTATTGCCCGGATCGTCCTTTGAGTCGTCATGCGCGATGCATCGATTCTCCTGATCGCTCCTCATTACCGCATCGATTTCAAGCTCCTTGTCCAGCTTAAAGGAATGGGCCGTTTCGGCGATGCTCTTGGTGTCCCCAAAGCACCAACCGGAACCGTTCTTGTCCATCATCTTGATCAGATAGGCGTAAGTAGATGACTTTGACTCGATGCCATGAGTGTCGTCGACCTTCACATCGGCGAACTCGGGCAGCCAGCCGATCCTGCCATCGGTGTTGCCGTCTGGCTCGATGTAGTGCTTGACAGCGTAACTCCAAGGCTCACTGGCAACATGCCCATCGGCACCGACGAGAAGGGAGAGCGGCACGAAGGCACTTGTGACTTGCGCGATGTTTTTCGTGTCGTATTCGACAAAGGGGTGCAGCACGAGCCCCGTGCGCACGTTGTAAAGATCCTTCTCCTGCTTGATAGCTTCCATGGCCATGTCCTTGTCGGACAGCTCCACCGTTTCAACTGTGTCGAAAGCAAGGATATCTGCCTCTTCAACCGGCAACCCGTTGGTGAGCATGAGTTTTCCGTCGATCTTGGCAACCTCGTTGCAGCGCATATCCTCATCGGCCATGGTTGACGGGTAAGTCCATTCGGCACGGTCGACGAGCATCATGGCATAGGCCGCGTTGCCCTCGGCGGCCTCAAGGAAATCCATCCATCCAAGCGGCTTATCTTCCGGATCGGCATTGTCCGGCACATATGCCACATCCAAATATCTCTGTGGCACGATACCGGCTTCAGCGGCAATCGAGTACGGATCTGCCAAGCACCATCCTTTACCGCTTGCCACCATCATGTCGATCATCTGCGGGAGCGAATTGGTCTTCTCAAGATCATTGTCGTAGGCATTGATGCCTTCTTCTAACTCGTAGATTGCATCCAACCGATTAGTAGCGCACGTGCCTGAGGCAGGGTAGTAGCTCATCGTATACTCAAGGGCACTCTCAGGCAAACCATTGCTTCCGGCAGACAGCAATACATCAAGTGAAGTGTGCGTGTACTGAGCACCGAACAGCTCACCATCTCCGTTGACATCCGGCACGATGCAGAGCCCTGTGTTCACGTTGTACACAGCCTGGTCGGTGCGGAGCGCAAGCTTCGCGAGCATATGCATCTCTGCGACCATTTTCTCATCTTCGTTGGCGATAACATCATCAGCCATTGAAAACATCTCCTTTCAACGCCTATGAGCATTGACAAAACCCCTGCTCAGGCTTAAAATTAAGTTATGCAGATGGATGAGGTATCTGCATTCTATTTTTGATTTGTATTTTGGTTCAAGCAACCTAGAAACGAGAGGCGGCATTTGCTCATGGCATTGTCGCCTCTGTTCGTTAGCGTCCGTCGATACCGTCGCCATCTTTCTGCAAGGCAGCAGGGGAGTGCGGCCTCTCCTCGACGATCGCATCGCCGATCTGATCGATTCCCGTTGCCTCCTTTCGCGAGACCTCTTTCACGGATCCTTTCTCCAAAGCCTTTTTGGCTGGTTCGGCTTCCATATCACAATGTTGTGGTACTTTGCTATTGCAAATACACCGTGGCTGCTGTATAATCGTGTTAAAGCTGAGGCTTGAGTAGTATCTGGGAAATTGAATCCCAGCTAGACGCTCTAAGTCTTGGCTTTTTTCTTTGTCGAAGTAGATGACCTCCGAAGCCGGAACCTTATGCTCAAGATGGGCGATGAGGTTGTCTTTCCCGAAAACGGTCCTTACCACATTTGCCGCCACAACCTGCTTGCCCTTGTGCATGTTCAAATCGGTTGCGTTCGGCTCGATAGCGGCGAACAGCGGGTAGCCGTCCATGTCAACGCCGTTAAGGACAACGCAGATGCGGTTTGGGTTGGCAGGGGAGTTGTATACGAGAACAGGGTCGTTCAGCAGTTCCGGTATCTTGCGTGCCAGCCTTTCCGGCAGCCCATGGGTATGATGGTTGCTCTTGAAGCGACCTTTGCTCTTCATGGAGTTCCTAAGGTGCTTCTGAGAGTAGAGAAGGGGCAGTTGCTTGAACCCCATCTTCAGGTAGATGGTCGGTGTGTTGCTCATCTTCAATGCTTCGCCGTGGTGGGTCTTGTTGTTCAAGCAAAGCGACATTTCCTTGATGTAGTTGTTGTATTGGGAGCAGCGGTTGCCGTACTCGATCAGATACCCCACCTTTTGCCCGCTCTTGAACGACACTTGCAGGTTGTCGGTCAGATACGTCAACCGTTCATCGTCAGGGATCAGCAGCATCATCTCGTAGTGGTAAATCGCCTTGGCGGTCAAAGCCAAATTCTCACGTATTGCCTTTTTCGCCTTGTCGTCCAACGGAAGATCACCCCATCCTAGGAGCCGCACAAAGGGCTACCTGCCTCCAGGACCGTCTTCACCGGTTTCCGGTGTCTCGTCGGAGAGGTCTGCCATCAGCTGGTCGATTCCGTATTCCTTCTTGGGTAGGAACAGCCCTTCATACTCAAGCTCACAGGTGCCGCTTGGCTTCAGGAAGTCCTCCATCTCCATGCTTTTGTCCTTCGTAGCGTTTCCCTTGTTAGCCTCGTAGGCAGACTCGATTTCTTCTTTCATCTCGATCATCTGCCCGTAACGCTCGAAATCGAATGCGCTCTTGGCGTCAGGATCCGCATTGAGCGCAGCCATGAGGTCCAAGTTCTCCTCAGCCATGGTATGCCCAAAGTTCTTGCTGTTGCTGGCACGGTGGATGTACGAATCTCCCCATTGGTCTACTGCGTCCATTCCGTCATAGCAGTAATCGAACATCGCGATCCCATCGGCCTGCTCGATGAGGTTCATCAGCTCAAGCACGGTAGAAGGCGCATCCTCCGCCTGCACATACGCCTCGACCTTCTCAAGGTCGCTGGGGTATGCCATAGATACCTGCTTCGCAAGCAGATTGAGATCATCGAGATGCGTGTGCTCGGTGAACAGGCTGTCCAGACCGAACGGCACCTCGTCATAATCCGAGATGTAGATCTCCTCGTGCTGCGCATCGGACAGCCTGTTCACTTCCAGGAAGTCCTTGATTTCCTGTTCTGTCTTGGGCAACGTGATCCGTGCGTCATGCAGGTATCCTTCACTATAGTAACCCCAGTTTCCGATGCATACCGTTATCCCGTTTTGGTAATCCATGTTATTCGCCCCTTCCTGTCGTTATCGGTATTCTACCAGCGCATCTGGTATTTGTTTCCAGCATTCGGCAAGTAGACGCCCCTAGGTCGCCTATCGCTCGTTACGCTCGCTCATGTGCTCGACGCTTTCCTTGGAGAGATCCACCATCAGCTGGTCGATGCCGTACCTGTCCGCTTGCTCCTTGGGGGCATCTTCCTTCTCGGCAGAGCCCTTTTGTTGCTTTTGCTCCTCTGAGTCTTTCTGTTGCTCTTGAGCCTTCATGACAAGTTTTCGGAACCCCGTATGCGTGATTCCGAGCATCCTGCCGGCCTGTCTAGTCGACAGCTCCTTGTCCTCATAGCCTTTGAGAGCATCTTTGAATGCGTCTGTCTTGATGTAATCCCTGTCTTTGCCGGTGTCCTTCCTGAACTGGATAATCCAGTTCGACACCACCGATTGGGATACCTTGAGCTCGTTGGCGATCTCTTTCTGGGTGATTTTCCTCGCAAGCCATTTCTCGAAGTACTCGTCGAAGTTGTCGGGCATCATCGTTTTGCCTGTCATTGCGATGATCCCCAGCTACCTGTTGTCGTCTCCGGAGTCGCCGATGTCGAACGGCAGCTCATGGGCGTTTTCCCAGAATACATCTGCATCGAGCTCCATGAGCCTGTCCATCTCTGCATCGAAGTTCCATGGCTTGTCGTCCTCTTCGGTGAGCTCTGGGTGCATATCGAGCTCGCTCGGCATATCCGCCAGATCTCGAACAGCCGCTTCCTTCGTCTCTGCCAAAGCTGCGGTGACTCGCTCAAGGTCGGCATGCTCTGGGTTCCTCAGGACATTATCCTTCTCCGCATCGATAAGATAAGCCATCACATTGCCTTTCTCTCTAAAGCTTTCGCCTACAATGATTCTAACAGCGTTTCTGGTATTCGTTTCCAACTGAACAGCAGAGAAGCACCGATGTCAGAACCCCAAACTCGCATTCGGATGCGGATTTGCTATAATGGATCCATACCGCCGTCAGGGCGGGAATATACGCTTGCGGAGATCCGAGAGCCCGATCGAAAAATGACCGGGCGGGTCGCATAAACAAGAAGACCTGGTAGATTTTGCAGTTCTTTGAAATAGATAGTCCCTGTTCAAACGGGGTATCTGCACCCACAGGTTTGAGACCTGCCTGATCTGCCATGGTTGCTGAACAGCCCATCGAAACCATCTCCGCACAGGAGCTGTTTGAGACCTGCCTGATCTGCCATGGTTGCTGAACCGCTGGAGTGAAGATATCGTTCCACTTAAACAACCCGTCAACATCCAGAAGGCCCGAGAACTCCATGTTCCCGGGCCTTCTTTGCGTGTGCGCTCTATTTGGTGGCACCGCAAACGGAGCAGCGGTAGCCCGTTGTCACCGTTTCGTCGTATGCTGCCGAGATGAGCACACGCTCCGTGTAAGCGTCCTGCGTCACCTTGTACTCGTAGTGGGTGCTTGTGTGCCCGGAAGCACTCCTATGAGCGGCGAAGCAGTTTGTCACGTCCTGGTGGCACGTATTGCATATGGTTCTGCGCTCTTTCTTCGCAGGGTGGTTCACGGTCCTGTAAACCGCATCATGGTGCACCGTCTTGGTCTGCGCAACCCAGTTGTGCTGGTGTCCCTGAGACTGCGAGGCGTTCCAACCGGAGCCACCGGAAACGCCCTGACTCTGCGAAGCGCTTGCCGCATTGCCATCGTCCTCTGTGTTGGCACCCGCCGCTGCATCGGTAGCCTGCTGATTGCTGTCTTGCGTGCCTGCCTGTCCCTGATTGGATGCATCGTCGCCTGAAGTCGCAGGGTCGAGGTTGCAGGTTAACTCCATATCCTCGCCATCGCCAGCGACCTCGAACTGCATGTCGAACAGTGGGGTGAGGTACGTGCTGCCGTCTGGGTTGGTCGGGACCGTATCGACATGGATGCGGTATTGACCTGCATCCAACATGCCGAGATCAGCCCTCTCGCCCGGCTTCACATTGACCGAGCGGACAACCTCGTCGCCTTCCGTGCCCTTCAGCACGCTGATGGTGGCAGGAGAGCAGTTGGCCGCATCGGCCCCGTCGGCGTAGACCGTGAGGTACACGTCAGATGCCTTCTTGGCAGCATCCTCGTCGGCCAGCGTGATCTCCGTGCTCTGGTCTTGCGCCTGGTGACTGAATGCATATGCCGCAGCACACCCGCCCACGACGATCACGGCCACCACAGCAAGCACGATAGCCACGATAACGACAGGGGACAGCCCGCCGCCCTCGTCGTCGTACCCTCCCTGCGAAGCAGGGGCAGGAGCCGGCTCAGGCCGCACCGGTTTCGGCATGTACTGGGAGACGTTGTTCCACCAAGGCTCCTGCCCGCTGTTACCGGTTTCCTGTTCCTTTTCTTGCCTGTCTTTTCCGTAATAGTCGCTCATGGCTTCATCACCTCCCAATCAACTTAACCGCCCAAGATGTCCCGAGCCCAAGCCCCGGACTTCAAAAGCGCATATAGATACATGAATGAACATGCAACTATTGGGATAGAGGCTTTCCAATAGTTGGTAATGTCCAGTGTATATTTGCCGGTGCCGTCAGGAGAGGCTGCTGCTTGCAGGACATCTCCTATTAAAGCCGGATAGATCATCATAAGGACGGCAAGAATCAGTCCGGCAAGACACACGGACAGAAAGCTTTTGCAGAAACCGATTCCCATTTGCCTGGTCTCATCGAAAAGCAGGAGAGAGAAGGGGATAGGGCTGCATGCTGCCATGACATAGAGTTGGATTGCTCGGGCCATGATGAGTGCTATACCGATTATCGATCCAAGGAAGCTGAACAACCACATAATCATTATGGCAATCACAATGCCAAGCATTGCGCCTTCATCCACGCTGGTTGTGTCACCAAGCACGATGCCTCCTATTGTTTGTCGGTTATTGTTGCTGGTAACCTCGGAGATAAGCTTGTTGATCTCATCATATGCAGCCGTGCAGATGTCGAAAGAATGGTTGACGAGATAGCTTCCGATGAAGAAGAACACGGCAAGAATCAGAATCTCCTTGACAACCGGCATGGTACCGTTGGCATCTACTCGTTGAGAGATTTTGACCAGTTGCATCAGAAGTGCGAAAGCGAGAATCGATTGTCCGACGATTATCACCGATGTCTTTAACCCGGCTATAACCGTGTAGGCATTGGAGGTACCGTTGCCTCTTGTAAGAATAGAATCGAAAGAGGCGTTAAGTGCTTCTTTGGCACTGAAGTAGTTTGTGACATCTGCTACAGCACTGAGAAAGAAGTTGGCGATTCCCACAAGGAAACCCTTCACCCATTGGCTGATGTTGTTGCCGACATCGTTTACCCAATCGTCCCAAGGCATTGCCTGAGCTGTTTCCGGAAAAGCCAGCGAGACGAGGAGAAGCGCTGCCAGCAGTGCGATGCCGAATATCGTTGTCTTCTTTTGAAGATGTCTATGCGTTGAGATCGTTGTTTCCATCAACTCACTCCCTCCTTAAATCGAATGGCATTCCATTGTCTTTGTGTTCCTGTTGTACTCAAGCGCAAGAATCTCACGATTGCCGTCTTTCTCTTTGAATGTGACGGTGATCGTGTTTTCTTCCCAGTTGATGGTAGCGTACTGGGCCCATTCGAACTCGGTGTAGGTGGGCAGGTATTGAGCACAGTAGTTCTTAACCGTGCTCTCGATGTTGTCCTTGTCGTTGCCGAACAGCTGCAGAACCTCTTGGTTCAGGCCGGAAACGGTGATGTTGTCCGATGGCGAGATAGGACTGTACTGAGCTTTGGACTTCGCAAAGCAATCGCTTATTAGGAAATACTGGATATTCTGATCAGAATACGTATGCTTCTCAAGAGTGATGAAATGCGTTCCATCAGACAACTCAGTAGCGGCAGTATAGGTGTCGACCGTTTCTTCATCAGTTTTAGAGGTATCGGCTTTCAATGCATCGATGACATATGCGGTTGTCGCCGATTTTCCTTGATCGGTGCGCTCGATAAATGTCTTGTCTGTGAACGAGATCAAGCTGCTCTTATCCTCAGTAGCCCAAAGATTTGCTTTGAGTACGGCGATGAATCGTTGCGTTTCCTGATCATATTTATCCTGCTTGGCTTTTTGCTCATCGGTAAGCTCATTCAGGGCAGATGCCTCATCGTCAACGACATTGGAAGCAGTGGCCTGAGGCTGGCTTTCTGCCTGTCGTGATTCCTGGACAGCAGAGCACCTAACCGCAGAGAAAGCAATGAAAACAACCAGGATGACGCTGACAATGAATACCGGTGTTTTGTTTTCTTTGATCTTCTTTATGATTTCATCTTTATCCATAGCCACTATGTTCCTTTCTAGCCTTCATAGCGGAAGTATTTCATTCCTGATTGCACTGGTCCGATTTTCACAACATCGCCTGTATGAGGGGCATGGATCATCTGACCGTTGCCGATGTATATGCCTGTATGCGATTCTTTACATACAACATCACCTGGAACCGCTTCTGAAGCAGAGATTTCCCTAAACGGCTTGCCGCCGTAATAAATGTACTGCGTAACCCATGTGTGCTCATATCTACCGGTTAACGCATAGGAGACCAGTCCCGAGCAATCGTATGAATTTGGACCAGCAGCTCCCCATTGATAAGGTTTGCCCATTTGCGCTTGGGCTCTGGAGACGACTTCGGTGAATCCACCGCCTTCGCCAACGGAGACTGAGGTGTTGAGCAGATCATAATAGTGCTGAGCCGACTCGATACGTCGGTCGAGATGCGCGGTTGCGCCTGTTGCAGGTCCCTCGTAAGCGGCCATCCAGCAGTATGCGGCGACGGCAGGATCGTCGAGTTTCGGGAAATCATCGGCGCTGCAAAGGGTTGAGGAGTTGAGCCACGAGTATTTTGCGCCCCAATATCCTACATAGTAGGTTCTTCTCATCTGCCATTGGTTCTTCCAGCTGTGCCCGAATTTCTCACCGGCACCACCGAAAGTCCAATCCATCTGGTTATGCAAGTCCGCCCAATCCAAATTGTTGTCAGAGCACCATCTTTTGTAATGGCAGTATTCGCAACCATGGGAATAGTAGGGTGGCGTTGAGTTCGAGGCATGTGTGTACTGGAACATGCCGCATGCTCGCTCATAAGCATAATTGAACATGCCGTCCATGTTCTCGTCGGAACCTGGATTGCCTTCGTTGGCGATGTTGCCGAGAACACCGGCCACGGCAGCTTTACTGAATCCTTGATCCAGTAGTGCTTGGGCAATGATAGCCTCGTTGCCGGTTAAAGCACCAACATTCGTATCTTTGTTCTGTCCTCCGATTGCAGTGAGGATCACGATGATCAGCAGCAGAATAAGAGCCACAGTGCCTATAACCGGAAGAAAGGCACTGCCGATGGCGGCAAGGACACCTCCCAGCCCGCCTCCGCTTGCGGCAACCGCAACCCCGCCCCCTTTCGCGGCAAGTGCCTTGGCAGCCCCACCGGCAGCCTTCGCCTCCTGCGCGGCGGCCATGGCCATGCGCTGGTTGCGGGCGGATTGCGCCGCGCGTTGCGCCGCCTGCCCGGTTTTCTTGGTAGACTTCTTCTCGATGACCTTGGTGGCCTTGCCAGCACCTGAGGACACGTTGCCCGCCTTTCGGGCCGCTGCGTGCTTCTTAACGACATCAGCACTCTTGAGCCCGAGCTTCCAGGCTCCCTTCGCCTTGTAGTAGTACTCGTCTGCACCATCGAACTCGGAGTCACGCAGAGCCTCCGACACAGCAGCACCCTTCGCCGCCTTCTTGAGGTTGGCCTTCGACACGAGCTTGCGTCCGTCGGCCTTGGATGACACGAGCCCGTCGGCTGCGATCTTCCCGCCGGTCTGCTTGAGCGCGTCCGCTGCGTATTTGGCGACGCTACCTGAGGAAACAAGCTTGTCGGCCTGCCGCTGCGCCTCGGAGCCAAACGTGACAGCTCCTTCACGGCTGAACCCGTCCGTGCTCCCGACCCCGTAGCCGTGCTGTGCCTCTGGGCTGTTGCAATCGGGTCCCAGGAATGAGTCCTTGATGGCCATGTGCGACTTGTCCGCCGAGTCCACGATGCCGGAGTTCACCGCATCGGTGACCCTGTTTGAGGCCATATCAGCCGAAGCAGCGGATGCCTCGGTTCCGGTGCGAACCATGTCGTCAACCCTCATTGCCTGTTTCCTCCTCTCAAAAGCCTAGTGTCCAAGCCGGAAATCACCTACGCACCGAAGCGTGCGATTCGCTCCTCCAGCTCCTTCTTGTCGTTCGGGTTGGTGCTGAACAGCTCATAGAGCGCATTGTCCTTCGGGAACTTGCCCCGAATCGGTACGCGTGCGGCGCCTGCGATCAAAAGTCCGTTGCCGGGTTCGGTCGATTCGTCTATGCATTCCTCCTCTTGCTCGGAGAGGTTCAACAGGCGAATCCACTCCTTGCGGTCAAGCGGCGACTGCTTCAAAAGCATCAAAAAGTCGGCGTTGGTGACGATGTTGCGTGCGGCCTCGTTGTCCAGCATCGCTGTCGCATTTTGGGTGATGCCCGTGAGCAGCATGCCGAACTTTCGGCCCTCGTTGGCGAAACGGGAGAAGTAGCGCAGTACCGTCGGGTAGGCGAACATGGACTGCATCTCCTCGACGTACAGCCAGGTGCGCACATTGCGCGATGCATTGAAGTACATGCGGTTGCGCACAGCCTCGCAGAGGTTGATGAGCGTGAACGTGAGCATGTTGTCGGGCAGCTCCTTCAAGTTGAAGTCGATGATGCGGGAGTCGAAGCTGACGTTCGAGTGCTTGTTGAAGAAGCTCATGGAGCCTTTCACATACCGCTCGTAGCGCAATGCGATTGCCTGCGCCTCGACCTCGGGCTGCTCCAGCAGGATGTCGTAGAAGTCCTGGAGGATGGGAGACTCGGGAACGTCCTGCTCGCCGGAAAGCCTCTTCGTCTCAAGGCGTGCGAACGCCTCTTCCACGCAGCGTTGGATGATCGACTGCTCGATCTCCGAGAGGTTCGCGCCTGCCTCGAAAGCAGACGCACCGGCCTGTGCGAGCATCGCATCCACCTTGAAGGCGACCTGCTCCACACGTGACATCCTCTGAGAAGAGGTGATGTCAAGCGGATTCAGGAACGTGTCGGAGTTGACGGCGAAGTCGAACACGTTGCCGCCGTAGCGGCGTGCAATTTCCGTGTACTCCCCTGCACGGTCGAACACGATGATCTCATCCTCCGGGTTCGATAGAATCGTTCCTGTCATCTCCTGCTTCACGAACATACCCTTGCCAGAGCCGGTTTTGCCGCAGACAAAGCCCATCGGCGAGGTAAGTTTCTTCCTATTACATATAACGAGGTTGGAAGAGGACTGGTTCTGCCCGTAGTAGTTGCCGCCCTCGTCGTTGAGTTCCTGCGTGGCGAACGGCATGAGGATGGCTGTCTGCGCTGTGGTGAACATGCGCGAGACGTCCATATGGTTGTGGCCCAGCGGCAGGACAGAGTTCAAGCCCTGGGGTTGCTGGAACGGCAGCAAGTCGACCTCGATGGAGTGCTGGCGTGCCGTGGATATGATGCGCATTGCCTGGTTGTCCAGTTGCTCCTTGGTGGCTGCATAGGTGTAGATGAGCCCCGTGAACACGTAGAGGCGCTGGTTCTTGTTCTGAAGGTTGTCCAGCACATCCTCGGTCTCCTCCTTGGAATGTCGGAGCTCATAGGGTAGGATTGAGAAGTCGTATCCCTTGTTCACAGCCGAGCGCTGTTCCTCGATGACCTCCTTGTCGATCCAAGCCGAGCGCTGGCGTGCGAAGTTGATGGCCTTCGATTTGTCCATTGGCTGCGCATACCAGGTGGCGTTGAGCGGGATTGGAAGCGACACGATGTCGGAAAGCGCCTTATCGGAGAGCTCAGAACCGAACGACTTCATGCAAAGCACCTGGCCATACATGCCGCCTGTCTTGAAGCAATCCGTCTGCCCCATGGGCCGCCAGTCCAGCGAAACCGGGGCGATTGCGTCCTTGGTGGTCATGCCCTGGCGGGTGCCGACGTCCTTGCGGTAATCGAAGAAGAACGGTTGAAGCGGGTTGAGCTGTGAGTTTATGACAGCAAGGCGCTCCGTGCCGTTCAGCACGTGGGACGAGGAGTTCATGGTGTTGAGGATTCGCTGGCTCTCGTTCTCAAGCCTCTGGAGCTTCGGAACTGCATCGTCGGCGGAGTCCGCCATGACGGAGAACGTGAGGTACCGATCGCGCCTGATGTTGGACACGCCCTGGCGGAGCTTCTGGTTCAGGATCTCATTGAAGAGCTCTGCATCCTCGGCAGCGGCCTCGGTGTCCTGGCTCATTGGATCAAAGAACTGCCTCGATCCGATCTCCGCAGCAGGGATAGGGGTGTTGATGACGCTCATCTGCACAAGGTTGTCTGCGCCGAACTGGTCGTACAACCTGCAAAGGGATGCGAAGATGCCCTTTTGGATGTCGTCGCGGGTGGATTGGTAGCTTGTGTCCTCGAATGCGATCGTCTCGGAGAACAGACCCTCCTCGACCTCGCAGATCCCGTCGATGTACATTGCGTTGTACCCGAGCCAGCTCACCGCGTTGTTGGCCTTGCGCCTCTTCTCGACGGTCTTGCACATGACGTCGGAAAGCTCCTTGTCACGCTGCTTGAGCTGCGCTTTCAAGGACTGGGATTTCTTACGCGAGGCCTTCTGCCTTGCGGCAAGCTCGCGCTTCTGCGCTTTCTGCTCGGCCTTGAGAGCCTTCTTCTCCTTGCGGCTCATCTTGCCGTTGTGCGCCTTGGACTGGGTGTACATCTCGGCCGTCTGCCCGATGCTGCCCAAAGCCTGCGCGTCCATGCTGGGTGCGGCATACGAGAACTGCTGTGTCTGAGCATCAGCGGGTGCCTCTCTGTGCGTATCATCTGTCTGGTAGACCGATGATACGTAATCGGCACTTTCAGCCTGTCCGAATGTCGGTGGCATGTAATGCATCTCGGTGCGGGGTGCCGTGGGATCCCATTCCTGGCCCTCGGCACCGTATGGGTTATAGAACCCGTCCTGATTTTGGGCTGTAGGCCTCGATGCCTGGTTGTTTCGATAGCTTTCGCTGCTCTTTGTCATATACCTTGACTGCCTTTCTCTCGTCGTTTCGCTCCACATATCCCATGAGCTTGAACGAGGGGATGTGGGAAATGTTCTTCCTGGTGAAGTTGTACTCGATCCAGTACTTGGCGAATGTCTCGGCCTTCATGCCCCGAGGCCGCCAGAATCCCATTGCCCAGAACGGCATGGATATTGCAAGGATCAGAACCTCGAAGTCCGTCGGGTCGAAGCCTAGGACGAAGTACAGGTAAAGCCCCACTATGAGAGAGATACCCACTGCGCAGACAATGCACAGAAGGGTTCGCAGCGTAAGCTTGCCGATGATTTTCGGCTGGTACTCGGCGATGTCCTTGTGGACTGCGACTGAAAGCATGTTGTTCCCTCCTTTTTCTTTGCTTATCGGCGTGCAGCCCCGCCATGCCGCCGTGATGGCGAGCTGATGGCCAGGGCTGCCCGGTGTAGTGCCTTTTTGTCTTTTCTCGGCAGATTCTCCCTTAGCTTGCCCAGCTAACGTCGATCTGTCCGAAGAAAGCTCCGGCGGCGATTACGATACCGCCGCCTACGAGCATTGCGATAGCGCCAGAGAGCTGGCCGCCACCTCCCTGCATTCCATCTTTGATGGTGAGGCCTAGGTTGACCAGGCCGAACACCAGCAAGAAACCGCCCAGAGCGACAATGCCGCCCGAGAGCTTGGTGAGAACGCTTGCGAGATCCATAAGGCTTGTACCTCCTTTCGAGTGGTATCCGTTTTATATGTCGAAGCCCAAGGCCTACTTGGGCAGAGACACCATGCTTGCGCATGCGGCGATGAGGAAACCGGCGATCATGAACCCAAGGGCTCCGCCGAGTTGCCCGCCGCCACCTAGTCCATCTTTCAACACCATGCCGAGCTGCACCACGCCGAAAATTGCGATTGCGACTCCGATGAACTTGACCGCTGGTTGAAGAACGCCGAACAATTCTGCCATGTAAGCTATCCCTCCTTCTTGATGTTGTTGTATGCGAGCACGTCGAACGGCTCGGTATGGTGGCAGGCCGGGTTGTGGCTGTCCACCATGTAGATGTAGTTGTCATGCTTCTGCGGGTCGATCTTCCTGTCCTTGACGGGATCGGCACCTGCGATGAGCAGAAGGCAATCCTCACGGCTCATCTTGCCGATCTCGGCCGCATCGATGAGGTCGCGTGCCTGGATCTGAAGGTTCTTGGAACCGGAAGCCGACTGCCCGTGCGATTCCCCGAATGTGGTCTGGTGGATCGTCTCCTTGCCGATCATCTCGGCAATCTCCTTGTTGGTGGAGTTGGACTTGCCGCCAAGAAAGAGGGTGGTGTCACAGCAATCGACGATGATGTCAGCCTTCTTGTCGTAGATCCCCCGCAGCTGGGCAATGGACTGCAAGATGATGGAGAGGGATATGTTGCGGCTTCGGGTCACGGCAACCGTCTTCTCGATGTCCGGCAGGGTGCCGATGTTGGCGAACTCGTCGAGCATGAACTGCACAAGGGTCGGGAGCTTTCCGTGGTAGTCGGTGAGCGCCTTGTTGCACAAGATGTTGATGGTCTGCCAGATCATGATCGCAGGCAGGAACGAGAATGTTCGGTCGGTGTCGCTCGGGATGCAGAAGATCGCCATCTTCGTGTCAGGATCGCCCAGCTTGTCGAGCTCCATCTCGTCGTACTTCAGGATCTCACGCACCTCGGTAATCGCAATCGGCGCAAGGCGCACGTTGCATGAGATCAAGATACTCTTGAGCGTCTTGCCAGCAGCGACTTTGAAGTTCTTGTAGTTCGAGAGTGCGAAGTCCTCGGAAGGCTTGAACCCGCCGTGCTCGCAGGCGAAGATTCCACCCTCCGGGTCGCCCTTGGCATGGCGCAGCATATTGGAAGGGCATTTCACGACAGCTCGGCGCGGTTTTGCCTGCTGGGCCGACGGTGCCACCTGTCGGCTGCGCTCTGCACTGTAAACCATGTCGTTGGCAACAGCTACATCGTCATCCGCAACTGCCACTTCGGTATACCCAGTCTCGATCTGATTGAACACCTTGTCGAGCGGTGACATGTAGTTCTCGTCGTTTTCCGATGCCTTCGCCATCGAAAGCAGCTTGAGTAGGGTGTCCAGGTTGTACTCGTTTTCGGGAAACCAATCGCGCATGAGGGCGATGAGTGCCGTGTAGAGCATCTTCTCGGAGTTCTCCCAGAACGCATCGCCCGTGTTCGGCTTGTCGCCGTTGGTGTTGAGGATCAGGCAGTTGACGAAGGTAAGGATCTCGTCGTCGGTGCGGACATATTTTAAGGGGTTGTAATGCATCGACTTGTCCTTTCGAACCATGTCGAAGCTCATGACTTTGTAGCCGTTGTCTGCGAAGAGCCAGCCGCACTCGTCCAACAGCGTGCCCTTGGGGTCGGTTAGGAAGTAGTTGGAGTTCAGCTGCATCAGGTTAGGTTTCACGTAACGGTACGTTTTACCGGAGCCGGAGCCGCCGATGACGCATACGTTCAGGTTACGGTCATGCTCCGGGTCGAACTTCTTGCGGCTGATCGCCAGGCCGTACTTGTCGGTGAAGAGCAAGTTGTTGGATGGGTCGTCACTGTCTAGGAATGCACTCATTTCCTTCTCGTCAGCCCATTTGGCAGAGCCGGATTCCTCGCCGGTGCGGTAGTTGCCCATGAAGACGATGTGCTGTCCCCAAGCAAACCACACGATGAGCAGCAGGAGAGCACCGATGATAAGCCCCGGAGCCGTGAGCCTGATTGCTATCGGGTTGACTGCCATATCGTCAAGGCCGATCAAGATCTGAGTCAGGTAATCAGAGCTCAAGGTTGTCGGGTCGACGTAAGCGAAGATGCGGTTCCCAAGATAGAAGAGAAGAAGCGATGCCGCAGCCGCCCAGCATGCTGACGAGATCATTCTCTTCTGAAGGTTGTTGCTTTTTTTCGCCAAGGTATCGCTTCCTCTCTTCTTTGCAACCCCGGTAAAGTGCCAGGGCTGCAATATCATCTGTTACCGAATCGGGTCCGTGGGTGCATCGGGCAGGCCACGTCCGACTACATCGTGTGCCACGGCGGCAACCGGGTTGGTGACTCCGCGAACCGCCTCAACGGCCTTGTTGGCTGCGTAGATATCGTTGTCGACCTTTTCAAACGCTTTGCCATCTGTGCGGTTGCCGATACCGCTTTCACGAAAGCTGCCGAATGAGACCTTAGAAGAGGTGTTGATCGAGTTCAGCTTCTTGTACGGATCGTCCAGGAGGTAGTACTGGAGCGAGCCGTCTCGTGCTGTCTGAATGCCGATACCGCTCCTCTCAAGCTTGATGGCGAAATCAGTGATGCTCATGCCTTTCCGGAAGCTGTTCTCGATCGATTTGTCGATATGACCCTTCCAAGAATCGGTTGGCTGGGGTGCAGGGGCTTCCTTTGCAGGTGCCGGTTCTGCTTGAACTGGAACGGGAGAGGGAGCCTCTTGTGCCTGTCCTGCTGAAACCTCGGTTTGGGAAAGCGGCTCCTTTGCCAACGTGTGGTGGTCGGCATCCCCACCGTCATGCGCCTGAACGGCGCGGGCATCGTTCTTGGTCATATCGTTCATGTCGTAGCCAGCACCCGACGGCTCTGGCTCGGCGATCACACGCTCATCCTGAGCCTGTGATTCTGCTGGCTGACTCTTATCGACCTCTGCCGCAGCTTTGTCGATGTCTAGGCCTTTGCTGAGATTGAGCTTGCCAGCGATTTCAGGATGTTGATCCAAAATGAAACTTGCCTCTTTGACGGTAAGGCCGTCTTTGCCCATCAGCTTGAGCTCGGCATCGCTGAGCACTCCTTGCTCCTTAGCGGATTCCAAGGTTTTCATTTGGCTCCTGGTTGCAGGTTTGTCCAAACTTTTGGGATCGTTCTTCACGAGGTCGTTGACTTCCTGCGTGGCCTCTTTATGCAGGTCACGGTACTTGCGCTCGGTGAGGAACTGCTCCTTGGCCTCCTTGTGGCCGTCGAGCATCTTCATGGCATCGCCCATCGTGTAATTGCGGCCAAGGGCTGCAAGTTCCTCTTTGGGAATAAGCCCGTTGTCTGCCAGGCGGGAGAGGTCGTACTGGGTTTGCGCATCTGCCGGTTGCGATGCGACGAACTCAGCCTCTTTCTTGTTCGGCGTGTAGGTCCCGGTGTCGATGTCCTTGATAACCTCTTGGTAGATCTTCTCGATTGCCTTGCGATCCTTGGTGTTGAATCGAACCGCTGGTACGGACTTTTCCGTGAACTCGATTCCGGCCTCGCGGAGCTTCTGCTCGAAGATCTCGCGCTGCGTATCGTCGTCGAAGAGCTTCACATCGAAATCCTCGCCGCCGATGGTCTCATGATAGTATCCGTTCTTCTGAGAATCGCGGAGCCACTGATGGAACAGCTCGCGCAAGAACATGCTGGAAAACCTTTTGAGGCTATCGCCGAAGTCATCACCGAAGTCTGGCATGTCACATCATCCTTTCATCATCAGCGTTCCGCGAGGACGCAGCCTCGATGCGGAACGGTATGGCCTGCTCGCGGATAACCGCTTGCAGGTAGATCTTGATTCCTGAGGTCAAGGTGAGGCCCACTTTCTCGAACACTTCACTTGCTTCAGCCTTGAGCTTGCTGTCGCAGATGAAGCTGATTCTTTCTGTTTCGGCCATGTTTCCCTGCCTTCAGTTTGTTAGATTCGAACGTGTTTGTGAGTCATGTACCATTTGGTGACGTTTATGTACCATCTGGTGCATGCTATCATCCAATCCGTTACGATTACGTATGAAACTGAAAAAATGCAAAAGGGGCTGTGAAAAAAGAATAGTCCCGAAAAAAAAAGAAAGACCAAGAGTTTATATTGAACTCAAGGTCTTTCTTTTTTTCGGGCATCGTCAATCTGACGCATGATCTCCTTGAATCCATAACTCATCGTCAATCCCTCCTTGCTGGTTTTAATCCCTGCCTCCAGGACCGTCTTCACCGGTTTCCGGTGTCTCGTCGGAGAGGTCTGCCATCAGCTGGTCGATTCCGTATTCCTT
>ERZ809296.389-NODE-389-length-76272-cov-35.584279_pt1 | contig 76272 bp, 61 predicted proteins | sample MGYA00520511_ERZ809296 | MGnify/ENA primary metagenome ERZ809296 (study PRJEB31576, sample SAMEA3212662) | Homo sapiens | biome: human-gut; feature: human gut; material: fecal | place: Sweden | collected 2012 ...
CTCGTGTCCGGCGCGGTCACGGACCTCGGCGGCGGTGTGCGCCCGGTGTGCGCCCGCGCCGACATCCGCGCGCGCACGCGGCAGGTGCTGACGGGGCAGATCGCCCTGACGGAAACCGAAAAACAGCCCGCGCACGGCGCGCGGACGCGCTGGGCGCTGCGCGTGGGGAAAAAGCGGATCAATTTTTATCAAAACAGTGGAATTTCTGACGCGGAATGTGATAAAATCATTCATGAATATCCTTTTGCGATCCGGGGCGTGTTCACGCTGCCGTTTTCGCTGGTGCGCGAGCGCGTGCAGCCGTATCGGACGGCGGACGCGCAGGTGCCGGAGGACACGGCGCGCGCATCGCTCGAGCAGGCGCTGCTGCAGCAGCTGCGCGAGACGATCGGCGCGGACGGCGCGATCCTTTCCTATGAAACGGCGGCGGAGACCGCCGGAGGCGTGCTGACCGTGACGCTCACGGCCGAGTGCGAGCAGGAGATCGGCCGCGCGCAGGCGACGCCGGACGCGGAATTTTTACAGCTTCGGCCGCCGGCCGGGGAAGGGACTACAGCAGATGATTGAAAAAACCATGGAAGTTGACAGAATGGAGGACGTCATCAGCGTGTTCGGGTCGTTTGACCAGAACCTGCGGATGATCGAGACCGAATACAACGTGCGCGTGACCGACCGCGACGAGCAGATCCACATCACCGGCGAGGCCGAGAACGTGCTCTATGCCGAAAAGGCCATCGCCGGTCTGCTGTCGCTCGCAGCCAAGGGCGAGGAGATCGGCGAGCAGAACGTGCGCTACATCTTCCGCCTCGTGCGCGAGGGCCGGGAGCAGAAAATTCAGGAGCTTGCGGGCGATGTGGTGTGCATCACGGCCAAGGGCAAGCCCATCAAGGCCAAGACGCTCGGTCAGCGCGCGTATCTGGATGCCATTGAGCAGAACACGATCACGCTCGGCGTCGGCCCGGCCGGCACCGGCAAGACCTACCTCGCCGTGGCGGAGGCGGTCGCGGCGTTTCGCGCCGAGCGCGTCAACCGCATCATCCTCACGCGCCCGGCGGTTGAGGCGGGCGAGCGGCTGGGCTTTCTGCCCGGTGACCTGCAAAACAAGGTCGACCCCTACCTGCGCCCGCTGTACGACGCGCTCTTCGAGATGCTCGGCGCGGACGCCTACGCGAAGTATCTTGAGCGCGGCAACATCGAGGTCGCGCCGCTGGCGTACATGCGCGGCCGCACGCTCGACGACAGCTTCATCATCCTCGACGAGGCGCAGAATACCTCCCGCGAGCAGATGAAGATGTTCCTGACGCGCATCGGCTTCGGCTCGCACGTCGTCATCACCGGCGACGTGACGCAGATCGACCTGCCGTCGGACAAACCGTCCGGCCTCAAGGAGGCCATCCGCATCCTCGACCGCATTGACGACATTGCCATCTGCCGCCTGACGGGCGCGGACGTCGTGCGCCACGCGCTCGTGCAGAAGATCATCGCCGCCTACGAGCAGGACGATAAGCAGAAAGAAAAACGCGCTGCGGCCGCGGCCAAAAAGCCCGCCGCGCGCAAGACGACTGTGAGGAAAAAAGCATGATACAGGCGAAGATCACCATCACCCGCACGCGCCGCGGTCTGGGATTTCCGGACACGCAGCGCTATGTCAAGCGCGCGGCCGCCGCAGCGCTCAAAGCCGAGGGCGTGACCGTCCCGTGCGAGCTCGACGTGACGCTCACGGACGACGCTGCCATCCACGCCATCAACCGCGAGCAGCGCGGCGTGGACCGCGCGACGGACGTGCTGTCGTTTCCCATGAACGAGCTCACGCCCGGCGCGTTCGACCCCGATGCCTGCGAGTGGGACTATGAGACCGACCGCGCCATGCTCGGCGACATGGTCATCTCCATGGAGCGCTGCGCCGAACAGGCCGAGACCTACGGCCACAGCTTCGCGCACGAGGTCAGCTATCTGACGGTGCACTCCGTGCTGCACCTGCTCGGCTACGACCATGTGGACGAGGGCGAGGACAAGCGCCGGATGCGCGCGCGCGAAAAAGAGATCATGCGTCTGCTGGACGTATAAGGAGAAACGAATGATTACCAAAACCGCTATGATTACCATCTGCGGACGGCCGAACGTCGGCAAGTCCACGCTCACCAACGCCCTCGTGGGCGAGAAGATCGCCATCGTCTCGAACAAGCCCCAGACGACGCGCAACCGCATCAGCGCCGTCGTCAACCGCGGCGACACGCAACTGATCCTGATGGACACGCCGGGCTTTCACAAGCCGCGCAACCGCTTGGGCGACTATATGGTGCAGGTCGTGCGTGAGAGCGTGGCGGATGTCGACGGCGTGATGCTCGTCGTCGAGCCCATCGCCTCCATCGGCGAGCAGGAGCACGCGCTCATCGAGCGCATCCGCACATCCAACGCCCCGGCCGTGCTCGTCATCAACAAGATCGACACGGTCGAAAAGCCGGAGCTGCTGGCCGTCATCGCCGCCTATTCCGCGGCGCTGCCGTGGCGCGCGATCGTGCCGGTGTCGGCTCAGAACGGCGACGGGCTCGAGGAACTCTTCGGCGAGCTTGCGCAGCTTGCCGTGCCGGGGCCGCAGCTGTTTCCGGACGATATGATCTCCGACATGCCGGAAAAGCAGATCTGCGCCGAGCTCGTGCGCGAAAAGCTGCTGCTGTGCCTCGATAAGGAGATCCCGCACGGCACGGCCGTCGAGGTCACGAAGTTTTCCGAGCGCGATAACGGCATCATCGACATGGACGTGACCATTTACTGCGAAAAAGAGAGCCACAAGGGCATCATCATCGGCAAGCGCGGCGCCATGCTCAAAAAGATCGGCGAGCTCGCGCGGCAGGACATCGAGCGCTTCATGGGCACGAAGGTGTACCTGCAGACGTGGGTCAAGGTCAAGGAAAACTGGCGCGACTCGGCAGCCCAGCTGCGCAATTTTGGCTTTACCGACCAGTGACCCTTTATTACCAGCCATAAATCCACCCCGCTGTGCAGACACTATGCCCAGCGAGGTGGTTCATTGTGCAAGACGATCTTTTCTGGCAGCTGTTCACGGATACCGGTGATCCGCTCGGCTACCTTTACTACCGCGCCGCGCAAAACGCGCTGGCGCAGACGACCGATGAGCCTGCGGCGGATGCGACCGTCCGCCGCCCGGCCTGATGAGGTACATACGATGTTTCTTACGACCCGCGGGCTCGTCCTGCGCGAGGTGCGCTACAAAGAGGCGGACAAGATCCTCACCGTGCTCACGCAGCACGAGGGGAAGGTGACCGTCCGCGCGCGCGGCGCGCTGCGCAAGGGCAGCCGCATCACGGCGGCGACGCAGCTGCTGACGTATTCGGACATGACGATCTTTGAAAACCGCGGCCGCCGCACGCTCAACGAGGCGTCCACGGTCGAGGAGTTTCTCGGCCTGCGCGCAGACCTCGGCGCGTTCGCGCTCGGGAGCTATTTTGCCGAGCTGCTCGAGACCGTCTCCGCCGAGGAATACCCCGATCCGCCGGTGCTGCAGCTCGGGCTTAACAGTCTGTATGCGCTCAGCCGCGCGCTCTGCCCGCCGGAGCAGATCAAGGCCGTGTTCGAGCTGCGGCTCATGTGCCTCGCGGGCTACGAGCCGGACCTGTCCTGCTGCGCGCAGTGCGGCGCAGCGGAGCCGGACGAGCCATGGTTTTCCCCGCGCGGCGGCGCGGTGTACTGCGCGCACTGCCGGGGCGCAAGCTCCTCGGCCGTCACGCCGCTGCTGCCGGAGACGCTGGCCGCCATGCGGCATATTGTAAACGCCGACCCCAAAAAAATCTTTTCCTTCACGCTCGGCGACGCGGGCCGCAAACAGCTTGCGCACGTGTGCGAGGATTATACGGCGACGCAGCTCGAGCGGGGCTTTGCGTCGCTCGATTACTGGAAGAAAGTGAAAGACTAGCATGAAGCACATCCTCATGATCGCCACCGGCGGCACCATCGCGTCCAGGGAGACGGCCGACGGGCTCACGCCGCAGCTCACCTCCGAGGAGCTGCTCGCCGAGGTGCCGGAGCTCGAGCAGCTGTGCCGGATCGACACCGTGCAGCTCATGAACCGCGACAGCACGAACATCAACAGCCGCGACTGGCTGCAGATGGCGGCCTGCGTGCGCGAGCACTACGACGGCTACGACGGCTTTGTCCTCACGCACGGCACGGACACGATGGCCTACACGGCGGCGGCCCTGTCGTACCTGATTCAGAATAACGCCAAGCCCGTCGTCATCACCGGCTCGCAGAAGTCGATCTTCAACCAGGACACCGATGCGCGCGAGAACCTGCGCGATGCCTTTCTCTATGCCTGCGACGACGGCGCCTGCGGCGTGCACATCGTCTTTGACCACAAGGTCATTCTCGGCACCCGCGCGCGCAAGATGCGCACGAAGAGCTACAATGCCTTTTCCAGCATCGACTACCCCGAGACGGCCATCCTGCGCGGCCGGCAGGTCGTGTATTACATTCCGGAGCACGTCACAGGCGCGCCGGAGTTTTACGACCGGCTCGACCCCGGCGTGTTCGTGCTCAAGCTCATCCCCGGCATCGACGCCGGCATTTTCGACTACCTCAAGGCCCATTACCGCGCGCTCGTGATCGAGAGCTTCGGCGTCGGCGGCCTGCCGTGCTACGGCGACGAGAGCTTTTATCACGCCGTGCGCGACTGGGTGCAGTCCGGCCGCGTCATCGTCATGACGACGCAGGTGCCGCACGAGGGCAGCGACATGGAAGTGTATCAGGTCGGCCACCGCGCCAAGCGCGAGCTGGGCCTCATCGAGGCCTACAGCATGACGAGCGAGGCCGTGGTCACAAAGCTCATGTGGATCCTCGGCCAGACGGACGACTACGCGGAGATCTGCCGCATGTTCCAGACGCCGGTGCAGAAGGATCAGATCTACTGAGGAGGAAGCGCCATGGATTTTCAGGCAGAATACCGCAGCAAGCTGCGCACCCCCGCCGAGGCGGTGCGCGCGGTGAAAAACGGCGACTGGGTGGACTATACGTCGGGCCTCGGCTTTCCACCGCTGCTCGATGCGGCGCTCGCCGCCCGGCGCGACGAGCTGCACGATGTGAAGGTACGCGGCAACCTCAGCGCCGGCCCGGTGCAGATCGTCGAGTGCGACCCGGAGCAGGCGCATTTTCTCTACCACACGTGGCACTGCTCGGCGTATGAGCGGCGGCTGTGCGACCGCGGCCTGTGCTACTACACGCCGATGATCTTCCGCAACCTCGCGTGGTACTACCGCGCATTTCTGACGGTCAACGTCGCCATGGCGTCCGTCGCGCCGATGGACCGTCACGGGTACTTTAATCTTTCGGCCGCGACCGGCGTGTCCCGCGCCATTCTCGACCGGGCGGACATCGTCATTCTCGAGGTCAACGAGCACCTGCCGCGCCTGCGCGGCGGGTTTGACGAGGTCATTCACATTTCCGATGTGGACATGGTCGTCGAGGGGGCACACGCGCCGTTCGGCGACCTGCCCGCGCACCCGGCGACGGCGGAGGACACCGCCATTGCGAATCTTCTCCTGCCGCACATCTGCGACGGGGCGACCGTCCAGCTCGGCATCGGCGGCATGCCCACCGTGCTCGGAAAGCTGCTGGCCCAGTCCGGCCTGCACGACCTCGGCATGCACACGGAGCTGTGCTCGGACGCCTACCTTGACCTGTACGAGGCCGGCGTGCTCACGAACCGCCGCTGCACGCTCCACCGCGGGCAGGGCATGCTCGGCATCGTGCTCGGGTCAAAGCGGCTGTATGACTGGGTCGACGATAACCCCGGTGTCATCGCGGCGCCGCTGTCATATGTCAACGCGCCGGAGGTCATCGCGCAGCTCGACAACATGGTGTCCATCAACAGCTGCATCGCGGCCGATCTCTACGGGCAGGTCGCGTCCGAAAGCTCCGGCCTGCGCCAGATCAGCGGCACGGGCGGCCAGCTCGACTTTCTCACGGGTGCAGCCATGGCCCGCGGCGGCAAGGCGTTCATCTGCATGACGTCCACGTTCACGGACAAGCAGGGCACGCGCCGTTCGCGCATCCTGCCGCACTTCGGCGGCGACATCGTTACGTCCCCGCGCTCACAGGCGTATTACCTTGCGACGGAGTACGGCGTGGTCAACCTTGCCGGGCGCAGCACGTGGGAGCGCGCCGAGGCGCTCGTGTCCATCGCGCACCCGGACTTTCGCGAGCAGCTCATTGCAGCGGCGGAGGCGCAGAAGATCTGGCGCCGGAGCACGAAACGCTAAGCGCGCGCTAAAATGCGGCGCCGTGCGCAGATTTCGCTTGTTTTCCCGCGCGACATCGCATACAATGGAGACCGATAAGGGAGTAATTGGCGCGAACCTTCGCGCGGCCCAGCCAACAACCGATCCCTGGGATCTGGCCCGGTCTGAAATGATGAGACTTATCTGCCGAGAGGCAGATAAGTCTTTTTTTCATTTCCGGGAAAACTATATTGGAATCTGAAGGAGGACGAAACCGTGGAATACTACCGGCAGCCACCATCGGACACCCTGCACGCACTCGACAGCACGCTCGACGGTCTCACACCAGAGCAGGCCGCCGCGCGCCTTTCGCGCGACGGGCGCAATGTGCTTACCGAACCGCCGAAACCGTCGCTCGTGAAACGATTTTTCCAGCAGCTGGCCGACCCCATGATCCTTGTGCTGCTCGCGGCGGCGCTGATCTCGGCCATCACGAGCGCGTATGCGCACGAGAGCTTTGCCGATGTCATCATCATTCTCATCGTCGTCATCATCAACGCGGTGCTCGGCGTGTACCAGGAGAGCAAGGCCGAGCAGGCCATTGCCGCCCTGAAGGAACTGAGCGCCGCGCACAGCCGCGTCCTGCGCGGCGGGAAGCTCGTCACCGTCCCCAGTGAGGAGCTGGTCGCGGGCGATGTGCTCGTGCTTGAGGCGGGCGACGCCGTGCCGGCCGACGCACGCGTGCTCGAGAGTGCGAGCCTGCGCGCCGAGGAGGCCGCCCTGACCGGCGAGAGCGTGCCGGTGACAAAATCGCCAGACGCGCTCACAGCCGCCGGGGACATCGGCCTCGGCGACCGCAGCAACATGCTCTATCTCGGCAGCAGCATCGTCTACGGCCGCGGCCGCGCCGTCGTCACAGAGACCGGCATGCAGACGCAGATGGGCCACATCGCCGACGCGCTCACGCAGACAAAGGAGAATAAGACGCCCCTGCAGCTGCGCCTGTCGCAGCTGAGCCGCATCCTGACGTGGCTCGTGCTGGGCATCTGCGTGGTGGTGTTCGCGGTCGGCGTGCTGCGCGCCGGGACGATCAACGGCCGCGTCGTGCTCGATACGTTCCTGATCGCCGTCAGCCTCGCGGTCGCGGCCATTCCGGAGGGACTGGCCGCGGTCGTGACGATCGTGCTGTCCATTGGCGTGACGAATATGAGCCGCCGCAGCGCGGTCATCCGCCGCCTCACGGCCGTGGAGACGCTCGGCTGCGCGCAGGTTATCTGCTCGGATAAGACCGGCACGCTCACGCAAAACCGCATGACCGTGACCGAGTGCGCGGGCAGTGACGCGCACCTGCTCGCCACGGCCATGGCCCTGTGCGTCGACGCGGTGCACGACCCGGAGACGGACACCGTGACCGGCGAGCCGACCGAGGCCGCGCTCGTGCGCTGGGCGGTCGCGCAGGGTCTGGCGCCGAGCGCGCTGCGCGCGCAGTATCCGCGCGTGGCCGAGGCGCCGTTTGACAGCGAACGAAAGATGATGAGCACCCTGCACGCCGACGGCAGCTCCGTCGTGCAGTACACCAAGGGCGCACCCGACGTGCTGCTGCCGCTGTGCGACCGGATCTGGATCGACGGCCGCGCCGAGCCCATGACGGATGCGCACCGCGCCGAGATCGCGGCGCGCAATCATGCCATGACCGGCAACGCCCTGCGCGTGCTGGCGGCGGCCATGCGCACGTATGACGCGCTGCCGGACGATACGTCGCCCGCGGCGCTCGAGCAGCACCTGTGCTTTCTCGGTCTGGCGGGGATGATCGACCCGGTGCGCCCGGAGGTCGTGGACGCCGTCCGCGCCTGCCGTAGCGCCGGCATCCGGCCTGTCATGATCACCGGCGACCACGTGGACACCGCCACCGCGATCGCCAAAGAGCTCGGCCTGCTCGGCCCCGGCGACGAGGCCGTCACCGGCACGGAGCTGAGCGCCATGGACGATGACACGTTCCGCCGCCGCCTGCAGCACATCAGCGTCTATGCCCGCGTGCAGCCGGAGCACAAGACCCGCATCGTCAAGGCCTGGCGGGATGCCGGCTTTGTCACCGCCATGACCGGCGACGGTGTCAACGATGCGCCGAGCATCCGCGCGGCGGACATCGGCATCGGCATGGGCGTCACCGGCACGGACGTGACGAAAAATGTGGCCGACATGGTGCTTGCCGACGATAACTTTGCCACCATCGTCGGCGCGGTCGAAGAGGGCCGCCGCATTTATGACAATATCCAGCGTGCGATCAAGTTCCTGCTCGGCTCGAACATGAGCGAGGTGCTGAGCATTTTCGTTGCGACGATGCTCGGCTTCACGATCCTCGAGCCGGTGCACCTGCTGTGGATCAACCTCCTGACCGACTGCTTTCCGGCGCTCGCGCTCGGCATGGAGCGCGCGGAGCCGGACGTCATGTCCCGCCCGCCGCGCAGCGCACGCGAGAGCATTTTCGCCCACGGCGTCGGCTTCGACTGCGTGTATCAGGGCGTCATGTGTGCGATCCTGACGCTGGCGGCGTTTTTCATCGGCCATTACATGGAGTACGGCGTCTGGACGCTCACAAATTCGCCCGACGGCACGACCATGGCGTTTCTGACCCTGAGCATGGCGGAAATTTTCCACAGCTTCAATATGCGCGCGCACCGGGCGAGCATCTTCACGCTGCACACGCCCAACTGGACGCTCGTCGGCGCGGCCGCGGCGAGTCTTGCGCTCACGACGCTGTGCATCTATGTGCCGTTTCTGGCCGATGCGTTTGATTTCACGGCCATCTCCGCCGCCGAGTACGCCGTGGCCATGGGGCTCGCGGTTTTGGTCATCCCGGTCGTCGAACTCGTCAAATGTGTGCAGCGCGCGGCAGAAAAGCGCGCGGGGCGCGCATGATTTCCGGCGCATGGCACACACTAATCCCGATTCCAACGAGAGGAGATGGGTGCTGTGCGCCAGGCGCTGCCGGTTCCCCAGCGCGTGATGGCCGTGGTGCTGTCGGTGCTGTTCGTGTTCTGCCCGTTCGCGGCCTATGCCGCCGGGGAGACCGATGCTGCGGCCGATCCCGTGCTGCTGCCGATCATCATGTATCACGAGGTGAAGCCCAACAAATCCGGCAAGGACGCCATCCAGCCGTGGGAGTTTGAGGCGGACCTGAAATGGCTGGCCGACAACGGCTACACGACGATCGTCATGGCCGACCTCATCGCCTACGTGCGCGACGGCACGCCGCTGCCGGAAAAGCCCATCATCCTCAGCTTCGATGACGGATACTATAATAATTACGTCTATGTCCTGCCGCTGCTGCAGCAGTATTCGGCACGGATCGTCCTCTCGCTCCTGGGACGCAATACGGACGATTTCACCGAGTGGCCGAGCAAGAGCATCGACTATGCACACGTCACGTGGGACCAGCTCAATGAGATGCTCGACACCGGCCTCGTCGAGGTGCAGAACCACTCGTATAACCTGCACGCCTACACGCCCGAGCGGCACGGCTGCATGCAGAACCGGGGCGAGTCGGACGTGGCCTATACGGAGCTGCTGCGCGCAGACCTCCAGCGCCTGCAGGATGAGCTCGCGGAGCACACCGGCCGCACGCCGGACACCTTTGCCTATCCCTACGGTAAGTACGGCGACCTGACGGACACCGTCCTGCGCGACATGGGCTTTCAGGCCACGCTGACGTGCGACTGGGGCGTGAACCACATCACGCGTGACCCGGCCTGTCTCTACCGGCTCGGGCGCATCTGCCGGTCACACAATCAGTCGCTGCAGTCCGTGCTCCAGCGCGCGATGAAGGCGACGGCGTGAGCGGATGAAAACAGAAGACAGAAAGGGCACGCATCTTGCGGATGCGTGCTTTTTCGTGCTTTGCACCCCCTGCGCACCGGGGGCATACACTGAGGAGAAAGCGATTTGGCGCAAGCAAAGGGGGAGACGCCATGAAAATCGAGCTGCGCCGGGCCGCCATGACCTATCAGGCGCCGGACGGGGAAGTGGCGGCGCTGCGGGATGTGACCTTCGGCGTGGCCGACGGGGAGTTTGTGAGCATCGTCGGGCCGTCCGGCTGCGGCAAATCCACGCTGCTGGCGCTCATCGCCGGCATCGAGCATCCGTCGGGCGGGGAGGTGCTGGTCGACGGGGAGCCCGTGCGCGCCCCGACGGGCAAGGCGGGGCTCATGCCCCAGCGCGACCAGCTCTTTGACTGGCGCACCATCTGGGGCAACGTGACGCTCGGGTTGGAGATCCGGCACGAGAACACGCCCGCGCGCCGCGGCGGTGTGCACGATCTGCTCGAGCAGTATCAGCTCGCGGGCTTCGCGCGCAAGCTGCCCAACCAGCTCTCCGGCGGGATGCGCCAGCGCTGTGCGCTCATCCGTACGCTGGCCACATCGCCGGATGTGCTGCTGCTCGACGAGCCGTTTTCCGCGCTGGATTATCAGACGCGGCTGGCCGTCTCGGGCGACATTTCGCAGATCATCCGCCGCGAGCATAAGACGGCCCTGCTCGTTACGCACGATATTTCCGAGGCCATCAGCCTCTCGGACCGCATCGTCGTCCTGTCGCACCGGCCCGCGACCGTCAAGGCCATCCACGACCTCGGCGCGCTGCGCGCCGTGCCGCCGCTCGAGCGGCGCAGCCGGCCGGAATTTCAGACGCTGTTCAATCAAATATGGGAGGAGCTGGATGTCAATGTCTGAACGATCGCCCTCCCCGCAGCGCGCGGCCTATCTGCGCGCGCAGCGCCGCCGTCGTCGGCTCGTGCTGGCGCTGCAGATCCTGCTGCTGGCCGCGTTTCTCGGCCTGTGGGAGCTCACGGCCCGGCTCGGCTGGGTGGATGCCTTCATCGTCAGCAGTCCGTCGCGCGTGGTGCACACGCTCGTGGGCCTGCAAAATTCCGGGGAGCTGTGGCTGCACATCGGCACGTCGTGCCTGGAGGTCGTGGTCGGTTTCGTGCTCGGGACGCTGCTCGGCACGCTCATCGCCATCGGTCTGTGGTGGAGCGAGCTGCTCTCGCGCGTGCTCGACCCGTATCTGGTCGTGCTCAACGCGCTGCCGAAAACGGCGCTCGGCCCGGTGTTCATCGTCTGGATCGGCGCGGGCACCGAGTCGATCATCGCCATGACGATCGCGATCTCGATCTTTGTCACGATCCTGAATATGCATGTCGGCTTCCTGTCCACGGACCGGGAGAAGATCCGCCTGATGCAGACGCTCGGCGCGACCCGGCATCAGATCCTGTGGCGGCTGGTCATTCCGGCCAACTACGCCACGCTCTTCAATACACTGCGCGTGAACGTCGGCCTGTCGTGGGTCGGCGTCATCATGGGCGAATTTCTGGTCTCCAAAGCCGGCCTCGGCTATCTGATCGTCTACGGGTCGCAGGTGTTCAACATGGACCTTGTGATGGCGACCGTCCTCGTGCTCGCGGTGGCGGCCGTCGTGATGTATCAGCTGGTGCTGTGGCTGGAGAAATTTTTCAAAAATCGGTTGGGAGTGACGCAATGAAACGGTTTCTTTGTGGGGTTCTGGCGGCGCTGATGCTGGTGGTTTTGTGCGCCTGCGGCAAGCAGGAGACGGCCACCGTCCGCCTGAGCGAAGTGACACATTCGGTGTTCTACGCGCCGCAGTACGTGGCGCTGGAGCAGGGCTTTTTCGCCGATGAAGGGCTGAATATCGAGCTGACCAACGGCGGCGGCGCCGACAAGGTCATGACGGCGGTGCTCACCGGGCAGGCGGACATCGGTCTCGCCGGGCCGGAGGCGTGCATCTACGTCTACAATCAGGGCAAGGACGATTACCCGGTCGTGTTCGGCCAGCTCACGAAGCGCGACGGGTCGTTTCTCGTCGGGCGCGAGGATGTGCCCTTCAGCTGGGAGCTGCTGCGCGGCAAGACCGTCATCGGCGGCCGCGCGGGCGGCGTGCCGGAGATGACGCTCGAATACGTCATGCGGCAAAACGGTGTCGTCCCCGGCACGGATGCGACCGTGGACACGACTGTGCAGTTCAACATGATGGCCGGGGCCTTCACCGGCGGAAACGGCGACTTTGTCACGCTCTTTGAGCCGACGGCCACCGAGGTCGCGCAGGCGGGCAAGGGGTACATCCTTGCGTCCGTCGGGCAGGAGAGCGGCGAGATCCCGTATACGGCCTACTTTGCCTCGCAGGCGTACATGAAGGACCACGCGGACATTGTGCAGCGCTTCACCAATGCCGTCGCCCGCGCGCAGAAATGGATCGCGGAGCACGACGCGGCGGAGACCGCCGAGATCATCGCCCCGCAGTTCCCGGACACGAGTGTGCCCGTGCTCACGCAGGTCGTGCAGCGCTACAAGGACATCGATGCATGGAACGCCACGCCGGTCATGACGCGCTCGTCCCTCGAGCGGCTTGAGACCGTCATGGAGACGGCCGGCGTGCTCGAACACGCCGACTGGGTGGACTTTGACCGCCTCGTCGATAACAGCTATGCCCATAACGCCTCCTGACAGGCGCAAAAATCCCCCGGCTGCCGCCGGGGGATTCGTGCGTTTTTCAAAAGAGAGGGGGATGCTTAGAAGCTCGCGACGACAGCGCCGTTGTAGGTCTCGGCGATGTACTGCTTCACGGCGTCGGTCTTGAGGGCCTTGAGCAGGGCCTGGGTCTTCGGGCTGTTCTCTTCGCCGGCGCGCACGGCGATGATGTTGGCGTAGGTCTGGGCAGCGGCACCGTTGGCGTCCTCGGAGGCGAGCGCGTCGCTGATCTTCAGGCCGGCGGCCAGAGCGTAGTTGCCGTTGATGACGGCGATGGAGCCGGCAGCGGCGTTCTTGAGCTGGGCCGGGACGGTGTCGGCCTGCACGGTGACAATGTTGTAGCCGCCGTCGTCAACGATGTCGAGCGTGCTCACGCCCTTGGCGGCGTCCGCGTCATCGGGGAGCTTGATCAGGCCCTCCTGCTGGAGCAGGAACAGGGCGCGGGTCTCGTTGCTGTCGTCGGCCGGGATGATGATGGTCGCGCCCTTGGCGAGATCTTTCAGGTCGGTGACGCCGTTGCCGTAGATACCGAACGGCTCATAGTGGATGGTGCCGACAGAGACGAGGTTGGTGCCGTTCTTGGCGTTGAAGCTGTCGAGGTAGGGCTTGTGCTGGAAGTAGTTTGCGTCGAGCGTGCCGTCGGCCAGGGCCTGGTTCGGCAGGACGTAATCGTCATAGGTGACGATCTTGAGCTCGTAGCCTTCGTCGGCGAGGGCCTGCTTGACCTGCTCGAGGATCTCGGCGTGCGGGGTGGCGCTGGCGCCGACGGTGATGACCTTGTCATCGGCGGAATCGCTGTTTTTGTCGTCGGTGGCCTTGCTGCCGCAGGCGCTCAGAGCGACGAGCGAGAACGTCAGCACGAGGGCGAGGATGAGGGACGTGAGCTTTTTCATGGTTGTTTCTCCTTTATATTTTGATTTTAGAATTTGTGTGGTTACGGATGTTAGGATGTGCGGTTTGGCAGCGGCACATTCGTCCGCGCCGGATGTTTACGCGCAGCAGCGCGGGATAATGTAGGTGCATGAGCGGTGCCTCCTGTCAGGTGTGGGCGCGCCGGTCGGTGCGGCGGGCGATGTACATGCCGAACTCCTGCAGGATCTGCACGATGATGATCGTCAGCGCCACGCACAGCCAGACGATCTGATCGTCGTACTTCTGGTAGCCGTAGGTGATGGCGATCTGGCCGAGGCCGCCGCCGCCGATCGTACCGGCCATGGCGGAGTAGCCAAGGATGGTCACGGTGGAGATGACGGCGCCGGTGATGAGTGCGGGCTTGGCCTCCGGGATGATGACCTTCCAGATGATGCGCAGCGTGGACGCGCCCATGGACTGCGCGGCCTCGATGACGCCGGCGTCCACCTCCTTGGCGGCGGACTCGACCATGCGCGCCACATACGGTGCGGCGGCGATGATGAGCGTCACGATCACGGCGCGGTTGCCGAGGCTGGTGCCGACGACGAACTTTGCCACCGGCAGCATGGCGACCATGAGAATGATGAACGGGATGCTGCGCAGGGCGTTGACGATGATGCCGAGCGTGCGGTTGAGCCAGCCAATGGGATGGATGCCGTCGCGGTCGGTGATGCGCAGGATGAGGCCGACCGGCAGGCCGATGAGATAGGCAAAGAACGTGGAGATGAGCGTCATGTAAATGGTTTCCCAGATACCGAGCTGCAGGATGCCGTTTTGCCAGAGCTTAATGAGCAGATCAGACATGACTTCAATCCTCCTGTAGATAAGAGATATGGTTGTGATCGAGCCAGCGCAGCACATCGTGGAACTGCTGCGGATCGTCGGGCAGGTCGATGACCATGTGGCCGTAGATGCTGCCCTCGACGATGCGGGTGTCGGCGAAGAGAATGTTCACCGGCACGTGGCACTCGAGCGTGATGCGCGAGATGACCGGCTCGTTGGAGCAGCTGCCGTCGAAGACGAGGCGCAGGCGCTTGCCCGTGCACGGCGGCAGGTTCTCAGCCGGGCTCTTCGGGAGAATGAGCGCCTTTGCGATGTCGGACTTCGGGTGCGTGAACACGTCGCTGACGTTGCCGATCTCGGCGATGCAGCTCTGGTCGATGACGGCCACGCGCTTGCAGATCTGTTCGATGACGCGCATCTCGTGCGTGATGACGACGATTGTCACGCCGAGCGTCTGGTTGATTTCCTTGAGCAGCCGGAGGATCGACTGCGTGGTGTTCGGGTCGAGGGCGCTGGTGGCCTCGTCGCACAGGAGGTATTTCGGCCGCGTGGCGAGGGCGCGGGCAATGGCCACGCGCTGCTTCTGGCCGCCGGAAAGCTGCGAGGGATAGGCTTTCGCGCGGTCGGACAGGCCGACGAGCTCGAGCAGCTCGGCGGCGCGGGCCTGCGCCTCGTCGCGCTTGACGCCGGCGATCTCGAGCGGGAAGCAGATGTTGCGCAGCACCGTGCGCTGCTCGAGCAGGTTGAAGCTCTGAAAGATCATACCGATGTCCTGCCGGGCCTTGAGCAGGTCGCGGCGGCTGAGCTGCGTCATGTCGCGCCCGTCGATGCGCACCGTGCCGGAGGTCGGCCGCTCGAGGAGGTTGATACAGCGCACGAGCGTGCTCTTGCCGGCGCCGCTCAGGCCGATGATGCCGAAGATCTCGCCGTCCTCGATGCGGAGGTTGACGTCCCGCAGTGCGTGGATGTCGCCGCTCGGGGAGGGGTAGGTCTTGTTGAGATGTTCGATTTCGATCATGGTGGATTCTCCCTCGCAGAATGAATTTTTCGGAACAAAAAAGCAGAGGCCGGAAGACTCGTTGTCTTCCGGCCTCTGCGGATACGGCTTGGAATTTGGATCAGCCGTTATTGGAAGCGAACACAAGACGAGTCATATTTCTGAGCACGACGAGACATGCACATGCAGCCGGGCATGTACATCATCATAGCCATCATCATGTTGTTCGCCTGAGCAAACTTCATAATACGACGCGTCTCCTTTCGTCAAAAATCACGGTTTCCGGTGGTAACGAGCGCAGTATAACGCAGTTTTCTGCGCTTGTCAACCCCGAAATCCACAAAAGCAGTATGAAATACGCATTAGAAAAAATGAATGTATTGATTCTAAAATTCGATGGTTTGCGGCGCGACGTCCGGGTCATGGCTGCACAGAGACGCCGCGCAGGCGGCATCGCGGCTCATCTCGCCGATCCAGTCGAGCGCCTTTTTGGCGCGCACGCTGTTTTCGCAGATGCCGGGCACGGTGTCCTCTGCCCAGGAGCGCGGGCCGGCCGCGCCGTCGGCATTGAGCAGCACGTACCGGTCGCCGCTGCGGATGAGCGCGGCGAACATGCCCTCCGTGTGCCCGGCGATGTGCACGAGATGCACCGAGTCGTCCCCGAACAGGTCGTACGAGCGGCTCTCCGGCCCGATGTGGTTCACGCGGTACCAGAACCGCTCCGGCGGCTCGTCCATCCACAGCTTGCGCGAGGTATAGCGCAGGTTCACGCGGCACGACCAGAAGTATTCCTCCTCCGCCACCAGCAGCCGCTTTGCACCCCGCACCTCGCTGATGCCTGCAATGTGGTCCGGGTCGAGGTGGGAAAAGAGCACATAGTCCAGATCCTGCGGCCGGATGCCGCGTGCGGCCAGCTGCTCGCCGATCGACTGCCCCGGCTCCACGACGCTGTGCACGAGCGTGTACCACCCGCGGCCGAACATCCGCAGCTGCGCTGCGCGGTCCTCGATGCCGGTGGGGCTCACGGTGCGCGGCAGACCGGCGTCCACCAGAAACAATCCCTTCGGGTGCTCCACCAGATATGCCGACACCGGCAGCCAGATGCGCGCGTCCTTCCTCAAGCGCCGCGCGTCCGCCTTTGCCGGCCAGCGCCACTGGGCGCTCTCCGGCAGGTTTGGCGCTACGCCGATCTTCCCGCAGTGCAGAACATGGATCCGGATCTGAGCCATCGCCGTTCCCTCCTCGTGAATTTACGCGATATTGACCAAGTGGTTACGAAAAAGCATAGCACCGCCTGTGCAGGATGTCAAGACAGGCAGGCGAAATTGACCGGAATTTTGCAATCTTCAACAATGTGTTGCCCATTTGCATATTGAATTGTATGCGTGAGATGTGCTACAATAGATTGCGTATCTATTCACAAACCAGGGAATGAAAACAAAACATTTTAAGGGGAAGAAAGGAGCCTGAAACATGGCAAGAGAACTGATCCTGAAGCTGGGCAAAAAGATCACGGACCGCGTGGATGTCAAGCTCGGCATGACCAAGCTCGACGAGGATTCACCCGAGTATTACGGCCTGGCCAGCGTCGTCACCGACGAGATGGCGGAGCTCGCGCTCGCGATGAAGGTGCGCGTGCCGACCACACCGGCCGAGATCGGCAAGAAGGTCGGCAAGGATCCCGTCTACGTGGAGCAGCTGTTTGACCAGATGTCCATGATTGGCCTGCTCGAGTACAACTGGGAGAACGCCGACCATCACAAGCAGTGGACGCTGCCGATCTTCGTGCCCGGTTCTGCGGAGCTGATGAACATGAACCTCCAGCAGGTGGAGGAGCACCCGGAGATCGCGCAGTTTTTCGAGCGCATGTCGTTTCTGCCGCTGACGAAGATCACCTGCATGGTGCCTCCCGGAGGCGCCGGTGTCGGCATGCACGTCATCCCAGTCGAGAAGGCCATCCCGGCCACGAACGAGTCGGTCGATGTGGAGCACATCTCCCACTGGCTGAAAAAGTATGAGGGGCACATCGGCGTCGGCTACTGCTCCTGCCGCAACGCCATGCGCATTCAGGGCGAGGGCTGCGGCGAGCTGCAGGACGAGCTGTGCATTGCCGTCGGCCAGTTTGCCGACTACTGCCGCGAGACCGGCAAGGGCCGCGACATTACCTATGAAGAGGCGATGGAGATCATCCAGCGCGCCGAGGACAACGGCTATGTCCACCAGATCACGAACATCGACGGCGAGGACAAGATCTTCGCCATCTGCAACTGCGCGCTCGGCTCCTGCTTCGCGCTGAGAACGAGCCAGCTGTTCAACACGCCCAATATGTCCGCCTCCGCTTACCGCGCCCATGTCGACGCCGAAAAGTGCGTCGCCTGCGGCAAGTGCGCCGAGGTCTGCCCGGCCGGCGCCGCCAAGCTCGGCCAGAAGCTGTGCACCAAGACCGGCCCTGTGACGTATCCGAAGCAGCCGCTGCCGGACGACAACCACTGGGGCGAGCATATGTGGAGCCCGAACTATAAGGACGACAACCAGAAGCAGTGCCACGAGTCCGGCACCGCACCCTGCAAGACCGCCTGCCCGGCGCACATCGCCGTTCAGGGCTATATCAATCTGGCCGCGCAGGGCCGCTATCTGGATGCGCTCAAGCTCATCAAGCAGGATAACCCGTTCCCGGCCGTCTGCGGCAGCATCTGCAACCGCCGCTGCGAGGAAGCCTGCACCCGCGGCGATGTCGACCGCGCCGTCGCCATCGACGAGATCAAGAAGTTTGTCGCCGAGCAGGAGCTCCAGGCTGACAAGCGCTACATCCCGAAGGTCATCACCCACCGCGGCATCGCCGATCCCTACCCGGAGAAGATCGCTATCATCGGCGCCGGCCCGGCCGGCCTGTCGTGCGCCTACTATCTGGCGAACATGGGCTATGAAAACGTTACCGTGTTTGATAAAAACGAGGTGCCCGGCGGCATGCTGACCCTCGGCATCCCGAGCTTCCGCCTCGAGAAGGACGTTGTCAACGCCGAGATCGAGGTGCTCAAGGAGATGGGCGTCCACTTCCAGTGCGGCGTCGAGATCGGCAAGGATCTCACCATCGACCAGCTGCGCGAGCAGGGCTACAAGGGCTTCTATCTTGCCATCGGCGCGCAGAAGAGCGCACCCATCGGCGTGCCCGGCGAGGACCTCTCCGGCGTGTACGGCGGCGTGGACTTCCTGCGCAAGGTCAACCTCGGCAAGAAGCCGCGCATCGGCAAAAAGTGCGCCGTCATCGGCGGCGGCAATGTCGCCATGGACGTCTGCCGCACGGCCATCCGCCTTGGCGCGAAGGATACTTACGTCATCTACCGCCGCAGTCAGGCGGAGATGCCGGCGGACGCAGAGGAAGTCGCGGAGGCCATGGAAGAGGGCGTGCAGTTCCGCTTCCTGAGCGCTCCGGCCGAGATCATCGGCGAAAACGGCAAGGTCAAGGCCCTCAAGGTCGAGATCATGGAGCTTGGCGAGCCCGACGCGAAGGGCCGCCGCAAACCTGTCGGCACCGGCAAGTTCGAGACCATCGAGGTCACGTCCGTCATCGGCGCCATCGGCCAGCGCGTCGACCTCGGCCACATCGCACCGGAGGCCATGGCCTTCAACCGCAACGGCACCGTTCAGGCCGACGGCGTGACGTATCAGACCGCACAGCCCGATATCTTTGCCGGCGGCGACGTGGTCACCGGCCCGAAGTTCGCCATCGACGCGATCGCGGCCGGCCGCGAGGGCGCCATCTCCCTGCACCGCTACGTGCATGAGGGCCAGAGCCTGACGCTGGCGCGTGACCCGCGCGAGTTCTACGAGCTCGATAAGAAGCAGGCCGTCGTGCCCATCGACTGCTTTGACGCTCCGGCGCGCCAGACCGTCGCCCACGACGCGAGCAAGGCCAAGACGTTCGCGAACGACCGCATCACCTTCACCGAGGCGCAGGTCAAGGCGGAGGCGTCCCGCTGCCTCGGCTGCGGCGTGTCCGTCGTCGACCAGAACAAGTGCATCGGCTGCGGCCTGTGCACCACCCGCTGCGAGTTTGATGCGATCCACCTGCAGCGCGATATGCCGGAGGCCAGCCGTATGTACCGCACCGAGGACAAGATGAAGGCCATCCTGCCGCACATGGTCAAGTGCGCAGCCAAGCTCACCATCAAGGACATCAAGGGCAAGCGCGCGAAGTAAGCCGACCGGAGGAACCACACAATGCACGAACTGGGAACCGTGTTCTATGTCATCCAGGAGGTCGAAAAGGTCGTCGAGGAAAACCACCTGACCCAGGTCGCCAGCGTCACGCTGGAGGTCGGCGAGGTCAGCGGCATCATCCCGTACTACCTGACCGACTGCTGGAAGTGGGCAGTGGAAAAATCACAGTATCTCAAGGGCGCGGAGCTGAAGATCGAGACACTCCCCGCCGTGACCTACTGCGAGGACTGCAAACAGACATACCCCACGGTCAAATATGCCAAGATATGCCCTCACTGCAAGAGCGAGCATACCTATCTGCTCAGCGGCAACGAGTACACCATCAAGGAGATCGAGGCCTGCTAGCAGCCGCAAAAACCGCACACGGGGAACGCCGAAGGGCGTTCCCCGTGTTTTCTTATCTTTCCGCCGGTGCGCTGTCGATCGGGATCTGGATGATCTCCAGCCGGCGGCGGGCGGCGTATTCGAGCGTGCGGGCCGTGCCGCCGGGCCGGCCGTCAAACGCCGCGATGAGGATGCGCGAGGCATCGACCATGTAGCGGTTGCGGCGCATCATGCACCCGGGGGTGTAGGCCTCCTGCACGAGCGTCTGATAGTCGCACTGGCGCAGGTCGTAGGCGTAGCGCTCGCGCAGCTCCGGCCGCCAGCGGTCGGCCTGGCCGGAGTAGGGGATGGCCGCCTCGATCGTGACCTCCGGGTGCTGCAGACGCAGGTAGCGCGCCGCGTCGAAAAAATACAGGTCGCAGCCGTTGGCCATGCCGCAGATGAAGTGGCGGATGCCGGCAGCGTAGACGGCGTCCACGGCGTCAAAGAGCTGCTGCTGCAGCCTGCGGCAGCGAGGATCGTTCTCGTCGCTGCCCCAGGGCAGCTTGTATTCCCGGTGGCCGGTGAAGCAGCAGGTGTTTTCGCGCTCGGGCATGGCGGCAGCCTCCTTTCGGGTGTGGCCTCCATTGTACGCGCCCGAAGTGCGGCTGTCAAACCTTTCCTGAAAAAAGTGCTTGCAATCTTTTCCCGCTGTGTTATAATGCAGACAGTAAAACAACTGAATCGAGATGTCTTCGGGGCAGGGTGTAATTCCCGACCGGCGGTGATAGTCCGCGAGCCGAGCATGGTTGAATCGGTGCAATTCCGATACCGACAGTATAGTCTGGATGATAGAAGATGTTACGGACCTCCATAAGTTCGCAGCGCCTGAAGGACATGTTCTTTCAGGTGTTTTTCATTCCATGGAGGTGCTTTGTCATGTTGAAAGAAAACCTGTCCTTTGTCGGTATCTGCGTGCTTGTGTTCGCGGCATTGCTCGGCCTTGCGTATCTGTTTGAGCGCACGGTCTGCCGCGATCTGCAGCGCCGCAGCCGCAGCCGCAACATCAGCTATGTGGCCATGTTCTCCGCCCTCGGCGGCGTGCTCATGATGCTGGAGATCCCGCTGTTTTTCGCGCCGGGCTTCTATAAGATGGACCTGAGCGAGCTGCCGGTGCTCATGAGCGCGTTCTACCTCGGCCCCGTGGCTGGTGTCATCACGGAGCTGCTCAAGGTGCTCATCAAGCTCCTGCTCAAGGGCACGAGCACGGCCTTCGTCGGCGACTTTGCCAACTTCGTCGTCGGCTGCACGTTCGTTCTGCCCGCCGCGGTCATTTACCACCACCACAAGACCCGCCGCACTGCCATCATCGGCATGGCCGTCGGCACGCTGTGCATGACGGTCTTCGGCAGCCTCTTCAACGCCCTGTACCTGATCCCGAAGTTCGCCGAGCTGTTCCACCTGCCGATCGATCAGATCGTCGCCATGGGCACGGCCGTGAACAAGGGCATCACCAGCGTGCCGACGCTCGTGCTGTTCGCCGTCGTCCCGTTCAACCTCATCAAGGGCATCGTCGACTCGGCGCTGACGTACTTGCTGTATAAGCGCGTGGAGTTTCTGCTCTTCCCGGAGCTGCGCAAGAAGGACAAGGTCCAGCCGCAGGTCCAGTCGAAGGACCCCACCCCGCAGCACTGAGATCGCACATAGCAAACCGCCTGCAGGCATCAGTCTGCAGGCGGTTTTTCATCTGTGCAGCTGCAGCGCACCGTGCGCAGCAGCAAGGTGAAGCTGAGCGTGAAATTCACACACTCGTTGAAATACAAAATGAAGATGTACCCAGCCAGCCCGAACCGCGGCAGCAGCACCCACACGAGCACCACGCCGAGCGTGGCGTCGAGCACGTTGATGGCCATGCAGCGCGTCTGCTGGCCGAGCCCGCGCAGGCAGCCGTCGGTCACGGTGTCGAGATACATCACCGGCACGAGCGGGGCCAGCAGCCGGATGTAGCGCCCCGCGTCGTCCGAGTGGTAGATCAGCCGCCCGAGCGGCCCGGAAAATGCCAGCAGCAGCACGGCCGTGCCGCACGTGAACAGCAGGCACCGGTACAGCAGCGTGCGCACCAGCCGCCGGATATCCCCGCACCGGCCGGAGACCTGCGCCGTCGTCAGCTCCGGCACGAGCAGATCCGCCAGCGCGTACAGCAGGCACGAGGGGAAGAGCACCACCGGCAGCGCCATGCCGTGCACGATGCCGTAGCCCGCGAGTGCGCGGTCGGCCGTCAGGCCGGAGCTTTTGAGCCCGCGCGGGATGAGCAGGTGCTCCAGCGTCGTCAGCGACGTGCGCGCATAGGCCGACACGGCCAGCGGCAGCGCCACGGCGAGCATCCGCCGCGTCAGGTGCGGCACGGTGTCGCCGCCGCGGCGGTATTTGCGCCGGTCGAGTGCGTACACCGCCGTCATCAGCAGTAGCGACACCACGTCCGCGCACGCGCCGCCCGCCGTGACGGCGGCGCAGCTCTGCTCCAGGTCGCCGGCGGCCGCAAAGGACAAAAACCACATCACGCACGTGATGCTCACCAGCTGTTCGAGCAGGTGCACGAGCGTCGGCTTCCACACGCGGCCGGAGGCGGTGAAATATCCGTCCATGACCGACGAGAGCGCGATGCACGGCAGGCTGATGCCTGTGATGCGCAGCGAGCGCACCGTGCGCGCGTCGCCGATCCAGAGAAAGCCCACGGGCTCGGCCAGAAAGTACACCATCGTGCCCGCGCACAGGCCGAAAAACAGCGCGTAGCACGCGCACCGGCGCATTGCCCCCGTGACGCCCGCGCCGCGCTCGAGCCCCATTTCCTCGGAGATCAGGCGCGTGGTGGCAAAGCGGATGCCGGAGATGGCGAAGGTGGCAAACAGCACGCTCACCGACATGACGAGCTGGTACAGCCCGATGCCGGCCGCGCCGATGCGCCCGACGATCCACGCCTGAAAGACGAGCCCTATGCAGCGCATCACGATCGACGAGCCGGTCATGAGCGCGGTGTTGACGATGAGCCTGCGATTTCTGTGCACGCGCGCGACCTCCCGACGCAGTTTGTACCACTCTATGGCGCGGGAGCAGAAAACATGCCGCCCGACATCAGCCGGGCGGCATTTCGTGCATCATTCAGGTGTGCAGATCTGTCTTGATCTTCGTCGTGGAGATCTCGGGCGTGCGGGGGAGGTAGACGACCTCGCATTTGTCCTTCAGGAAGTCGAATTTGCCCTTCCAGTCGTCGCCCATGACGAACACGTCCACGTGGTATTTGTCCACGTCGGTGACTTTCTGGTCCCAGCTCTCCTCCGGGATGACGAGGTCAACATAGCGGATGGCCTCGAGCATCCGTTTGCGGTCCTCGTAGGAGAAGTAGCTCTTTTTGCGCTTTTCGTTCCAGTTGAACTCGTCCGTGCTCAGGGCCACGATCAGGTAATCGCCCTGCTCCTTGGCGCGGCGCAGGAGGTTGATGTGCCCATAGTGCAGCAGGTCAAAGGTGCCGTAAGTGATGACACGTCTCATGTGTGCTCCCTTTCCCGGAGGCGCTCGGCCAGAAACGCAGCGACGCGCTCGGCGGAGTGTCCGTCTGTGTATTGGTTGGTCAGCTTCGTGAGCTGCAGGCGCTTGGCCCGCAGTGGATCATCGCCCGCGGCGAGCTGCTCGAAAAACGTGCGGAAATCGTCCGGCGTGTCGAGCAGGGCCGCGCTCTCGCGCAGCGGCTGCGGGTCAATGGCAAAGCCCGGCTGCTTGGCGTAGGCGTCGATGTCCTCGAACGTCAGCCCCACGGGCTTGCCCGTGAGCAGATAGTCAAACAGCACGGAGGAATAGTCCGTGATGAGGGCATCCGTGCAGGCGAGAAATTCGTAGGACGTGATGCCGTGCGCGGCGAAGAGCCCGTCGTCGATGAAGCGGAGGTGGCTCAGCTCCAGCGCGCGGATGTGCGACAGGTCCTGCGCCGGGTGGGGCTTGACGATCACGAGCGTGTTCGTCGCCCGCGCGGCCTCGTTCACGGCCGCGGCCGCCGCCGGGTCATGGATGACGGGGATAGAGATGTCCGTCGTCGCAACGAGGTTGTTCTTGTGCTGGCGGTACGTGGGATACCAGACGACGAAGCGGTCAAACTCCGCGCCGAAGATGTCCTTCAGGTCGCATTTGTGCGTGAACAGGTCGTCGTTGCGCGGGAAGCCGAGCGTGACGAGCTTTTCCGGCGGGATGTGAAATTCATAGCTGTTCACGGCGTCAAAAAACGGGGCCTGACTCAGCGCCCAGTCGGTCGTCGGGTCGCAGAAATAGTAGTCGTGTACGCTCTTGAGCGGGCTGCCGTGCGTCAGGTACAGATGCACGGTTTCCGGCCGGAGCTTCTGGAGCTGGCCGTTGCAGTCCACGATGGCAGCAGCGCGGGCGCGCAGCCAGAACAGCCGCAGCAGCGCCCATGTTCCCCGCGTGCCGGCAAAGGACACGTTCTTTTCATGCACGTCCCGGAAAGCCGCCGGATCCGGCACGACCCACACGAGCCGGTACCGGTCGTTCCAGCCCTGGGCCAGCAGCGTCCGGTACAGGGCGCCGGTATTGTCGCCGAGGGGCGGCGCGCTCTCGAGCAGGATGACCGGCTTGCCGGGCAGCAGGTTCATCAGATGCACGAGCAGACGTTTCAAGCGTTGTTTCATTTTCTCAGCACCTTTCGCACCATGCCGCCGACGAGGGCCTTTTCATATCCGTTCATGGACAGCAGCCACACGGAGGCACAGTAGATCGCTGTGTAGACGATGATGCCACCGAGCAGCATCGGAATCCTGTAGAGGTTTACAAACAGCATCATCAGCACGCCGCACGCGGCGGGCGGCAGCAGGCCGAGCGCCATGCGCCCGATATTTTTCCAGAACACGGTCACGTCGATGTTCAGCCGCCGCTGATAGAAGATGTTCATCACGAGTCCGTTTGCCAGCGCAACGGCAATGGCCGTGCCGATCGCGCAGCCGATCGCGCCGAGGTACTGGCACAGCCAGATGCTGATGGCGAGGTTGCCGATGGCCATCGCCCCGTAGATGATCGAGCGGTACTTGTGCAGATTCTGCGCGCGCTGCATCTCGATGCCGAGGTTTTGCGTCAGCGGCACCATGCCGGGGATGATGAGCAGCAGCACGATGATATACGCATCGTCATAGCCCGGTCCGGCCCAGAAATAGATAAACGGCTTGCCGAAGAAGATGATGCCCGTGCACACGAGCGACAGGATCAGAAACTGGATGCGCCCCACGCGCACGAACAGCTCCGTGAGCACGGTGCGCAGGCGCGCTTTGTCGTCCTTGTTGTCCTGCACGAGCTGATGGATGCGCGGCGTGAACACGGACGATACCGCCGTCGAAAACGAGATGAAGTACGTGTGCAGCTGCTGGCCGACGGCGTAGACCGCCGTGGCGGCCGTGCCGCAGTAGCGCGTGATGATGAGCTTGTCGAGGTTGTTGTTGACCTGGTCGACGACCATGTTGATGGCGATGAAGCCCGAGAACACGGCGATGTCCTTGAGCACGGCGCCGTCAAAGTTCCGGAACGAGACCCGAATGTGCAGCTTGCCGAAGCAGTAGATCAGCCGCAGCACGTCCACGAATACGGAGATCGTTACCGTGACGACGACCATGCCGATCGAGCCGTAGCCCGCCAGCAGCACCGGCAGCGTCACGAGCGGGGACACGACCGTGCGCAGGATCTCCGTCGCCTTGAGGAACACGAACTGCTCCTGCGCGCTGATGATGTTGCTGAACACGCTCATCGGGAAGCTCACGGCGAGGTTCGCCGTCAGCAGCAGCATGAGGATGCGCGCCGTGTGGTACTCGGTGTCCGTCAGGCCGGTCTTGAACACCATCTCCAGATGGAACGTCAGGTACAGGCCGCACGCGAGCGCAATGAGCCCGATGACGGAAAACACGATCAGGAACAGGCCGTTGAGCCGCGCGATCTTATCGTCCGCCTTTTCCTTGCGGTAGAGGATGTAATAGCGCACGTAGCTGCCGCCGAAGCCGAGACTGAGCACCGACAAAATGGCGATCGTCGAGGCGACGGTGGAGTACAGGCCGTACTCGCTCTTGCCGAGGATGCGCAGCATGAACGGCGTGTAGGCGATGGAGACGATGATGTTGAGCGTCATCTGCACATACGTGAGCAGAGAGCCGGAACGCAGTTGATTGTGATGCTTCATAGCGTCAGTTCCCGGCGGCGAACAGCAGATGCACGGCCCGGTATTGCTTTTTGCCGAGCAGGGACAGCACCAGCTTCTTGCGTGCCGGATAGCCTTTCAGATAGGGATTGTGCCGGTAGTCGGGGAAGCGTGCAGCGGTAAAGTCCAGCAGCTGCGGCAGCAGCGGGTGCGCGCTCTGCACCTTGAGGATGCGCACGGACGCATCATAGAGCACATTGTCCACGCAGAGCTTACCGAGCTCGTTTTCATACTGCTCGAACAGGCCGCGCGCCTGATACCACGTCAGCACGTCGTCGATCGCGTCCATGATTTCGGCGTTGGCGTCGAGCGCGCGCTTGGTCACGGAGCCCTCGTGCTGCCGGTAGAGGTAAAGCACGTCCGGCAGGATCACGACGGACTGCGCCGCCGTGAGCATCTTGCGCGTCATGCACAGGTCCTCGCCCCAGCCGCGGGCGCGAAAGCGGATGTCCGTATCCGTGAACAGCGTGCGCCGCCACGCGGCGATGCAGGCCGACGGGCGGTTGAGCAGCAGGGCGGGCGTGGCGCTGAGTGTCAGCGGCGTATGCAGCGGCAGGTCGTCGGTGAACACGGCGCCGCCGCCGTCGCCCGTCATGCGCATGCTGAAATAGCAAATGTCGGCCTCCGTCTCCGCCAGTGCTGCGCGCAATACGGCGAAGGCGTCCGGTGTGTAGGTGTCGTCGCTGTCAAGAAACAGCACATACTCGCCCTGCGCGAGCGGGAGCGCCACGTTGCGCGCATCGCCTGCGCCGCCGTTGGGCTTGTGCAGCACACGGATGCACTCCGGGTGCTCGCGCGCGAGCGTGTCGCACAGCGCGCCGCTCTTGCCGTCGGTCGAGCCGTCGTCCACGAGCAGAATCTCAAAGTCCGCGCCGGTCTGCGCCAGCACGGAGTCCACGCCCTCGCGCAGGTATTCCCAGCCGTTGTAGACCGGGATGATGACACTGAATTTCATAGCTTCCTCCAGTCCAGGCGCTCAGCCGAGCTTGTCCTTGGCGGCAAAAAGTGCCCGCACGGTGCGGTATTTGCGCTGCCGCAGCAGGCGCAGGATCAGCTTGTGGCTGCGGGAGAGCTGCGCAAGCAGGGGATTGTCGAGATAGTCCGGGAACTGCGTCTGTACATAGTCCTGAAAGCGGCCGAGCAGCTCACTGTCCGGGTCGATGCGCAGCACGCGCACGGAGCCGGCAAGCAGCACATGATCCACCGTCAGGCGCGACAGCTCGTTGTAGTACTGCGCGAACAGGCCGCTGCTCCGATACCAGCCGAGCAGGTCGTCAAACGCGTCGAGGATCTCGGCGTTGCGTGCGACGTTCGGGTTGCGCGTGATGGAGCCCTCGCGCACGACATAGTAGTAAAACACGTCCGGGACGGCGCAGATGCTGCCCGCCGCGGCGAACAGCTTCGTGGTCGTGCGGATGTCCTCATACCACACGCGGGAGGGATAGCGGATGCCGGTGTCGAGAAAGAGCGAGCGCTTCCAGCAGCGGCTCCAGGCATTCGGCTGCGTGAGCAGCAGCTGCGGCAGCTCGGCGAGCGTAAACGTCCGGTCGTGCGGCAAATCGTCGACGAGCCGCTTCGTGATCGTTCCGTCGGTGTCCACGGCGAAGCCAAAGTCGATCACGTCGCAGTGGAAGCGGTCGATCGCCCCGGCAAGTGTCCGGAGCATGCCGGCGCCGATGTAATCGTCGCTGTCGATAAAGACAAGATACTCGCCCGCGGCCGCTTCGAGGCCGACGTTGCGTGCATCGCCCAGACCGCCGTTCGGCTTGTGAATGACGCGGATCCGCTCCGGATGCGCCGCAGCATAGCGGTCACAGATCGCGCCGCTCTCACCGTCGGTGGAACCGTCGTCCACCAGCACCAGCTCGTAGTCGTCGAAATCCTGCGCCAGCACGGAGTCAATGCATTTGGGCAGGTAGTCCTTCACGTTATAGACGGGGATAACAACGCTGAAAATCATGCGGTTTTCTCCTCTCCGTCCGGCAGTGCGTCCGGCTGCTCACTGCGCATCTGCGTCAAATAGTATACCGCAGCCAGCAGCACGGACATGTAGACCGAGGCATTCGGCCGCCGGAGCATGCCGGCGGTGCAGTAGGCATAGACCAGGCACAGACACAGGGAAATGCCGCAGGCACCGGATTCGGACGTAAAATATTTGCGGAAATCCTGGATCAGGAACTTTGCGATCAAATACAGGAAGTAGGCCACGAACGCGACCATGAGCGCCAGACCGGCCCAGCCATAGAGGAAATAGATGCCGTGGAAGTCGTTTTCCACGTCGTAAATATCTCCGTCAAAGCTCATGCGGCTCAGCTCCATGCCGAAAATGCGGGAGACGAACGGGTGCTCGTCCATGAGCATCGAGCAGAAAACGATCTTGCGGTGGCGGGTCGCCGTAATGTCCGTGACCTGATCGGAATAATCATAGGCGGACATGACTCTGGCCGTGCCGAACCGCTGGCAGAGCTTGGGGGAATAGAAGTTATAGATCGTGCACAGGGCGTGATAGCGCTCGGCCGGGTCCACGGTCGAAAGGTCCTCGCTGTTACCGGTGGTGCGGCGGATCATGACCTCGGCGTCGCCCTGCTTGCTGGTCATGGCCAGATTGTAGCGGTTCTGATTGATATACATGGGTGACTGCTTGACGAACGCGCAGCAGACGACCAGCATCACGATCAGCACGGCGATATAGCGCTTGGAGGTTTTGGCCTGCCGGGTCAGCAGCAGGACGACCGGCAGACCGAGCGCAACGGCAAAGATGGAGAGGAACGCCAGCCGGGTGCCGAGAAAATACAGCTGCGCGAATGCGGCGGCCGTCGTCAGGCAAAAGAGCCAGAAGTGCTTCTTCCGATAGCAGAACGCGATCACGATCGGCGCGAGCATGCTCACAACGGCACTCTGCGCGTTGCTGGTCGAGAACCAGCCGAGCAGACCGATGCCGCTGTTGGTGTAGGTCGCGGCGGCGGTGTTGGTCAGCACACTGATGACGAGCGTGACGGAAATGACCCAGAAGTTGACGATCAGCGCGGTTTCCATGGCCGGATAGCACTTTTTGTTGGCACGCAGAAACGAGATGAAGCACAGCGCAAACAGCGGCATCTGCACAACGCGCACGAAATTCGTCAGATCATGCACAGGATCCAGATATCCTTTGATCGAGCAGGCGATCACGTGGCCGACCAGCACGAAAATGCACGCACCGGCGGCGATGCCATAGGCTTTCTTGCGCGACGAGGCGAGGAAGCCGAGCAGGCACACGGCGGCAAAAACAGCGAAACGGAGCAGCAGCGTGAGCGTGTTGGCCATGCCGAGGCGGTCCGTCCAGTAAGACAGGATATCCAGCAGCGGCTGCAGGATCAGAAGGATGAGCAGGACCGTGGGCAGCGCGGGCGCAAGACGGTCACGCAGGGAGTGTTTTTCTTCGGACATGTCAGTTCTCCTTTGGGTCGTCGTAATCTCGAATATAGATCAGGTACCAGATGGCCGCCAGAATCAGGCAGAGATAAAAAGACGCATTTGGGCGGCGCAGTACGCCGGCAGTGTTATAGATGTGCGCGAGAGCGGTGCACAGCGCGACGCCGCAGGCGCCGGCCTCGACCGTGAAGTAACGCCTGGCGTTGCGGATGAGCGCGCACACGATGATGACCAGGAAATACCCCAGAAAGGCCAGCAGGCACGCAAGTCCCGCCCAGCCGTACAGATATGCGATGCCGTGGAAGTCATTTTCCACGTCGTAGCAGTATCCGTGATAGGTCATCTCGTCGTAGCTCAGGCCGAACAGGCGACTGGTAAACGGCTCGGTGTTCAGCATCAGACGGCAGTAGTTGATCTTGATCGTGCGGACATTCGTAATGACGGAGGCTTTGGTGGAGCATCCGTACATTTCCGCCGTCGCCTCGAGTCCGTAGCGCTCGACGGTCCCGCCGAGGTATTCGTCATAGGCATAGGTGAGGTAGGCATACCCCTCGTCGCCGAACTCCGCTTTGCCCTGCGCGACCAGCCGGTCAATGTTTTCCTGCTTGCGCACGGCGTTGGCCGCAACGGCCTGCTGGTTGCGGTGCATGGGGGACACGGGGAAGGCCGCGGCGCAGATCACCGCGCACAGCAGCAGCGCAATGTAGATCTTCCGGTCGCCGCGCCGGGTGACGGCCCAGGTGATGCCCGTGCCGATCGCCGTCACGAACAGGGACATATAGGCCAGACGTGTTGCAAAGCAGAATAGTTCCGCGAAGCCGACGACGGCGATGGGCAGCCAGCGCCGGATCTGCCCGCTGCGCAGTGCCGGACACAGCGCGAGCGGCACGAGCATCGACAAAATCGCGCTCTGGCTGTTGGCAAAGTAAAACCACCCGCACAGGCCGATGCGCTTGTCCGGATACGTATAGGGATTGGTGCTGGTCAGCGCGCTGAGCAGCGCGACGGCGGCGATGATCCAGAAAGCGATGGTGATCCCGCGCTCCAAGCTGGCAAAGCCCTGCCGGCAGCAGCGCAGAAACGTGATAAACGCGATCGTAAACAGCGGCAGCTGCGCGAAGCGGATGAAGTTGGTCGCGTCGGAGATCAGGTTCGCGCTCGTGAATGGAGCGTTGGCGTGCAGGCACGCCAGCACGTGCCCCGCATAGAGCGCGGCGCACACGGCAGCGGCGATCCAGTAAAAGCGCCGGCGATCCGAGAGCACGAAGCCCGTGAGCATGACGCCGAGAAAGATCAGCAGGCGCAGCGACAGCGTCAGCTTGCTGCCCCAGGCCAGGTCCTGCGTCCAGAACGACAGCACGTCCAGCAGCGGCTGCGCCGCGCACAGGCCGACAAGCACGCCGGGCAGCCAGTGCGGACAGGCTCGTTCCTGCGGCGATAACGATTGCATAGTTTTTCCTCTTTTTCTCTCAGGATAGTTACACTCAATCATACGCTTTTTTCGCGGTCAGGTCAACTGGCGCGGCCGTTTGTTCACATATTTTCAGAATATAGTATGCAAATACCCCCGGTCGGAGAAAACCTCCGTCCGGGGGTGTCAGTCGTGTCGGGTCACAGCAGCTTGTCCGCCTCGTGCGCGTAGCTGCAGATGAGCCTGTCGAGCAGGCGCTGCAGGTCGGCAGCCTTCGGGTCTGTGACGGCCTGCGCATGCAGCCGGTGCAGGCCGTCGATGGCCTCCTGGCTCAGGCCGAGGGCGCTGTAGACATCGCTCTCGCCGGCGCGCTGCGCATCGGCATCGTCGGCTGCCTCGTCAAAGCCGAGCAGGAAGTTCGGCGTCGTGCGGAAATACCGTGCGATGCGGCTCACGACCAGAGCCGACGGCACCGTGACCTCGCGCCGGTCGTTCGGCTTGAGGTACTTGCGCACGGCTGGGCGGCTGATGTCGATCTCGTCGGCCAGCTCCTGTGTGTTGACGGGCTTACCGTACACGTTGTTGCCGTTCATCAGATAGGTCAGCCGGTCGCGGAACACATTGCCGAAACCGCCGGCGGCCTCGTCGTTGTCTTTGCCCATGAAAATGACCTCCCATTCCAGAAAGCAAACTTTTTTTCAAACTTTTTTTCGGAAAAGGCTTGACAAACCCATAGAAATGGTTTATACCAAAGTTACGTTAAACGAAAACGAAACTTTGGTTTCTCTCTACAGGCAGAATATCGCTTTTCTGACCCTCAGTAAAGCACGACCGCCTGCAAAAGTCAAGACATACTCCCAAAAATAACAAGGAGGTACTGCTATGAGCAAAGATCGTGATCTCATTTTTGATATGACCGAGGACACGGAGCTCCTGACCTATCCCGCCGCCGACAACGAGCCGCTGCAGCTCGGCGGTGTGGGTGACGATGCGTCCGCTGCTGCCGACCGTCAGGTGACGACGCCGGGCGACGTGCACGTCGCGCCGCAGATGCCCACGCCGATCGACGGCACGCTGCGCCAGTTCGCGCTGCGCGTGCCGAGCGTGATCGACGAGTGCAGCGGCATCATGGTGTTCGGCAAGCGCATCAAGTCGCTCGTGTTCTCGACAGACCTCTGCATCATCCGCAATGTCAACGCCGACGCGGTGTTTGCGGTCTATCCGTTCACGCCGCAACCGGTCATCACGCAGGCGCTGCTCATGGCGAGCGACCTGCCGGTGTTCGTCGGCGTCGGCGGCGGGCTGACGACGGGCAAGCGCGTCGTGAACCTCGCCATGTACGCCGAGATGCAGGGCGCGACCGGCGTCGTCGTCAACGCGCCGACGCCGGGCCGCATCCTCAACCGCATCCGCAGCAGTGTCGACGTGCCGGTCGTGGTCACGGTGGCCAATTCCGACACGAACTACCGCCACCGCATCGAGGACGGCGCCGCGATCCTGAACGTGGCCGCCGGTGCGCAGACGCCGGAGATCGTGGCCGAGATCCGCGAGCGCTTCCCGGACTATCCCATCATTGCGACCGGCGGGGCGGATGAGGACAGCATCCGCGCTACCATCCGCGCCGGCGCCAACGCCATCATCTGGACGCCGCCGACCAACGGCGAGCTGTTTCGCGACGTCATGAAAAACTACCGCGCGGGCAAGCCGCATCCCTGAGCCGATACTTCTTCTTTCTTGCTTTCTCTTCCTGTTATCCGCGCAAAAGGACGCATCCATCCGGATGCGTCCTTTTGTTATCTTGCTTTGCACCTCAGAGCAGGCAGAGCACGACGCAGGCCTGTTCGCGGGTCGCGGTGTCGCGCGGGCGGAAACTGCCGTCGGGCATGCCGCTGATGACGCCGGCGCGCTGCAGCGCCTGCACGGCGGGCAGGGCATAGCCGGCAATGTCGGCCTCATCCGTGAACGTGACGGCCGGCGTGCCGGTGCCGAGCTGGATGCCGAACTGCTCGGCGTAGCGGCAGAGCATCACGGCCATATCCTGCCGGGTGATCTCGTCATTCGGCGCAAATTCGGTGTCCGAGACGCCGTAGACGACGCCGTTGTCGGCCGCCCAGTTGACGTAGGGCGCGTACCAGGCGTTCGCCGGAACGTCGGTGAACCTGCCCGACGTATACGCGGACACGTCCGCCCCCTGCAGCCCGGCCAGCATGGTCACGAACTGCGCGCGCGTCACGACTGCCGTCGGCTCGAAGGTCGTGGCGCTCGTGCCGGAGACGACGCCCGCATCATACAGCTGCTGGATGTACGGATAGCTCCAGCGGCTCTCGGGCACATCCGTGAACGGGAACGGTGTTTCCGTCGGCTGCACGGAGCCGTAGGTGCTGTAGATGTCGTCCATCAGATTCCGATAGAACAGGTGCGTCTCGATGACGCTCTTGTTGGCGATGCCACCGACAAACTGCATATGGTCGGCGCGCGTGACGGGCATGACGTACCAGATGCCGGGCCGGAAGGTGATGTTGGAATAGCCGTCATAGTTGACCCAGCCCTGCGTGCCGTCGCGCTTGAGGCACTCGGTGGTGTTTTTGTCCGTCGTGGTCGGGTAAAGGGCGGAGACGGTGTTCACGAGGCCGTCGTTCGGCAGCCAGCTCTGATCGATGTAGATGCCGCCGGCGGTGTACTTGTCATGGTACTTGCCCATGTTGACGGAGCCGGGCATCATCAGCGCGCACATGCCGTTCGACGGGATGGCCGACACGGTGGGGTAGTGGTTGCCGGTGAGCGGATCGGTCGAAGTCTGGTCGCCCGCATAGGAGAAATAGTAGACGTTCGGCTGGATGGCGATGCCCTTGTTGATCTTGAGCGATTTGTCGATCGTCAGGTCGAGAAACGCGTTGTCGTTGTGCGACAGAAAGTCGGATTTGAGCACGCGGTCGAGCGCCTGGGCAAAGGTCTCGTTGTCGTCCCTGCGGATGCCGAACTGGTCGAGCTGGAAGTCGTACACGCCCTTGAGCGACGACAGGCCCAGCGCCTTGGCAGCGGCCGTGGTCAGGTCGGCGGCGAGCTTGGTAAAGTCGCTGTTGGCTTCAATGAATGTCGTGCCGTTGTGCGGCGCGGCGATGGCGGTCAGCGAGTGGACCCAGTCGCCCTTGCCGCCGAGGAAGAACGGGCTCGGCTCCACACCGGCGGCCTTCGCCGCGGCGACTTCCTCCGGGCAGCCGTTGGTGAGGATCTCGAGGAACAGGCGCGTCGTCGCGCCGCCGAAGCTGTGGCCGACGAGGTTCACGGCGCGCTCCGTGCCCCAGCCGTCGAACAGCGGCGTCTCATAGTCGATGCCGTAGCGCTCGTGGCCGAAGTCCTGCGCGTGCTTGACGCCGTAGTCCGTGCGCGCGCCGACGAGCTGCGCGTACAGCTCGCACGCGCGGTCCCACGCGCTCGAGAGCGGTCCGACGGAGGCGGCATAGGTCTCATAGCCCTGCGTGGCCAGATAATCCGGCAGGCTGCCGGTGGTCATGCCCCAGTAGGGCATGATGCGGAAGATCTTGTCGCGCTGCCCCCAGCCGAACAGGCCGTGCACGAACACGACCGGGTCGTCCGAGCGGGTCTGGTCATCGGCCGCGGCGGCCGGGATGGCGCACAGGCTCAGCGCCAGCACCAGCGTCAGCAGCAGGCATAACAATCGACGTGTTTTTTTCATGGTTTTCCCCCTGTCTCATAGATTCGCATTGCTTTCCTTCTCACAAAAACCAGCGATATGCCCATATTATACCGGCTGACGCTGTTGATTGCAAGACGTTTTGACGAGAATCTGCCGCGTACCTGCGCAGAAAAATCCCCGCGCGGCGGCGCGGGGATCTTAGTCGGCAAACAGCTTCCATGGGAAAATATCCGGCGGCTGCTGCTCGAAATAGAGCACCTCGCCGGTGTCCGGGTGGGCAAAGTGCAGGCAGTGCGACCAGAGCGCGATCGGCCCGTCGTCTGGCAGCGTGCTGTATTTTTTGTCGCCCCAGAGCGGCAGGCCGCGCGACGAAAACTGGCAGCGGATCTGGTGCGTGCGCCCGGTCTGCAGATAGATGCGCACGAGTGAGAGCTCCGTGCGCGTGCCGAGCACGTCATAGTCGAGCACGGCCTCCTGCACGCCCTTGGCCATTTTATCCGTGACGTAGGTCTTGCGCTCGTTCGGATCGCGCCGCAGCAGGTCGCGGTACGTGCCCTGCAGCGCGTCCGGCTCCCCATGCACGACGGCGAGATACGTCTTGCCGAAGTCGTGCTCGCGGATCTGCGCCGAGAGCTTCGACGCGGCTGCCGGGGTGCGCGCGAGCACCATCAGCCCGCTGACCACGCGGTCGAGCCGGTGCACGGTACGCACGCAGGCATTCGGGTCGCCGAGCGCCTGCCGCACCAGCTCGGGCACGCCGCCCGGCTCGTCCGTGGACAGCACGCCCGCCGGCTTGATGCACACGAGGATGCTGTTGTCCTGATAGAGAATGTCCATGTCGTCGCCTCGTTTTCGGTGTCTGCCGTGAGTATACCACACCGGCGGCGCGGGGGCAATGAAAAAGGGCGGCGGTCACTGCGCTTTCGCTTCCGGCCGGTAAAACGGGATGGCCAGCGCCATGACGGCCGCGAACACGATCAGATAGGAGAGCACGTCCTTTCCGTGCGACACGACGGCCGCCGCACAGAAGAAGACACAGCACGCGGTCGACAGCGCCGGCCCACGAGCGCCTCGGCATAGTCCACGAGCCCGCTCACGTGCGCATAGCGCCCGGCGAGGATGGAGAACATGTACGCGCAGACGATCATAATCAGGCCGCCGATGGCCCACGCGAGGATGCCGAGCGGCAGGCTGCCGCCGGTCGCGGTGAGAATTTTTTCGGCTTTGAAGAACACGCCGCTGCCGATGACGATGCCCACCACGAGCGCGGTCGCCGTCGGCAGGCCGTATTTTTTCTGCAGTTCGTTGTTCATGACGTCTCCCTCCGTTCCTTGTCCGCAGGCAGAGCATGCGCGCTGCCGCCGGGAGAAGCAAAGGGAAGCGTGCGCAGGACATGAAAAATGCCCTCCCGGACTGCTCCGGGAGGGCATTGCTATGGCATGAGGATGCGGCCTTACAGCTCGCACAGCACCACGCAGGCCTGTTCGCGGGTCGCGGTGGCATACGGCCGGAAGCTGCCGTCCGGCATGCCGCTGAAGACACCGGCGCTGTGCAGCGCCTGCACGGCGGGCAGGGCGTAGGCGGCGATGCTGCTCTCATCCGTGAAGGCGGTGACCGCCGTCTGGTCGAGCTGCACGCCGTACTGCTGCGTGTAGTTGTAGAGCATGACGGCCATATCCTGACGCGAGATCGTCGCGTTCGGGTCGAACGTCGTGGCGCTTGTGCCGCTGACGATGTTGTTGGCGGCCGCCCAGTTGACGTAGGGCGCGTACCAGGTGCCGCTCGGCACGTCGGTGAACTTGCCGTCCGTGTACGGCGTCACGTCCGCACCGGCGAGCCCGGCGATCATGGTCACGAACTGTGCGCGCGTGACGTTTGCGGCCGGCTCAAAGGTCGTGGCGCTCGTGCCGCTCACGACGCCGGCCTCATACAGCTCCTTGATGTACGGATAGCTCCAGCGGCCCTCCGGCACATCGGTGAACGGCAGACCGGCGGGCTGCGTCGGCGTGACCGGCGCGGCCGGGGTCGAGGTCACGCGGGAGAGATTGTCCATCAGGCTCAGGTAGAACTGCCGCAGGGTCACCGTGCTCTGCGAGGACAGATCCGCCACCGGCATGCCGGCGATGAAGTTGCCGTGGTCATAGTGGCGCACGGGCATCACGTTCCACACGCCGGGGTGATAGCTGACGTTGGAGTAACCGTCCTGCTGGATGTAGCCGGTCTTTCCGCTCTTGGTCAGGCACTGGCTGGCGCTGTTGGTCGGGTACAGGGCGGAGACGGTGTTCACAAGGCCGTCGTTCGGGGCCCAGCTCTTGTCGATTTGGAAGCCGCCGGCGGTCGTCTGGTCATAATAGCCGCACATCTGGTTTGCAAACGGCACGAACAGCGGCGTCATGTCGACGGCCGACGTGCGCTCGCCGGTGACGGCGCTCTGGCGCGTCTTGTCGCCGGCATAGGAGAAGTAGTACACGTTGGGCTGGATCTCAATGTCGTCGTTGAGCTCCAGCGCGCGGTCGATCGTCAGGTCGCGGAACACATTGTCGTTGTGCGACAGGAAGTCCGAGTGCAGCACACGGTTGAGCGCCTCGAGCACAGTCTCGCCGTCCTTGCGGTAGAAGCCGAACTGCTCGAGCTGGAAGTCATACACGCCCTTGAAATCCGAGATGCCGAGCAGCTTTGCCATGGTGGTCGAGATCTCGGCGGCGAACTGCGTCATGTCGCCGCAGCACTCGAGGAAGGTCGTGCCGTTGTGCGGGGCCGCCAGCGTCGTCAGGGAGTAGACCCAGTCGGCCTTGCCGCCCTGGAAGAACGGGGAGACCTCCGTGCCGTCGGCCTTGGCCGCGGCCTGCTCCTCCGCGGAGCCGTCGGCCAGAATATCCAGGAACAGGCGGATCGTCGCACCGCCGAAGCTGTGGCCGACGAGGTTGATCTTTTTGTCCGCGCTCCAGCCTTCAAACAGCGGCTTGTCATACGTCGCGCCGTAGCGCGCGTGGCCGTATTCGGCAGCGTGAGCTGCGCCGTAGTCCACGGTCGTGCCGGTGAGCTGGGCATAGAGCTCGCACGCGCGGTCCCACGCGCTCGAGAGCGGGCCGACGGAGGCGGCGTAGCTCTCATAGCCCTTGCCCGTCAGGTACGGCATCAGGTCGCTCGTCAGGCCCCAGTACGGGGTCACGGCGTAGATCTGGTCGTGTTCGCCCCAGCCCATCAGGCCGTGGACGTAAATGGTCGGGTAGCGTTCGGCACCGGACTGCGTGTTCGCGGCGGCAGCCGGCAGGAGCAGCAGGCTCCCGGCCATCACCAGCGCGAGCAGCAGACACAGAAACTTTTTGCTCTTTTTCATGGTGTTGTGCACATTCCTTTCCGGCGCGCCGCAGCGCGCTTCTATTTTTTAGTATTATAGTGCCGTGCGCGCCGGTTTGCAATCCTGGTAACGCAGAAAATATAGTGTCAGATTCGTTCACGTGTGAGGTTTTTGGACACGTGGCCGTATCTGCCGCACGGCAGCGCGGACACCTGTGTGCGCATACAAAAAACGTCCCCCGACCATTGGGCCGGGAGACGTTTGCAAAGCGGGGATTTACAGCATGCACAGAACGGTGCAGGCCTGTTCGCGGGTCGCGGTGGCATACGGCCGGAAGCTGCCGTCCGGCATGCCGCTGAAGACACCGGCGCTGTGCAGCGCCTGCACGGCGGGCAGGGCGTAGGCGGCGATGCTGCTCTCATCCGTGAAGGCGGTGACCGCCGTCTGGTCGAGCTGCACGCCGTACTGCTGCGTGTAGTTGTAGAGCATGACGGCCATATCCTGACGCGAGATCGTCGCGTTCGGGTCGAACGTCGTGGCGCTTGTGCCGCTGACGATGTTGTTGGCGGCCGCCCAGTTGACGTAGGGCGCGTACCAGGTGCCGCTCGGCACGTCGGTGAACTTGCCGTCCGTGTACGGCGTCACGTCCGCACCGGCGAGCCCGGCGATCATGGTCACGAACTGTGCGCGCGTGACGTTTGCGGCCGGCTCAAAGGTCGTGGCGCTCGTGCCGCTCACGACGCCGGCCTCATACAGCTCCTTGATGTACGGATAGCTCCAGCGGCCCTCCGACACATCCGTGAACGGGAACGCGGTGCCGGTCGGCGTGGTTGTATAGGTGCTGTAGATGTCCTCCATGACGCCGCGGTAGAGCGCGTGCGTCTTGACAAGGCTGCCGTTGAGCATGCCGCCGACGAACTGGATGTGGTCAAACGACTGCACGGGCATGACGTACCAGATGCCGGGCTTGAAATTGATGTTGGAGTAGCCGTCGTAATTCGTCCAGCCCTGCTTGCCGTCCTTCGTCAGGCAGGTGCCGTCACTGTGGATGGGGTAGAAGGCGGACACGGTGTTGACCATGCCGTCGTTCGGGCGCCAGCTCTTGTCGATGTAGAAGCCGCCGGCGGTGTACTTGTCATAGTACTTGCCCATGTTGATCGCGCCGGGGTAGAACAGCGTCCACATCTTGGCCGACGGGATGTAGTTGCCGGAGACCGGGTCCTGCACGGTCTGGTTGCCGGCGTAGGAGAAGTAGTAGACGTTCGACTCGATGCCGATGCCGTCGTTGATCTCGAGCGACTTGTCGATCGTCAGGTCGAGGAAGGCGTTGTCGTTGTGCGACATGAAGTCGGTGCTGAACACGCGCTGCAGCGTCTCAAACACGGTCTCGTTCGGATCCTTGTAGATGCCGAACTGCTCGAGCTGGAAGTCATAGAGATTCTTGATCTCCGTGATGCCGAAGCCCTTGGCGAGCGTCTCGGACAGATTCGTTGCCACGTCCATGATCGTGCCGTTGGACTCGATGAAGGTCGTGCCGTTGTGCGGCGCGGCGATCTCGGTCATGGAGTGCACCCAGCTGCTCTTGCCGCCGGTGAACAGCGGGCTCGGCGTGGTGCCGGCGGCCTTGGCCGCGGCAACTTCCTCGGCGCTGCCGTTGGCCATCAGCTCGAGGAACTGGCGCGTGGTCGCGCCGCCGAAGCTGTGGCCGACGAGGTTGACGGCGCGCTTCGTGCCCCAGCCGGAGAAGAGCGGCTGGTCATAGGTGATGCCGTAGCGCGCGTGGTCGTGCGCCGCAGCGTGCGCCGCGCCGTAGTCGACCGTCGTGCCGGTCAGCTGGGCATAGAGCTCGCACGCGCGGTCCCATGCGCTGGAGATCGGGCCGACGGTGGCCGAGTACGTCTCATAGCCGAGCGAGTTGAGGTAGCTTGTCAGGCTGCCGGTGGTCATGCCCCAGTAGGGCAGCACGGCGTTGATGCCGGCGCGCTGGCCCCAGCCCATCAGGCCGTGCACGAACACGACCGGGTCGTCCTTGCTGCTCGGGCAGGTCTGGTCTGCGGCTGCTGCCGGGAAGACGCACAGGCTCGCGGCCAGAACGAGCGTCAGCAGCAGGCACAGAAATCGTTTGCTGTGTTTCATCATGTTTTCCCTCCAAAGTATAAAAATGTTTTATGATTTTATCATCATCACAAACTCCGACGAATGACGCAAAACAGACGAAAGTCGGGGAATTGCGGTTGTGTATATTATAGCACATAACCTCGTGAAATGAAAGCCTGTTTTTGTGCTTCGTTCATAGTTTCTGCATATTACTCTAATGTTTTACAACGCAGTTATAATGCATCGGGACTGCGAAAATTTTCAAACTGTGTCACTCGACAGGCATGTGTGAGAAAAAGCCGGGAAGGACATTTTTGCATTTTTGTCCGTCATCATTCACAAAAATTCATAAATTCTGTATTTGGTTTCGGAAAATTCTACGAATTTGGGCATTCTCTTGCAAACTGCATAAAAACCACTTTCGGATATTGTGAAGATTTGGACGACTTTGCGCACATTCGTTATAGCATCGCACGGGGGCGTTTGATATAATATAAACGAAATAGAACGGAAACGTATCCCAGCGAAAATCGAACAGATGGAGGTAATGGAATGAGCAAAAAGTATCTGTATTATTTCAGCGAAGGCAGCCAGGCGTTCGGCGGCGACAAGACCGCGATGCGAAACATTCTCGGCGGCAAGGGCTCCGGCCTCGCGGAGATGACCGCGGCCGGCATGCCGGTGCCGCAGGGCTTCACCATCACGACCGAGGCCTGCACGCAGTACTACGCGGACGGCCGCCAGATCAATGCGGAGATCCAGGCGGACATTTTCGCGCATGTCCGGGGCCTTGAGGAGATCACCGGCAAAAAGCTCGGCGACGTCGAAAATCCCCTGCTGGTTTCCGTGCGCTCCGGCGCGCGCCAGTCCATGCCCGGTATGATGGACACCATCCTCAACCTGGGCCTGAACGACGCGTCCGTCGAGGGCCTGGCCAAAAAGACCGGCAACCCCCGCTTCGCTTACGACAGCTACCGCCGCTTCGTGCAGATGTTCGCGGACGTCGTCATGGGCGTGTCCAAGAGCCTGTTTGAGGAAGAGATCGACAAGATGAAGGCCGCCAAGGGTGTCACGAACGACGTCGATCTGGACGCCGATGATCTCAAGCAGCTCGTCGTCATCTTCAAGAAGATCTATGAGGACAACGAGCACAAGCCCTTCCCGCAGGACCCGAACGAGCAGCTCATCGAGGCGGTCAAGGCCGTGTTCCGCAGCTGGGATAACCCGCGCGCAAACGTCTACCGCAAGATGAACGAGATCCCCTATGAGTGGGGCACCGCCGTCAACGTCCAGCAGATGGCCTTCGGCAATTCCGGCGACCGCTCCGGCACGGGCGTTGCCTTCACGCGCGACCCGGCCACGGGCGCGAAGAAGCTCATGGGCGAGTACCTTATCAACGCACAGGGCGAGGACGTCGTCGCCGGCGTGCGCACGCCGAGCCCGATCAGCCACCTGCAGGAGCAGATGCCGGAGGTGTACGACGAGTTCGTCGCCATCGCCAACCGGCTCGAGCACTACTTTAAGGATATGCAGGACATGGAGTTCACCATCGAGGACGGCAAGCTCTACATGCTCCAGACCCGCAACGGCAAGCGCACCGCACAGGCGGCGCTGCAGATCGCGTGCGACCTCGTCGACGAGGGCATGATTACCGAGCGCGAGGCCGTGCTGCGCGTCGAGCCCAAGCAGCTCGATACGCTCCTGCACCCGCAGTTTGACGCCGAGGCGCTCAAGCGCGCCGACGCCATCGGCAAGGGCCTTGCCGCGTCCCCCGGCTCCGCCTGCGGGCAGATCGTGTTCTCCGCCGAGGAGGCCGAGGAAGCCGTCAAGAACAAGACCATGCCGAAGGTCGTGCTCGTCCGCCTCGAGACCAGCCCCGAGGACATCGTGGGCATGCAGGTCTCGCAGGGCATCCTGACCGTGCGCGGCGGCATGACCAGCCACGCGGCCGTCGTCGCCCGCGGCATGGGCACCTGCTGTGTCTCCGGCTGCGGCAATGACAACAGCGTCCGCATCAGCTATGCGGATAAAGTCTTTGAGATCAACGGCCACCGCTTCACGGAGGGCGACTGGATCTCGCTCGACGGCAGCACCGGCAGCATCTACGCCGGCCAGATCCCGACCGTCGCCGCCACCGGCAACAAGAATTTCAACCGTCTCATGGGCTGGGCCGATGCTGCCCGCCGCTTGAACGTTGAGGCCAATGCCGACAACCCGCGCGACGCGCAGCAGGCGGTCGACCTCGGTGCCGAGGGCATCGGCCTGTGCCGCACCGAGCATATGTTCTTTGCCGAGGACCGCATCAAGGCCGTCCGCGAGATGATCTGCGCCCGCACCGTCGAGGAGCGCAAGGTCGCACTGGCGAAGGTCGAGCCGTTCCAGCAGGGCGACTTTGAGGCCATGTACCGCATCATGGGCACCCGCCCGATGACCATCCGCTATCTCGATCCCCCGCTGCACGAGTTCCTGCCCACCCAGAAGGCGGACATCGAGGAGCTGGCGCAGGAGATGGGCATGACGTTTGACGAGCTGCAGGATGTCGTCGTGTCCCTGCATGAGTTCAACCCCATGATGGGCCACCGCGGCTGCCGTCTGTGCGTCACCTATCCGGAGATCGCCGAGATGCAGACCAACGCCGTCATCAAGGCGGCGCTCAAGGTCAGCGGCGAGACCGGCACGATGATCACGCCGTACATCATGATCCCGCTGGTCGGCGAGCGCAAGGAGCTCAAGTTCATCAAGGACATCGTTGTCCGCACGGCGGACGCGCTCATCAAAGATGCTGGCGTGGACATGAAGTATCACGTCGGCACCATGATCGAGATCCCGCGCGCCGCGCTCACGGCCGACGAGATCGCCAAGGAAGCGGACTTCTTCAGCTTCGGCACCAACGACCTGACGCAGATGACCTTCGGCTTCAGCCGCGACGACGCCGCAAAGTTCCTCGGCGCGTATTACGACACGAAGATCTACGAGAACGACCCGTTCCAGCATCTCGACGTCAATGGTGTCGGCAAGCTCGTGGAGATGGCCTGCAAGCTCGGCCGCCAGACGAACCCGGGGCTCGAACTCGGTATCTGCGGCGAGCACGGCGGCGATCCGTCGTCCATCGCGTTCTGCCACAAGGTTGGCCTGGACTACGTGTCCTGCTCGCCGTTCCGCGTGCCGATCGCCCGCCTCGCCGCCGCGCAGGCTGCCATCCGCGAGGAGACCTGATCCCCGGCGCAGCCGTGCGTGGGATGCTCGCTCAATGACAAACCCCTGGCACACAGGTTTTCAGCTGTGTGCCAGGGGTTTGCATTTCCATATGTTTGACAGACCATGTCTGGCTGCGTATAATAATTCTAAATTGATTGCACGAAGCATAATCAATTGCGCGACAGGGGGAAGCGGATATGCCCGTGACGAAAAAGAAATGTTTTCATCCATATACGCGGGCCACGGTCAATCAGGTCGAGCGCTGGCTTTCTGCCATGGCGGAGCAGGGGTGGACGCTTTGCGAGCTGCGCCGGTGGCAGTTCATTTTTCGAAAATCAGCCCCCGCGCACAAGGAATTTTTCCTGTTTTGGAGTGTGGACGGACGTCGCTATGACTATGCCTTCAATGATTATTTCCACGCAGAGCAGCGATATCGCAAGTCGGGCTCGAAGATCGTGTCAAAGAGTATTTCGGCCTTTGAAGCTGCCCCTGAGAAAATGGATGCTGCATATGCGCGCGTAAAGGATGAGCGCAATGCCTTCTTCCAGCACTTCCATGTGCAGATGCTGATTGTGACGCTGTTTTTGGCAGCGGTCGAATTTCTGCTCTATTTTGTGTTTGAAGCAGTGGACACAGTAATGTTTGCATTCCTCGCATCTGTTTTTCTTGCGGCTGCGCTGTATTATCTTGTGAGCGTTCTTATGCTCCGGAACGCGCGCAAAGCGTATGTACGGAGGCAAACATGAAACAAACACCACAGATTCGGCTGGTTTTTACGCTCACAAAGCGCGACGGTACAGATTTTGAGCGGGACGCGGTCACGTGTGGCCTTGGCATTTCGCCCACGAGGTCATGCCCGCCGACGCTCGGGAAAGGGAAGGTGCAGCACTGCGGTAAGGAGATTCGTGAGCCGGATGAGCAAGTGCTGCCCGGCTTTACAGTTCTTCCGGCGGAAGCGCCGCCTTACCCGACGCTGCGGCACGCATACTGGAGCGCAGAATTGCCGAAAATGGACTGCCGGGCTTTGGATGAACCGCTGCAGCAGCTTGAGCAAATGCTGTGCGGGAAAGAGGCGGAAGTTCGTCGCTTATGTGAGGAATACAATTTGTATGCCGATCTGACTGTGCGGGTGTTTGCCGCATCCAACGATTTACCGGAGCTGGTCCTCCCGGACAGCAGCGTCGCCTTTTGGGCGTCCGTGGGAGCGACGGTCAGCTTTGACTTTTATCTTGATTAACAAAACCCCCACGCGCCGTTCGGAAAACCGAACGGTGCGTGGGGTTCTTATGCGGGGATGTCCCGCGTTACACGATCACGGTCAGCAGCATCTTAAAGCGCGTCTGCCCATAGACCGCGTGCGGCACGTGCGCCGGCATGACGATACTCTCCCCGGCGGAGACGAGGTGCGCCTCGCCGTCGATGGTGAAGCGGCCCGTGCCGTCGAGCACGGTGACGAGCGCGTCACCGTCGGCGGTGTGCGTGCTGATCTCCTCGTCCTGCTCGAAGGCGAAGAGCGTCATGCTCAGGGCGCGGTTTTGCGCGAGCGTCTTGCTCACGATCTGCCCCTGCTGGTATTCGACCTCGTCGCCGAGGCGCAGCACCTGTGCTTTTTCGATGTTTTTCAGACCCATGATCCGATCTCCTTTGTTCTTGACTGTTGAAATTTTACCCGCTGTGCGGCGGTCGTATACGTTCGTTCAGTCGTCGAGGCCCGGCACCTGCGGCAGGGTCGCAAAGCTCTCGGCGAGCTGCGCGTCGGTGGGGATGAAGTCGCTCATCTCGCCGTTGTGGAACTTCTCGTAGGCGACCATGTCGAAGTAGCCGGTGCCGGTCAGACCGAAGACGATGGTCTTGGCCTCGCCGGTCTCGCGGCACTTAATGGCCTCGTCGATGGCGACGCGGATGGCGTGGCTGGACTCCGGCGCGGGCAGGATGCCCTCGATGCGCGCGAACTGCTCGGCCGCCTCGAACACCTTCGTCTGCTCGACGGAGCGGGCCTCCATGTAGCCGTCGTGATACAGCTGCGAGACGATGGAGCTCATGCCGTGGTAGCGCAGGCCGCCGGCGTGGTTCGGCGAGGGGATGAAGCCGCTGCCGAGCGTGTACATCTTGGCCAGCGGGCAGACCTTGCCGGTGTCGCAGAAGTCGTAGGCGAACCTGCCGCGCGTGAGGCTCGGGCAGGAGGCGGGCTCGACGGCGATGAACCGATAGTCGCGCTCGCCGCGCAGCTTCTCGCCCATGAACGGGGAGATGAGGCCGCCGAGGTTGCTGCCGCCGCCGGCGCAGCCAATGATGATATCCGGCACGACGCCGTATTTGTCAAGGGCCGTTTTCGTCTCCAGGCCGATGACCGACTGGTGCAGAAGCACCTGATTGAGCACGCTGCCGAGCACGTAGCGGTAGCCGGGGGTCGAGGTGGCGACCTCGACGGCCTCGCTGATCGCGCAGCCGAGCGAGCCGGTTGTGCCGGGGTGCTCGGCGAGGATGCGCCGGCCGATCTCCGTCTCCGTGGACGGGCTCGGCGTCACGGACGCGCCGTAGGTGCGCATGACCTCGCGGCGGAAGGGCTTCTGCTCATACGAGCACTTGACCATATAGACCTTGCAGTCGAGCCCGAGGTAGGCGCAGGCCATCGACAGGGCCGTGCCCCACTGGCCGGCGCCGGTCTCGGTCGTGACGCCGCGCAGCCCCTGCTGCTTGGCATAGTACGCCTGCGCGATGGCGCTGTTGAGCTTGTGCGAGCCGGAGGTGTTGTTGCCCTCGAACTTGTAGTAGATCTTTGCCGGGGTCTGCAGCTGCTTTTCCAGGCAGTAGGCGCGCACGAGCGGCGAGGGGCGGTACATCTTGTAAAAATCGCGGATCTCGTCCGGGATGGGGATCTCGCGGTCGTCGTTGTCGAGCTCCTGACGGATCAGCTCATCGCAGAACACGGGGCGCAGATCGTCGAACGACATCGGCGCGCCGGTGGCGGGATTGCGCAGCGGGGCGGGCTTGACCTTCATGTCGGCGCGGACATTGTACCACGTGCGCGGCATTTCGTCCTCGGACAGGTAGATCTTGTAGGGAATGTTTTCGTTTGCCATGGTGTTAGCTCCTTTCGACCGGGGCCTTTCCGGGCAAGAAAAAACGACCCTTGTCCACGGAAAGACCAAAACTGAATTTGATCCTTGGGACAAAAGCCGGAAAACTTCTGCGGTGCCACCCAAATTGGCGCAAATGCGCCCGCTCGGCGACGTGCCATCACACGTCTTTCCCTGGTAACGGGGGAAAAGCCCGTCGGACTTTACCGCCTCACGGCGTCTCGTCCGCCCTCCGCAGTCCATTCGGCAAGGTCGTCTCTGCTGCGCTCGCACCAACCGGCAGCTCTCTGGGAAAGACGCAAACCCTCGCTTACTCCTCTGCATCTGTGGTTTGCTGCTTTGAACTTGGCGCAAGCATACGCTCTGGACAGGCGGTTTGTCAAGCGGGCAAATGTACTTTTTCCGCTTTTCACAAATGCGGGCGGCCACACGCAAGAATATTTCGCCATTTAAACACAAAAAGGCGAAAAGAAACCGAAAAATTCGGGTGCTTCTCACACTTTACATTCGCAAAGCGGCGGCTTATACTGAATTTACCGGAATTGGGTCCGAAACCGGCAACTGAGAATGGGAGTGATTTCTGTGGCGGAAAACAAGACATTATGCATTGCCTGCAAGTACAAATTTCACGACCGGGATCTGCAGCCGTGCGCGGACTGCCTGCGAGCCACGCAGCTGGTGCAGCGGGGCGTCGACCGGTATCAGAAAGCGGCGCAGCCGCAGCCCGGGACGCCTGTCCCGGAGACGCGCAGGGCGCATCCGTCGGCCAAAACGCTGTGCTTTGCCTGTAAGTATATGTACTGCGACTGGGACGCTGAGCCCTGCCGGACGTGCCTGCGGCACAGTCTGGCGGAAGCAGGGCAGACGGACGCCTTTGAGCCGGAGGTGTCGTCGAAAGCGAACGATTTATGAATTTCGCTAAAGATATCGTTCAAAAAAACTAATAGTTTGGCGGTTATCGCCGTTGATTTCCGTTCGGGATTTCCGCTATAATAAAAGCGTGCAAGGGAGCACATCTTCGAAAAGCGAAGGTGCGCTCTCTTGTCTTTTTTTATTTCCTTCGCCCACAAAAAACGGAAAAAACACAAAAACCGGTAAACGGACCCACCGGCGCGGGCGAAAAAATCAAGAACAGGAGGATATGAACATGAAACTGAAACGACTGACGGCACTGCTGCTTTCTGTGATGATGGTGCTTTCTCTGGCCGCATGCGGAGGCGGCGGTGATACAAAAGATGATTCGGCGTCCGGCGACCTGTCGGGCAAGGAGATCATCATCGGCAACATTACCCCGGTGACCGGCGCGCAGGCGGCCTACGGCCTGGCCATCACGAACTCCATCCAGCTGGCAATCGATGAGATCAACGCCGCCGGCGGCATCCTCGGCGCGACCGTGAAGCTCTCCACCAAGGACGACCAGGGCACTCCGGCCGAGGCCGTTTCCGGCTTCAACTCGCTGCTCAGCGAGGGCGCGTCGGCCATCATCGGCGCAACGCTCTCGAGCTGCACGTCCGCAATCACGAGTCTGGCCGACGATGAGGGCATCGTGCTCGTGACGCCGAGCTCCACGGCAGACTCCATCACCACCAAGGACGACTATGTGTTCCGTTCCTGCTTCAAGGACAGCTTCCAGGGTGAGATGGTCGCGGCCTACGCCAAGGATCAGGGCTGGACGAAAGCCGCTGTGCTGTACGCGACCGGCGACACCTACTCCTCCGGCCTGCACGATTCGTTCGTGAAGGCGGCTGAGAAATACGGCATCGAGATCGTCTGCGAGCAGTCCTCGTCCGACACCGGCGCCGTGGACTTCTCCTCGCAGCTGGCGACCATCGCCGCCTCCGGCGCGGACATGCTCTTCGCTCCGTACTACTACGATGCAGTCGGCCCGAAAATCATCCCGCAGGCACGTGAGGCCGGCTTCAAGGGCGCGATCATCGGCTGCGACGGCTTCGACGGCACGCAGGACTACACCACCGGCGATCTGAGCGCTTATGAAAACGTCTACTTCACCAACCACTACTCTCCGGAGGACAGCTCCGAGATCGTCCAGAACTACGTCAAGAACTACACCGCCAAGTACGGCTCCGAATCCATGAACGCGCTCGGCGCACTGGCCTATGACGCCATGTACATGGTCAAGCAGGCCATTGAGAAGGCCGGCAGCATCGACCACGATGCCATCCGCGACGCGATGAGCGGCATGCACTATGTCGGCGTCACCGGCGACATGACCCTCGACGAGACCGGCACGCCGGAAAAGAGCGTGGCCATCCTGACCTTCACGCCCTCTGACGGCAAGCTCGTGCAGAAGTTCGTCAAGACGCAGAGCTGATCTGCCCCGGCTGTGCAGCCGGAACCGGACAAAACCAAAAGCAATGCCTCCGCGCGAAAGCGCCGCCCGGCGCTTTCGCGCGCAATCATTCCGGCGCGGCTGGCCTGCGCGTGAACCAGAAAGGCAGGGAGAGAATATGACTGACTTTTTACAGCAACTGATCATCGGGCTCCGCCTCGGCAGCGTCTATGCGCTCGTGGCGCTGGGCTACACGATGGTTTACGGTATCATCCGACTTATCAACTTTGCACACGGCGACTTCATCATGGTCGGCGGCTATACGCTGTATTTCACCGTGCCGATCCTGCTGCACAGCATGGGTCTGCCGGCGTGGACGGGCGTGATCGCGGCCATCGTGATCTGCGCGCTCGTGGGTGTTTTGGTCGAGCTGGTGGCCTACCGGCCCGTGCGCCGCAAGGGCACGAGCATGTCGGCCCTCATTACGGCCATCGCCATGAGCCTGCTGCTGGAAAACCTCGCGCAGGCCATTCCGGCCATGGGCCCGAACCCGCGCGTGATCTCCGATGAGATCTTCAGCACGGCGCCGATGTCCCTCGGCGGCGTGTCGGTGAACATGGCGGCCGTGATCACGATCGTCATCGCAGCCGTTGTCATGGCGGCGCTGCAGCTCTTCGTGCAGAAGACAAAGCTCGGCCGCGCCATGCGCGCCGTGTCCGAGAACAAGGAGGCGTCCACGCTCGTGGGCATCAACGTCAACCGCACGATCGTGACGACGTTCGCCATCGGCTCGGGCCTTGCGGCCATCGCGGCGCTGATGTACTGCGCGCAGTACCACACCGTGACGACGACGATGGGCTCCATGCTGGGTCTCAAGGCGTTCGTGGCGGCGGTCATGGGCGGCATCGGCCTGATCCCGGGCGCCATGCTCGGCGGCATCGTCGTCGGCATCATTGAAGCGCTCGTGACGGCCTACATCAGCTCGTCGCTCGCCAACGCCGTTGTGTTTCTGATCCTGATCGTGATGCTGCTGGTCAAGCCGGCCGGCATCCTCGGAAAGAATGTAGGTGAGAAGGTATGAATACGCTGCAAAAAACAAAACTGCGCGGTACCGGCATCAACTGCGGCCTGATCGTGCTGCTCTTTGCCGTGGTGCTGCTGCTCGGTCAGGTGCTCCCGGAAAATACCTACCGCCGCGTGCTGATCCCGATCATCTGGCAGATGTGCATTTTCATCCTGCTCGGCACGTCGCTCAATCTCACGCTTGGCTACCTGGGCCAGCTCACACTGGGCCACATGGGTTTTGCCGGCGTCGGCGCCTACACCGCTGCGCTGACCTCGCTTGCGCTCGAGCGCGCGGGCCTGTTCGAGGCATCCAAGGCAGCCCCCGGCCAGCTCATTCTGGTCATTCTCGGCTGCTGTCTGCTCGGTGCCATCTTCGCAGGGCTGCTCGGCCTGCTCGTGGGCATCCCGGCGCTGCGGCTGCACGGTGACTATCTGGCCATCGTGACGCTCGGCTTCGGCCTCATCGTCGAAAACGTCATCGCAAACCTGCCCTTCGCCGGCGGCGACGGCCTTGCAAGCGGCACGGCGAGCTCTTCGCTCTACGCCAACGGGCTCGGCCTGTCGACCTCACTGCAGGCGAAGTATGTGTGGCTCGTGCTGGGCATCACCATTTTGTGCATTGCAATCATGTGCATGTTCATCCGCTCAAAATACGGCCGCGCCATCGAGGCCATCCGCGACGATGAGATCGCCGCGTCCGCTTCCGGCGTGAACACGACGTATTACAAGATCCTCACGTTCGTCATCTCGGCGTTCTTTGCGGGCCTTGCCGGCGGACTGTATGCCACGTGCTTTTCCTCGCTCACGACGGCGAGCTTCACGTTCACCAGCGCTTCGATCTGGAATTCGACGTTCATCGTCGTCATCGTGGTCCTCGGCGGCATGGGCTCCATGACCGGCTCGGTGCTGGCCGCCATTGCCATGTACCTGCTCAACTACGAGATCAAAAACGGCGCGTGGGTCTCGGCACTGCCGGGCTTCGTGCAGACGCTGTTCCAGTTCCCGATGCTGATCTATGCGCTCGTGCTGCTGGTCATCATCATTTTCCGCCCCAGAGGCATTCTGGGCACCTACGAGTTCTCGCTCGACCGGCTGCTGTTTGACGGCCGCCTGGCCGAGAAGAAAAAGGCCAAGGCCAGGAAGGGAGGCGCCGACGCATGACCGATACCAGACCCGTTGTGCTCAAAGCGGAGCACCTCGGCATCACGTTCGGCGGCCTGAAGGCCGTGTCGGACTTCAATATGGAGATCCATGAGGGCGAGCTCATGGGCCTCATCGGCCCAAACGGCGCCGGCAAGACGACGGTCTTCAACCTGCTCACCGGCGTGTATGTGCCGACGGAGGGCGCGTTTTATCTCTGCGGGCAGAAGCTCAACGGCAAGCAGACCTATCAGGTCGTGGAGGCCGGCATCGCCCGCACGTTCCAGAACATCCGCCTGTTCAAGGCCATGACGGTGCTCGATAACGTGAAGATTGCTTTCACGAAGGACATTCACTACAATCTTGCCGACAGCCTCCTGCGCACGAAAAAGTATTGGCGCACGGAGCAGGAGCTGACCGACAAGGCCATGGAATACCTGCGCATCGTCCATCTGGACGACAAGGCCGGACAGCTCGCGTCCAGCCTGCCCTACGGCCAGCAGCGCAAGCTGGAGATTGCCCGCGCACTGGCAACGAACATGAAGCTGCTGCTGCTCGACGAGCCGGCAGCCGGCATGAACCCGACCGAGACGGCGGAGCTGCTCTCGTGCATCAATACCATCCGCGATACGTTCCATGTGGCCATTCTGCTCATTGAGCACGATATGAGCCTGGTCATGCGCGTCTGTGAGCGCATCCAGGTCATCAACTTCGGCCAGACGATCGCCGCCGGGCTCCCGGAGGAGATCGCGAGCAATCAGGAAGTCATCGAGGCGTATCTCGGCGAAGAGGAGGCGGACGACGATGCTGAAGATTGAAGATCTGGAGGTGTCCTACGGCGCTGTGCAGGCGCTGCGCGGCATCAGCATGGAGGTCAACGACGGCGAGATCGTCTCGCTCATCGGGGCCAACGGCGCCGGCAAGACCACCACGCTGCACGCCATCACCGGCCTTGTGCCCATTAAGAGCGGCTCAGTGATCTACGACGGGCACGACCTGCGCAAGACGGACCCCAGCCGCATCGTCACCATGGGCCTTGCGCACGTGCCGGAGGGCCGGCAGGTGTTCACGCGCATGACCGTGGCGGAAAACCTCGCCATGGGCGCGTACTTCCGCAAGGACAAAAAAGCGATTGCGGAGGACCTCGAGCGGGTCTATGCGCGCTTCCCGCGCCTGAAAGAGCGCGCCAAGCAGCTCGCGGGCACGCTCTCCGGCGGCGAGCAGCAGATGCTGGCCATGGGCCGCGCCATTATGAGCGCGCCGAAGCTCATCGTCATGGATGAGCCGTCCATGGGCCTGTCGCCCGTGCTCGTGCAGGAGGTGTTCTCCATCATCCAGACCATGCACGAGCTGGGCATCACGATCCTGCTCGTGGAGCAGAACGCGAAGATGGCGCTTGCCATCGCAGACCGGGCCTATGTGCTCGAAAACGGCCGGATCACCATGTCCGGCACCGCATGCGACCTGCTGCACGACGATAAGGTCCGCAAGGCCTATCTCGGCGCATGAACGCAGACAGCAAAAGCGCACACACCCGCGGGTGTGTGCGCTTTTTTTCCGCCGGAGCGGGCGCGCAGCCGTGCGACGGCGGCGCGCAGTGCCCGGGCAGAGGCTTTTCCGATATGCCCGGCCCGAGAGACTGGTCGCACGAGGGCATTGACTATGCCGTCTCGCACTTGTCGACACGTCCAACACCACGTTTTCTCCCACCGGGGCGATGACGCGCGCCATGCTCGTGAGCGTGCTCTGGCGCATGGAGGGCGAGCCTGCGCACACGGACCGCAACCCCTTCACGGACGTCGGCACGGACTGGTATACCGACGGTGTGCTCTGGGCGGCGGAGCATGATATTGTCGCTGGCATCGGAGACGGCCGCTTCGACCCGAACGGCTATGTGACGCGCGAGCAGATCGCGGCGATCCTCTGCCGCTACACGCTCTGGAAGGGGCGCAGCGCGGATGCGCGCGCGGATCTGACTACGTATCCGGATGTGGGCGATGTGAGCGGCTGGGCATACGCTGACCTTGCCTGGGCGAATGCCGAGGACCTCATTTCCGGCTGCGCGATCGGCGGCATTTCCTATCTCAAGCCGCGCGACAGCGCCACCCGCGCCCAGGTGGCGGCGATCCTCATGCGCTATCAGCAGAGCATCGGGGCCTGAAGTGAAAAAACATGCGCGTACCCGCTTTGGGTACGCGCATGTCTGCGTTTTTATGACTGCGGCGTTTCCGCAGCGTGGGCTGCAAACCGGCGCGACGGCCGGTAGACGAGCAGTACGATGAAGATGAGCACCGCCGTGGTCGCAAGACTGATCGGATACACGAGCATGATCGACCGGAACGTGTGGTGCAGCGGGAACACGGTGTTGATCCAGACGATGCGCACGCCGCACACGCCGAAGAGCGTCAAAATCGCCGGCACGAGCGAGATGCCGAAGCCGCGCAGGTAGCCGGACAGGATCTCATACGTCAGGCTGAAGATGTACGATCCGAAGAGGATGAGCAGTCGGCTGTAGCCGATGGCAATGACCTGCGGGTCGTTGTTGAAGACGGCCAGCAGATACTTGCCCGTCAGCAGCACGAGCACGATGGCGATGGCGGAAGCGATGATGTCCTCGCCAAGGCACAGGAGCATGGTTTTCTTGCAGCGGTCGATCTTTCCGGCGCCGTAATTCTGGCCGACGAAGGTCGTGCAGGCCTGACTGAAGGAGTTGAGTACGTCGTAGGCGATGATCTCGATGTTGAACGCGGCGCTCGAGGCGGCCATGACGACGGTTCCGAGGCTGTTGATGGCCGACTGGATGATGATGTTCGACACCGAGAAGATCGCGCTCTGAATACCGGCCGGCAGACCGATGCGCATGATCTTGCGGAAGATGGCGGGGTCGATGCGCAGCTGCTTCAGCTCTACGCGCACCAGATCGCCGTGCAGCAGGCGGCGCAGCAGCAGTGCAGAGCTGACCGCGTTGGAGAGCACCGTTGCGATGGCGACGCCGTTGACGTTCATCTTGAGCACGATGACGAAAAACAGGTTGAGGATCACGTTCAGAACGCCGGAGACCGTCAGCGCGATGAGCGGCACCTTCGTGTCGCCGACGCTGCGGAAGATGGCGGCCTCGAAGTTATACAGCAAAATGACCGGCATGCCCAGCAGGTAGATGCGCAGGTACGCGAGCGCGAGCGGGTACACATCGTCCGGCACATTGAGCAGGCCCATGAGCCCGGCCGCAATGAGCTGGCCGAAGACCGCCACGAGCACGCCGCCGATGAGGGCTGTGACGATGGAAGTATGTACGGCGCGGTGTACAGTCTCGCGGTCGCCGCGGCCGATGGCGTTGGCGATGACGACGTTTGCGCCGAGCGCGATGCCGATGAACAGATTCAGGATCAGGCCGATGACCGGGCTGTTGGCGCCAACGGCGGCCACGGCGGCCGTGCGCATATCGCCCGTGAAGTTGCCGACGACGGCGATGTCGGCCGCGTTGAACAGCTGCCCGAGGATGCCGGTCGCGGCGACGGGCAGAGCATAGCGCGGGAGTTTGTTCCAGATCGGGCCGTTGAGCATGTCCAGGTGCTGCGGCTGGGTCGTTGACTGCATAATTTCCTCACCTTTTGTTCGAAATGCGTAAAAATCCAAAGACATATCATAAGTGAAGCGCAGCCGGGAATCAAGGCCAAATTTGTACAATTTCCTATCACACGGCGCTGGATACGGCAAAACCCCGCTCCGAAAGCTCCGGAGCGGGGTCAAACGCTGTGTTCAGTTGATCTTGAGCGTCTCCCAGAGCGTGTTGACGTAGGTCAGCGTGTCCTGGTCGAGGTTGCGGTAGGCGCTGCGGTTGTACGCGTCGCGGAACGAGCCGATGTCGGGGTAGAGGATGGCCATGGTGTCCTCGCCCATGTCGTCGATATACTCCGGATCGTCGTACACGAGCCGGTTCGGCGAGGCGTAGTAGATATACTCGGCGTTGGCCACGGCGGCCTCGCGGCTGAGCATGAAGTTGATGAAGCACTCGGCCAGCTCCTGATCCTGACAGCAGGACGGGATGCACATGGCGTCGATGAAGTAGTTCGTGTTCTCGGGGTAGTAAAACTGCAGATCCACGCTGTCGGCCTGCGCGTCGCACATCGTGAAGTAGTCGCCCGCGTAGTAGGCGGACACGGCGGCCTCGCCGGACTCCATCATGTTGTAGATCTCGTCCATGACGTAGCTCTTGACGAGCGGACGCTGGTCGATGAGCGCCTGCAGCGCCTGCTGCCAGTCGTTGCGGTCGGTGGTGTTGACGTCGATGCTGGCGCGGTACATGGCCGTGCCGAGCGCGTCGCGCGCGTTGTTGAACTGCAGGATGTTGCCGGCGTATTTCGGGTTCCACATCAGATCCCAGCTGCCGGTGTCGGCGGCGTCGACGACGTTGGCGTTGTAGATCACACCCACGATGCCGTAGGTATACGGCACGGTGTAGGTGTCGTCCGGGTCATAGTACAGGCCGCGGAAGTCCTCGGAGATATACTGATAGTTCGGGATGTTGTCGTAATTGAGCGGCAGGAGCATGTCCTCGCTCTCCATGCGCGCGATCATGTAGTCCGACGGGATGACCACGTCGTAGCTCACGGCGCCGCTCTTGAGCTTGGCGTACATGTCCTCGTTGCTGGCGTAGGTATCGTAGTTGACCTTGACGGGCACGCCGTAGGTCGCCTTGTACCAGTCCTCGAACGCGGCGATGGTGTCGAGCGAATCGTCCGCACCGTCGGAGATGTATTCGCCCCAGTTGTAGACGTTGAGCACGCGCGTTTCCTGCCGGCTGCTGTAGATGCTGATGCCGGCGATGAGCAGCGCGGCGGCGGTGAGGATGCCCACGGCGGCGCGCACGGGGTGGCGGCCCTTGTCGCTGCGGGCGGCGCGGGCGGGCTTGCCCTCGCGCTTGGCGCGGCGGGCATCGCGGATGCGCTGCGTGTCGTCCTCGTCGACGAGGTTCGTCAGCAGCAGCAGCGCCAGAATGACGAAGAAGATGATCGTCGCCAGCGCGTACATCTTCGGCGTGACGGTCTTTTTCGTCATGTTGTAGATGCGGATCGGGAGCGTCTGGAAGCCGCTGCCCTGCGTGAAGTAGCTGATGACGAAGTCATCGAGCGAGAGCGTGAAGGCCATAATCATGCCAGTGATGATGCCGGGCAGGATCTCCGGGACCTCCACGCGGAAGAACGCGCGCACCGGCGTGCAGCCAAGATCCATCGCGGCCTCGGGCAGCGCACGGTCCATCTGCTGCAGCTTCGGCAGCACCTGCATGATGACATACGGCAGGCAGAACGTGATGTGCGCCGCGAGCATCGACCAGAAGCCGAGGCTCGTGGTCGCGCCGAGCAGCCGGCCGAAGAACACGAACATGAGCATCAGCGAGATGCCGGTGATGATGTCCGGGTTCATCATGGGAATATCGGTCGCCGTGTCGAGCGCGGCGCGCAGATATTTGTTGCGCAGCTTGTTCATGCCCACGGCGGCGGCCGTGCCCATCGCGGTCGAGACGAGCGATGCGATCACGGCGAGGATGAGCGTGTTTTTGAGCGCGTTGAGCGTTTCTCCGTCGCAAAACAGCTCCTGATACCATTTGAGAGAGAAGCCGGAGAACACCGACAGGCTCTTTGCCTCGTTGAACGAGTACACCAGCAGGATCACGATCGGCGCGAACAGGAACACGAAGATGAGGGCGGTGTAGATTTTTGCAGCTCGTTTCATGTCACACACCTCCGTAGACGCGCTTGTTCGTGCCGCGCTTCATCAGGGCCATGGCGGCCAGCAGGATCAGCATGAGGATGAAGGCGATGGCGGCGGCAAAGTGCAGGTTGTTGGCCACGTACTGCCCCTCGATCGCGTCGCCGATGAGGAAGAACTTGCCGTTGCCGAGCTTCTGCGAGATATAAAAGGTGCTGATCGACGGGATGAGCACCATCGTGATGCCGGACACGACGCCCGGCAGGCTCAGCGGGAAGATGACCCGCCGCAGCACGCCGAGACTATTGCAGCCGAGGTCGCGCGCGGCCTCGATCAGGCGTGTGTCCATCTTGGCCATGACCGAGTAGATCGGCAGGATCATATACGGGAAGTAGTCGTACACCATGCCGACGACGACGGCACCCTCGGTGCCGATGATGTGCGCCTGGCCGAGGTGCAGCGCGGAAAAGAGCATGTTGAGCAGGCCGGTGTCCTGCAGGATGGTCATCCACGCATAGGTGCGGATGAGGAAGTTCATCCACATCGGGATCATGATGAGCGTGATGATCGTCTTTTGCGTGCGCGGGGCGGCGCGGGCGATGATATACGCGATGGGGTAGCCCATGAGCAGGCAGATCGCCGTGGAGATGACGGCCAGCTTCACCGAGCGCCAGAAGATGAGCAGGTACGTGTGCACCTCGCGCGTGGCGCCGCTGTCGTCGGTGATCGTGCTCACGGCGGTGAAGAATTTCGTCAGGTTTTCGGTCGTGAACCGGAAGCTCTCGTCCGTGAATGCATAGTAGGCCACGAACACGAGCGGCACAGCCACGAAGATGACCGCCCACACGGAATACGGTGCGAGCGCCAGACGCTGCGCCAGCGAGACGCGGCGGTTTTCGGTACGGATGCGGCTGCTCATTCGTCCGGCTCGCTTTCTGCGTCCGAGAGCTCGTCCAGCTCGTTGCTGAACGAGGAGTAGTCGCCGTACATGCCCGAATACTCGGACTTTTTCATGATGTGGATGGCGTCGGGCTCGATGTACAGGCCGACCTCCGCGCCCTCGTCGACGTAGTCCGTCGTCTGGATCATCCACTTGAAGCCGTTGATGTCGATGATGATCTCATAGTGCACGCCCATGAACGTGACGGACGTGACCGTGCCGCGCAGCATGCCCTTTTCGATGGGCACGATGTCCACGTCCTCGGGACGGATGACGACGTCCACGTTCTCGTTTTTGGCAAAGCCCTTGTCCACGCACGTGAACGTGTGGCCCGAGAACGTCACGCGGAAGTCCTGGCGCATAATGCCGTCAACAATGTTGCTCTCGCCGATAAAATCGGCCACGAAAGCATTCTGCGGCTCATTATAAATATCGAGCGGCGTGCCGATCTGCTGGATCTTGCCCTCGGACATGACGACGATCGTGTCGGACATGCTCAGCGCTTCTTCCTGATCGTGCGTGACGAACACGAACGTGATGCCGGTGGCCTTCTGGATATTTTTGAGCTCCTGCTGCATGTCCTTGCGCAGCTTCAGGTCGAGCGCGGCGAGCGGCTCGTCGAGCAGCAGCACGCGCGGACGGCTCACGAGCGCACGCGCGATGGCGACGCGCTGCTGCTGTCCGCCGGACAGACGCGTGACGTTGCGGCGCTCGAAGCCCGTGAGCTTGACGAGCGCGAGCATCTCGTTGACCTTCTGCTCGATCTCGTCGCGCGGCAGCTTCTGCTCGCGCAGCGGAAACGCCACGTTTTCAAACACGTTCAGGTGGGGGAAGAGGGCGTAGCGTTGAAAAACGGTGTTGATGCTGCGCTTGTGCGGCGGAATGTCGTTGATGCGCTCACCGAGGAAGAGAATGTCGCCCTGGTCCGGCGTTTCAAAGCCGCCGATCATGCGCAGGGTCGTGGTTTTGCCGCAGCCGGACGGGCCGAGCAGCGTCAGAAATTCGTTGTCGTAAATGTCGAGATTGATGCTGTCGAGAACGGTCTCGCCGTCAAATTGCTTGCTGACGTTCCGGAGTTCAATGACTTTTTTCATGACTGTGTTTCCCCCTTCGTGCACAAAAAACGCCGCTGCAGATCAGCAGCGGCGTTTGTGAAGCGAAAACATATACCATTGGGCGCGCAGCGGCCGTCCGCGGCCCGTGCGCACCGTTCCCAACAGAATGTCGTGTCTTGAGAGTCTATATAGCAAAGATTACTTTTACTACTCTTATTGACCATTTCACAAGTTTGGATGCTGAAAGCAGCCTGGTTTTAAGTGACCAACTTATAAAACTTGAGCTTTTAACTCAATCAATAAGGCAACAGAAGTTGCCACCGCACACGGTGCGGTTTGCGGCATTCGACCCGGCTGTCCGTATGGCCTTGGCCGGCGTGCGGGGCACGGCGGCGGTCGCATCCTGCTTCGGAAAGACTCTAGGCATCATTCCAATTGAGACGACTCATTTTATCAGGAATCATTCCGCCTGTCAATCATTTTTCGACGAAATTCTTGCCTCTCAACACGGCAAAAATTCACGCTTTGTGCATGGTTTACATAATGATGAGCAAAACAGAAGAGAAGTTCGTCAATTTCGTGACCCACAAATGTTTTTGCTGAAAAATCATGAGATTGCGTCTCCCACCAGACTTGTATGATTTAAACGAAATCGGTTTACATAACCTCTGATCTTTCGGTGCTTTTGTGCAATGCTTATGAAAAGTCGACAAAAAAGAAAGCGGATATTTGTCATTCTTTTCACTTGAAAGATTCTGGTGTGCGCGCTATCATAACCTTAGCAATACGTTTACACTTTGTTCTTAGTTTGTTCATGAACTCCATGAAAACATACTATGAAAATTTTGCATCGAACAGGGAGGACGGCGTATGACCCGCGAGGAAGCGCTCGACAAACTGTGCCACAGTTATTCGGGATATTTTGATGTTGTGCGCCACGAGGAGCCGAAGGGTTATCTCGTCGCAGAGGCCGGGCTGCACATCCACTCCGAGAAGTATGTGCTGGTCAAGGCCGCCAAGCTCTGGGAAGCGGACAACAACGAATATGTCTACATTTTCTCGGTTCCCGTGCTCACGAAGGAGATCTTCGAGCAGTGCCGCGAGCAGGCGCGTGCCGACGGCATGCAGCGGATCGAGCCGGGCCCGAATCATATGTGCTCTTACATCACGGCGATCTTTTTGTGTGATACCTGTGAGCCGGATGCGCTGCGCGCTCTGCGCCGCACGCGTATTTATAAGAGCTTCAAGCTGGCGTTCCACGGCTGGATGGATTACCACACCGGCGTCGTGGAGCTCAGCACCGGCAAAACGGCTGCCAATGGCAGCGGACGCAGTACAGCACAGTTGTTGAAGACAACACTGTTTAAGAATATGAAAGAAGGGAGTTAATTCAATGAATGCTGCTGTAATTTTGATTGTTGGCATTGTCATTCTCGCCCTGGGCTACGTTTTCTACGGCGGATGGCTGTCCAAACAGTGGGGCATCGACCCGTCCCGCCCGACCCCGGCTCACGAGCTGGAAGACGGCATGGACTACTGCCCCGCAAAGGCCCCTGTCCTGATGGGCCACCACTTCTCCTCCATCGCGGGCGCCGGCCCGATCAACGGCCCGATCCAGGCCGCTGTTTTCGGCTGGGTCCCGGTGCTGCTGTGGGTCCTCATCGGCGGCATCTTCTTCGGCGGTGTGCATGACTACGGCGCACTGTTTGCATCCGTTCGCAATGACGGTCAGTCCATCGGCACCGTTGTTGAGACCAGCATCGGCAAGAAGGCCAAGCGCCTGTTCCTCATCTTCTCTTACCTGACCCTGATCCTGGTTGTGGCCGCGTTCGCGTCCATCGTTGCCAATACGTTCAAGGCCACCTATGTGGACGGTGTTGTGGATGTGGCGGCTTCCGCGGCCAACGCCACGACGGCGATCATCTCGCTGTTCTTCATCGTCCTGGCTATCTTCTTCGGTTTCTTCGTGTACCGCAGAAATGCGCCGATCGGCGTGTCCACGGTCATTGGCGTTGTCTGCATCGCTCTGATCATGTGGCTCGGCATCAAGTGGCATCCGATCTACCTGAGCTACCAGACCTGGATGATCATCTGCGGCATCTACATTCTGGTCGCTTCCGTCACGCCTGTGTGGATCCTGCTCCAGCCGCGTGACTACCTCAGCTCGTTCCTGCTGTATGCGATGATGATCCTCGCGATCATCGGCGTCATTGGCTGCCACCCGACGCTGGATATGCCTGCGTTCACCGGCTTCAAAGACACCATCGCTCCGACGGGCAGCTCCCTTGGCTATATGTTCCCGGCTCTGTTCGTTACCATTGCCTGCGGCGCCATCTCCGGCTTCCACTCCCTCGTTGGTTCCGGCACGACGGCCAAGCAGCTCAACAATGAGAAGGACGCGCAGCCCATCGCCTACGGCGGCATGCTCATTGAGTGCGTGCTCGCGCTCGTCTCCCTGTGCGCTGTTGCGTACATCTGGCAGGATTACAAAGCCGGCACGACCGTCACCCCGACCGTCGTGTTCGCGACCGGCCTGTCCCAGATGCTCGGCAAGATCTTCGGCTCCGGTGCCGTGTCCATCACCTACACGCTGATGGTCCTGGCCGTGTCCGTGTTCTGCCTGACCTCTCTGGACACCGCGACCCGTCTGGCTCGCTACATGTTCCAGGAATTCTGGCTCAAGCCCGGTGAGAAGGCCAGCGATCCGACCGTTACCGGCGCTCGCAAGGTCCTCTGCAATCCGTACGTCTCCACCGCGATCACCGTCGTGCTCGGCATTGCCCTCGGCATGACCGGTTATGCAAAGATCTGGCCCCTGTTCGGCGCTGCCAACCAGCTCCTGGCCGGCCTTGGCCTGCTGGCCGTCGCCGCATGGCTCGGCAAGATGGGCAGAAACAACAAGATGTTCTACGTCCCGATGATCTTCATGATCCTCGTGACGCTGACGTCTCTGGTGTTCACCATCAAGTCCCAGATCACTGCCATCATCGCCGGCGGCACCGGCCTTGCCTGGTGCTACATCCGCGCGATCCTGGCCATCCTGCTTGTCATCCTTGCCATCGACCTCGTCATCGAGGGCAGCAAGGCGCTCGCAGCGCAGGCCAAGGCGAAGAAGGCTGCCTGATTCGGCACCAACCAGTCAAAACAGAACAACCCAAACGAAGAGCACTCTGCCTCGGCAGAGTGCTCTTTTTGCTGTCTGTGTGACGGTTGTGATGGAAGCAAAGATGATATAGCGCCGCGGGGGAACTCGAGGCGGCGAGGCCCGCCTCGAATGAGATGCGCCTTTTTATGGCCGGTGCAACCGGTCAAAATTGTTTGTGCTCGACTGCCGGAACGATGCGGCAGGGAAGCAGATATAGCGCCGCGGGGGAGCTCGAGGTGGCGAGGCCCGCCTCGAATGAGATGCGCCTTTTTATGGCCGGAGCAACCGGGCAAAATTGTTTGGTCTCACCCATTGAAAAGATGCGGCAGGGAAGCGGATATAGCGCCGCGGGGGAGCTCGAGGTGGCGAGGCCCGCTTCAAATGAGACCGAGTCTTTTTTATGGCCGGTGTAACCGGCCATAAAAAAGACCCCGACACAGGTCGGGGCCAAGACATCCGCTCCGGCGGGGGAGGAATCTCTCTGTCTGCCAAGAGCATACCACGCATCGCGGCGCCGCGCAAGGCACAAATGTTTCCACACCCGGTGCATTTGCGGTTGCAAACGGCGCGGAAACGTGGCATACTGTAGGCAACTTTGCGCAGGGAGGTGCAGCCATGAAACGCAGCGAGGAACGGGAACAGAACATCCGGCGGGTGATCCACACGGCGCAGATGCTGTTCATCGCCGACGGCATCGCTGCGACGCCCATCAGCCGTATCGCTGAGACGGCCGGGCTGACGCCGACGTCGCTGTACCGCTATTTCCGCAACAAGGACGCGCTCGTGTTTGCCGCCTGGCGCGATGCGCTGGCCACGTTTTTTACCGATTTTATGGAGCAGTACACGCGCGAGTCCGCTTCGTGCAAGACGGGGTATGAGAAGTTTGTCGTCTGCATGCACATCTACTTCAGCATCTACGATGCACAGCCGGAGTGGTACGACTACACGCGCGAGATGTTTTCCACCTATTCCGAGAAAAACACCGGCAGCGACGTCAACAACGTGTTCTGGAAGTATTACGACAGGGAGATCCCCGTCCCGGCGCTCAAGGCGCTGCGCGAGGGCGTGGCCGACGGCTCCATCCGCCCGGATGTGAATATTTACGCGGTGTATCAGTGCCTGCTCAACGCCTACACCGGCACGACGATCTATGAAAACGTGTCGTTCGGTGTCTCGCCGGTCGATATTGTCCAGTTCACCGGGGAACTGCTCGTGAATTATATCAAAAATGAACCGAATACTTCTGCACTGTACAATAAAAACTGAAAAGCGCGGATATATGTAACAAATGATACGGTGCGAGTGTGCCAGTTTGTTAAGATAATTACAGAATTGCGGGGTATTTCTTTTTTGCGCAAATATGTTAGTGCCACTAACATATAATTGAAAAGCAGCGGAGGTGAGCAGCACGGATAAAAGCAAACGTTCTTATGACTTTACGGTGTGTCTGCCGTTCTGGAGCACGTTGACGGGCTCCCAGCAGCAGATGCTGCGTCTGAATACGATCGTCCGTTCATACCGCGCGGGGGACGATGTGATCTTTTCCATGCCGGAGAAAAACGGCCTGTTTCTCGTGCTCTCGGGTGGGCTGCGCGTGTTCATTGCGACGGATACCGGCCGCGAGATTACGCTCATGTCGATCGTCAGCGGCGGCTGCTGCATGCTCAACACGCTCGACAGCGCGGCCCCGGGCGATACGGTCCCCATCCTGCAGGCAAGCAGCGACGCCGTGTTTGCCTATATCAACATTGTGGCGCTGCGTCCGCTGTGCGCCGAGTCGCCGGCCGTGCAGCAGTTTCTGCTCCAGACGCAGGCGCGCAATGTGCAGACCGTGCTCAATAACATAGAGTATTATTTTTTCCATCCGCTGCGCAGTTGCATTGCCCGCGTCGTGCTCGAAAAGGCCGATGCACACCCCGAGGACGGCTTCGCGCGCATCACCCATGAGGAGATCTCCAACCACCTCGGCACCACGCGCGAGGTCATCAGCAGGGAGCTAGAGGGGATGCGCCAGATGGGCCTTCTGCGCACCGGCCGCGGCAAAATTTATGTGCTTGACCGCCCCGCACTGGAGGGCTTGGCCAACTTATAAGCGGCGCAAAGTAACCATATATGTCCAATTTGAAAGCTGCCAAGAAGCTGAATTTGCTTTTTGGTAGCTTTCTTTTGTACTATTTGACACATTTTATCCGGACGTATGGCGAAAAACGGTCAAAATGCACAATCACATATCGTCAATTTGGTGACATTCAACGAAACCAAGTGGTTATGTTTAATTATCGCCAGTTGCGTAACAAATGGTGCAGTAAAGATGGCGAAATCCGCTATATTGATAATTGCCAAACGAAGTTGCTTCTTTTTTTTGAAGACAAGTGTTAGTGACCATAACAGAAGAAACTCGTGCAGCGGACTGCACAAAAAATACGGAAAACACATCATGAATGGGAGGTACACAGAATGTATTACAGCAGCGGTAACTATGAGGCGTTTGCAACGCCGAAAAAACCCGAAGGCATCGAGAATAAGTCGGCGTATGTTGTCGGCACCGGCCTGGCCGGTCTGGCGGCGGCCTGCTTCCTGATCCGCGATGCGCAGATGCCCGGCGAGCACATCACACTCTTTGAGCACCTGCCCGTGGCCGGCGGCTCCTGCGACGGCATCTACGACGCGACCAAGGGCTTCATCATGCGCGGCGGCCGTGAGATGGACAACCACTTCGAGTGCATGTGGGATCTGTTCAAGTCCATCCCGTCGATCGTGAACCCGGGCGAGACGATCTTCTCCGAGTACTACTACCTCAACAAGGAAGACCCGAACTTCTCCCTGTGCCGCGTCACCGAGAAGCAGGGCCAGGACGCCCACACCGACCGCAAGTACGGCCTGACGCCCGGCGCTGCCACGCAGCTGCTGAAGCTGTTCATGGCGACCAACAAGTCCCTCGAGGACAAGAAGATCGACGACGTGTTCGACGATGAGTTCTACGCCACGAACTTCTGGACCTACTGGCAGACCATGTTCGCGTTCGAGAAGTGGCACAGCGCCCTCGAGATGAAGCTCTACCTGCAGCGCTATATCCACCACATCGACGGCCTGCCGGATCTGAGCGCGCTGCGTTTCACCCGCTACAACCAGTATGAGTCCATGATCCTCCCGATGTGCAAATACATCACCGACCACGGCGGAAAGGTCCTCTTCGACACCACGGTCACGAACATCGTCTGCGACTGCACCGAGGACAAGAAGGTCGCCAAGAAGATCGAGTACACCCAGGGCGGCGTGGAAAAGGTCATCGAGCTGACCGAGAACGATCTCGTCATCTGCACCAACGGCTGCCAGGGCGACGCGTCCGCTTACGGCGACAACACCCACGCGCCGGTCGTCAAGGTCAAGAACGGCGAAGGCCCGTCCGTCGAGATGTGGAAGAAGCTCGCCGCACAGGATCCGGCCTTCGGCCATCCCGAGAAGTTCTTCAAGGACATCAAGGAGACCAGCTGGGAGTCCTGGACCGTCGACACGGCCAACAAGCAGATCCTCGATGCCATCCAGAAGATCTGTAAGCGCGACCCGCTGTCCGGCAAGGTCGTCACCGGCGGCATCGTCACCTGCCGCGATTCGAGCTGGCTCATTAGCTGGACCATCAACCGTCAGGGCCAGTTCCAGGAGCAGCCGAAGGATCACTGCCTGATCTGGGTCTACGGTCTCAACTGCTGGGACGACAAGGGCGACTTCATCAAGAAGAACATGTGCGACTGCACCGGTATCGAGCTGGCGGCAGAGTGGCTGTATCACATCGGTATCCCCGAGGATCAGATCATGGATCTGGCCACGAACGAGTGCAACACCACGCCGTGCATGATGCCTTACGTCACCACGTTCTTTGAGCCCAGAGCCGAAGGCGACCGCCCGAAGGTCGTGCCCGACGGTTCCGTCAACCTCGCGTTCGTCGGCCAGTTCGCCGATACTCCGCGCGACACCGTGTTCACCACCGAGTACTCCATCCGCACCGCGATGGAAGCGGTCTACACGCTCTGCAACGTCGACCGCGGCGTGCCGGAAGTCTGGGGCAGCGTGTATGATATCCGCGACCTGCTCTACGCGACCAGCAAGCTGCTCGACGGCAAGAAGCCGCTGGAGTTCCTGCTCCCGTCGGTCCTGCCGCTGCTCGACCTCGTCAAGGAGCCGCTGGTCAACAACGTTGTGGTGGATCTGCTCAAGAAGTATAACATCGTCTGACGTACCATCCCGTTAGATGTCGCATCCCCCCCTTTGCCCCGGCAGCTTCGGCTGCCGGGGCATTTTGCGTGGTGGGGCGACGGCTTTTTGTGCGCGAAAAAGACGGCGCCGCGAACAGCGGCGCCGTCTTTCAGGTATTTATTCTTCTACGACCGGGAACGTGACCCGGACCTCGAACCCCGCGCCCCAGTCGGATGCGGCGGTGAGCGTGAGGCCCAGATCCTTCGCGACCTCGCGCGCGAGATAGAGCCCCATGCCGGTGGCCTTGTTCTTCTCGTGGCCGGAGTCTCCGGTGAAGCCCTTTTCAAACACGTACGGCAGGTCGCACGCGCGCACGCCCGGGCCGTTGTCGCGGATGGACAGGACGGTCGCCGTGCCGCCGTTTTCTAGGGAAAAGACCAGCACCGGCGCATCGAGCGCATACTTCACGCTGTTGCTCACGACCTGCCCGAGCAGGAAGCACAGCCCGCGCCGGTCGGAAAACACTGTCTCGTCCGCAAGCCGGAGCTCGACCCGGAAGTGTTTTTCCTCCAGCAGCGGGCGGTAATCGTCGAGCACCTCGTCGATGCAGCTGCGCAGCGCCAGCCGCTCGAAACGGTAGTCGCGCCGCGCGCCGCGCAGACGTGCGTAGTAGAGCATCTGGTCGATGAACGCCTGCATCCGGTTGCGCACGTAGTCGAGCTTGAAGCCCACGGCCTCCGGCAGCGTGTCGCGCCGGTTGTCGAGCACGAGCGTCAGCAGTGCCAGCGGCGTTTTCACCTCGTGCGCCCAGAGCTCCACGTAGTTTTCGTAGTCGTCCATCTGCGTCTGTAATTGCGCGATGGTCTGCTGCTGCGCGCGCAGCGTCTCGCCGAGCAGGTGCGCGCTTTGCGATTCGGCGGGGGAGAGCAGGCGGCACAGTGCCTGTTCGTGCGCGGCGTCCGGCGCGGTCAGAAAGGCCGTGAAGACTTGCTCCCGCCGTTTCGAGCGCGCGCAGAGCACCGCGCACACACCGGCGAACAGAAACACCGTTGCCAGCACGATCACGGCCGCCATGGCGGCGAAGGCCCGCGCGTCCGCCAGCCAGAGCAGCAGCGCGGCGAGCGCGTCCACCCCCAGCAGCAGCCCGAGCCACGGCAGGTACTGCCGCAGGTGGCTTCCGTTACGCTTCATGCGGCACCTCCAAGCGGTAGCCGACGCCGCGCACGGACACGAGCTGCTGGCGCATGCCGAGGGACGCCATCGCCTTTTTCAGCCGCGTGAGGTTGACCTGCAGCGCGTTTTCGTCGATGAATTCCGCCGTGCCCCAAAGCGCGCGGCTCAGGTCGTCTTTTGCAACGGTCTGCCCGCCGTGCGCCAGCAGCGTCTCAAGCAGCTTGCCCTGATTCGGCGGCAGGACGACGGACTGATTGTGGATGTAGAGCGTGTAGGTCTGCCGGTCGAGCAGGAAGTCCGCCCCCTCGAGCAGATTCTGCCGGCCCTCGTAGCGCTTGAGCACGTTGCCGATGCGCGCGAGCAGCCGCTCCTTTCGATAGGGCTTGGTGAGGTATTCGTCCGCCCCGAGCTCGAGCGCGTGTACCTCGTCGCGCAGCTGATCGCGCGAGGTCAGCACCAGCACCGGTAGGGCGCTGCGCTGCTTGACATCGCGGCAGATCTGAAACCCGCTCACCTCCGGCAGATTCAGATCCAGCAGCACCAGATCGGGGGCGAGTGCGAGCAGCTGCCCGGTCACGTCCGCGAAGTCCGTGACCTCCGTGACGGTATAGCCCGCCCGGCGCAGCATGTCCGCCAGCTCCTCGCGCATGAGCGCCTCGTCCTCCACGACAGCGATGTGCTTCATCGCGCCGCCCCCTTTCTGCATGCGTTATTCTTCGCGTTCCGGCGCCATCAGCCCCAGCAGATACCGGCTGCTGGACCGCTTGACGGCCGCCATGTACAGCCATTCTACCACACACAGCAGCAAAATCATAGCACCGGCGGCGATCATCATTTCCGTCATGCCGTTCTGCGCGCTGGCAGAGAGAATACCGGAAAAGAGCGCGCGCACGCCGAACAGGCTGCTGACTGCCGCCACGCCGACCGGCAGGCCGAAATACCAGTTGATCTGCACCTTTGCCGCGCGGCAGAGCGTGTCATGTTCCGCGCCGAGGCGCACAAGCGTCCGGTAGCGGCGCGCGGCCTTTTGCTGGCCCATGAGAAACTGCACGCCGATGATGGTGTTGGCCACGACGAGGAAGATAATGGCCAGATAAATGGTCAGGTAGCTTGCCGCGACGATGTAAAACAGCTCACGGCCGAGGTTCTGCAGGTAACTCTCGTATTCCAAGCCAAGCGGGTCGAGCAGCGCGTTCATGTCCGCAATGGCGTTCATGAGGCTCTTGCCCTCCGTCATGTCCGGGGCGAGCGCAGCGTCGAGGTAGACATCATAGTCGCCCTGCGTATAGTGATCGAACACCGCGTCCGGCACGATGAGCGCGAATGACATCGTGATCGAGCGGTCGGTCACGACGCTGACCGACTGCACCTGCCCGCGAAGCGTGAACGGCGCGCCGTCGATCGTGATGGACGAGTCCTCCGCGATCAGGCGGTTGATCAGCGCCGTGTGGCTGGCCTGGGAGACCTCGCTGTCGCAGTAGACGGCGGCCTCGTTGTCCGCGAGCGTCAGCTCCGGCAGACCGGCCGTGACCAGCAGGCGGTTGTAGCTGCTGAGCGCGATGAGGTACGGGTAGCCCACGGCCTCCAGCATGTATTGCAGCTGCTGCTGCTCGTCGGAGACGGGCATGGCATCGATGGTGCGCTGCAAGGCGGGGAATTTCACGGTGCTTTGGTAGTCCGTGCTCGTGCGCACGCGGCCGATGCGCATCTCAAAGAGGTCGGAAAATGCACCGTCGAGCCCGTGCGCGGCCAGCGTGTCGCGCACGGCGCTGCTGTCCTCGCTGTCAGTGGGGAAGGTGTAGTCGAGCGTGTGCGTCTCGGCGCGGGACGAGCGCGCGGTCGCCACGCCCGCGCCGAAGCAGCACAGCGCCGCCAGAATCAGCAGCGAGCAGATCGCAAGCGCGCCGGAGCGGTGGATGACCGTCTCCTCGACCTGGCGGAAGTTAAATACCCGCAGTTTGCCCGCGCGGTCTCCGCGCCGCGCCAGCCGGTCGATGATGACACGCAGCCCGTAAAACAGCAGCAGCGTGCCCGCCACGCCGAGCGCGAGCGTGCCCGCCATATAGCGCATATCGCTCCACGCGCGTCCGCCGATGGCGAGCGCGTAGGCTCCGGCGAGCAGCGCGACGCCCAGCACGAGCGCCGCAGCGTAGACGGCGGCGGGGCGCTGCTTTTTCGTGCCCTCGGGCGTCTCCGTGAGCAGCGCGCCGATCTCCTCGCGCACGATCTTTCCGCTGAGGATGAGCGAGGCCAACAGCTTGATCGCCAGAAAGCCCACGGCCGTCCACCCGATGGCGGACAGGGACAGCGTGAACCGGTGCCCCACGATGCCGAGCCCGACGAGCCGCGCCGTGACGAGACTGATGACCTCAGAAATGAGCAGCGCCGCCGGCAGGCCGATGGCCAGCGCAATGAGGCTCGAGCGCAGATCCTCCGCCAGCAGCATGCCGAAGAGCTTGCGCCGCTGCATGCCCAGCATGAGGTACACGCCGAATTCGTGCCGCCGCCGTGCGAGCTGAAAGCGGTTGGCGTAGTATACGAGGAAAAACAAAATGAACAGCGTCAGCCCATACAGCACCGGGACGAGCGTCAGCAGCCGGTCTACGGCGCTGCTCTCCATGCGCTGGAGGAACACCATCACGTCCTGATGCGACAGGGAGAGAATGATGTAAAACGCGACGATCGAGATGAGCAAGGATGTGAAAAACAGCCCGTTTTCCCGGCGGCTGCGGCGGCTGTTGCGCGCAACAAGTTCAGAGAACATTGGCACTGCCCCCTCCCAGCTGCGCCATGACGGCCAGGATGCGCCCATAGAACTCCTGCTGCGTCTCGTCCGGCACGTCGCGCCGCAGCTCGTGGAAGAGCACGCCGTCCTGAATGAAGAGAATGCGCTTGCAGTAGCTCGCGGCGTTGCAGTCGTGCGTGACCATGAGGATGGTCGTGCCGGCGTCCGCATTCAGGCCGGAGAGCTTTTCCATGAGTGAGCGGGCATTTTTCGAGTCGAGCGCGCCGGTCGGCTCGTCGGCCAGCACGATCTCAGGGTCGAGGATGAGCGCGCGCGCCGCCGCGATGCGCTGCTTCTGCCCGCCGGACATCTGCGCCGGGAACTTGTCGAGCACGTCCGCCACTTCCAGATAGTCTGCGAGCTTTGTCAGCCGCTCGCGGCTCTCGGCCTCGGACACACTGTGCAGCGCCAGCGGCAGGAGGATGTTCTCCCGCCCAGTGAGGTTGTCGATGAGTTCAAAGTTCTGAAACAGGTAGCCGATCTCCTTGCCGCGGTAGTCGGCGAGCGCCTTGCCGTGCAGCGTCGTGATGCACGTGTCGTGCAGGGCGACGGCGCCGCTGGTCGGTGCGATGACGGTCGCGATGCAGTTGAGCAGCGTCGATTTGCCCGAGCCGCTGCTGCCCATGATGCCGAGAAACTCGCCAGGCATGACCTGAAACGAAATGCCGTCGAGCGCGCGGGTCAGATTCGGCTCCTTGCCGTAATATTTTTTCAGGGCTGCAATTTCGAGAATGGGTTCCATTGCATGTACCTCCTTTGCTTTCTGCTGCCATGGTACAACACCCGGCGCGCAAAATCCACTTACAGTGGCTGAAAGGATCTTGCAAAAGCGCGCGGATGCGCAAATGCCGCAGGCGGCTGCCTGCGGCATTTGCAATTGCTATTTGGAATGTTACAGCATGTTTTCGCCGGTCTCGAGGCCGATGACCTCGTCTACTGGCAGCGAGAGGATGATGCCGTGCGCGTCCGTGCGCAGGCCGCAGGCGTCGCTGATCGCGTTCATGACGGCGGCCTTCTTTTCGCGCGGCGTGACGATGACGACGAACTCCTCTTCCTCCTGCATGGAGATGCCGAGCTTCTGGCTGATGCGCTCGGAGTTCTGCCGCCGGCCCTTGAGGATCGTTCCGCCCATGGCACCGGCGCTTCTGGCCGCGTCGATCGCGTCGCTGCTGTAGCCGTTGCTGAGCGCGACCCAGATGGCGGCGTAACCTGCGCTGGTCTGCATATCGGACATATCGCTATCCACCCTTTCTTCGATCTTCTGTTCTACCGTCTCGCGCGCCTGGTCGTTCAGGAGCTGGAGCATCGGCCGCTGCAGCCCCGTGACCGGGATCGTCAGCACGATGCCGCCGCCGCGTTTGTGCAGCGGGATGCGCTGCTGCAGTGCGTCGAGCAGGTCGCGCACGAGAAATTTCGGCAGCAGCCCGATCGTGAGCAGGCGGCCGCTGCCGCTCAGGCCGAAGATGTCGAGCATCTCCGACGGCGCGGTGCCGTGCCCCTGGCACTGGTAATAGATCGGGATGCGGAAGTTTTGAAACGTCTGCTCGAGCTTGCGGCGGTATTCATGGTTGGTAATGATGAGCACCATGCGCGGTGCGAGTCGGTTTTCGGCATGTATCATATCTCTTCGTCCTCCAGGTCGATGACGCCGTCATCGGACAGCAGGTCAGCTTTGTTTTGCGCCACGGCTTTGGATCTATGTACGTAAAGGACGCCCATGATCTGGATCGCCACCGGTGGAGCGAGCGCGACGAGCGCCACGACGCCGAAAGCGTCCGTGACGACATTGCCGCCGAGCGCGGTGCACGCGCCCATGGCCAGCGGCAGCAGGAAGGTAGAGGTCATGGGCCCGCTTGCAACGCCGCCGGAGTCGAAGGCAATGCCCACGAACACGGACGGCACGAACCGCGCGAGGATGAGCGCGAGCGCGTAGCCGGGCACGAGGAGCCAGTAGATGCTGATGCCGGTCAGCACGCGCACCATGGACAGCATCACCGCGCAGGCGACGCCGATGGACAGCGCCGTGTTCATCATGCTCTGCGACACGGTGCCGCCGGTGACGTCCTCGACCTGCTTGTTGAGCACCTGCACGGCGGGCTCCGCCTTGACGATGTAGTAGCCGATGAGCGCGCCGATCGGGATGAGCACCCAGCGGTACGCGCTGCCGGCCAGACCCGAACCGAGCAGATTGCCCACGGGCGTGAAGCCGACGTTCACACCGGTCAGAAACAGGATCAGGCCGATGACCGTATACAGAAAGCCGACACCCGTGCGCAGCAGCTGCCGCCGCCGGTAGTAGTGCGTCAGCAGCTGGAACAGCACGAACACCGCCGCGATCGGCAGGATGCTCAGCAGCACTTCCTCGGCATAGCCCGGGAAGCCGAGCGCGAACTGCTGCGCCACATCACGCGTCGTGATGACCGGTGCGATCTCCACGGCGGAGTAGGCCGCGTCCGTCGGGTGGTAGAAGATGCCGAGCAGCAGCACCATCAAAATCGGCCCGACGCTGCACAGCGCGACGAGACCGAAGCTGTCGTCATCGTGCCCCTGCGTGCTGCGGATGGCCGACACGCCGACACCCAGCGCCATGATAAACGGCACGGTGATGGGCCCGGTCGTGACGCCGCCGGCGTCGAATGCGACGGCGAGAAACTCCTTCGGGGAAAACAGCGTCAGCACAAACAGCAGCGCATAGGCTGCCAGCAGGCATTTTGCCAGCGAGATGCGGAACAAAATGCGCAGCACGGCCAGCGCCAGAAAGACGCCCACGCCGACGGCGACCGTCCAGATCAGAACGCTGTTGGGGATCGACGCGACCTGGTTTGCCAGCACCTGCAGATCCGGTTCCGCGATGGTGATGATCGTCCCGAGCGCGAACGCCACGAGCACGACCAGAATGACCTTCTCGCGCTTCGCCAGCGTCCTGCCGACGCCCTCGCCGAGCGGGGTCATGGACATTTCGGCGCCGAGCTGGAAAAATCCCATGCCGACGATCAGCAGCACGGCGCCGGTCAGAAACAGCGCCAGCGTGCCGATCTCCATCGGGACGAGCGTGACGCTCAGCACCAGCACGATCAGAGTGATGGGCAGCACGCTCGAGAGAGATTCCTTGACTTTTTCTTTCAGTTTTTCATTCATACGGTTGCGGTGGTCCTCCTTTCGCGTGGGGATTCAGGATCGCTGCACGACCGCATCGCAGCTCGTCAGGCGCGGTCAAGAATGGCCATGAACACTTCGCCGGTGATGGTCTCCTTTTCATAAAGGTACTTGGCCAGCTCGTCGAGCTTGGCGCGGTTTTCCGTGAGGATGCCGACGGCCTTGGCGTGCTCCTTTTTCACGAGCGCGACGACCTGATGGTCGATCTGCGTCTGCGTTTCGGCCGAGCAGGTGAGGGAGGCATCGCCGCCGAGGTACTGGTTCGTAACCGTCTCGAGCGCGACCATGTCGAACTCCTCGCTCATGCCGTAGCGCGTGATCATGCCGCGGGCGAGCTTCGTCGCCTGCTCGATGTCGTTGGACGCGCCGGTGGAGATGACGCCGAAGCGCACCTCTTCGGCCGCGCGGCCGCCGGTGAGCGTGGCGATCTTGTTTTCCAGCTCCTCTTTGGTCATGAGGTAGTGGTTGCCCTCTTCGACCTGCATGGTGTAGCCCAGTGCGCCGGACGTGCGGGGGATGATGGTGATCTTCTGCACGGGGGCGGAGTGCGTCTGCAGCGCGGCGACGAGCGCGTGGCCGATCTCGTGATAGGCGACCGTCCACTTCTCATGATCGGTGAGGATGGCGTTTTTCTTCTGATAGCCTGCGATGACGACCTCGATGCTCTCCTCGAGATCGGACTGCGTGGCGAAGCGCCGACCGTCGCGCACGGCGCGCAGCGCGGCCTCGTTGACGATGTTCGCAAGCTCTGCGCCCGATGCACCGGAGGCCATGCGCGCGATCTTGTTGTAGTCCACGTCCTCGGCGACCTTGATCTTGCGGGCGTGCACCTTGAGTATTTCTTCGCGGCCCTTGAGATCGGGCAGCTCCACGGGTACGCGCCGGTCAAAGCGGCCAGGGCGCGTCAGCGCCGGGTCGAGCGACTCGGGCCGGTTCGTGGCGGCGAGGATGATGACGCCGTTGTTGCCTTCGAAGCCGTCCATCTCCGTCAGCAGCTGGTTGAGCGTCTGCTCGCGCTCGTCGTTACCGCCGACCTGCCCGTCGCGCTTTTTGCCGATTGCGTCGATCTCGTCGATGAACACGATGCAGGGCGCTTTCTCCTTGGCCTGGCGGAACAGGTCGCGCACCTTGCTTGCGCCCATGCCGACGAACATCTCCACGAATTCCGAGCCGGAGATGGAGAAAAACGGCACGTTTGCCTCACCCGCAACGGCTTTGGCCAGCATCGTCTTGCCGGTTCCCGGAGGGCCGACGAGCAGGATGCCCTTGGGCATGGACGCGCCGATGTCCTGATACTTTGCCGGGTCGTGCAGGTAGTTGACGATCTCGGTCAGGTTTTCCTTGGCCTCGTCCTCACCGGCGACATCGGAGAATTTGATGCCCTCGGCGGACTTGACGTAGACCTTCGCGTTCGAGCCGCCGAGGCCGAACATCATGGAGTTCGGCCCGCCGGCCTTGTTCGTCATGCGCTTGAGCATGAACTGGCCGAGGGCGACAAAACCCACGATCGGCAGCAGCCATGTCAGCAGAAACGACAGAAACGGCGACATCTGCTCGACGATCTCGCTCGAGAACTCCGCGCCGGAGTCCTTCAGGCGGTAGATGAGGTCAGGATCGTCCATCAGGCCGGTCTTATAGACCTGCGTGTCGTCTTTGTTCGTGAAGAGGATCTGGTTGTTCTGTACCTCCACACGGCCAATCTCCTGATTTTCCGTCATGGTCATAAACGTGCCGTAGTCGACCTCCTTGACCTGCCGCTGGCTCAGCCAGGGCACCGCCAGAAAGTTGAGCGCCAGAATCACGAGAATGACGATGGCGTAATAATACATCATCGGCTTTTTGGGGCTTTTCACTTCATTCATGGGAACGCTTCCTTAATCTTCGCAAAATGTGTGCACTTTTGGGACTCGTGTAACGTAACTTGAGTTTACCACAACAGGAAAGAACTGTCCAGTGAATAAACTATGTACACCGTGTACAAAAATTGCCCAAAGCGCCGGAAAAGAGACAAGGAAACCTCCTTCTGTGCATCATTGGTCACAGAAGAAAGGCCCTCGCGCCTGTATGATAGATTAATAACAATTTGACGGAGGGCCTCGTGATGGAGATGCTTCTTTACCAGAGCACGCAGTTTCGCGACGTGAAAAAGATCCTGGACCGCGCCCATGGCTTTGCAGGGCTTTTGACGGCCGGCGGCATCGAGGCCTCGCGGCTGGATGTGCCCTTCGTCTGCGATCAGAAGGTGCTCTCGCGTTATGACGATGCGTGCGCCGATATTCGCCGCATCCTGACCATGCAGCTGGGGCTTGCGCTGCCGCAGGGCTTTTCCATTCCATTGGAGGCCGAGGATCTGGCGGTCTTTTTCTCGCAGCAGTGCGGTCTGCAGCAGATGCAGGACTACCTGACGCAAAAGCGAGAGCGCACGCAGGCGGACATTCAGACCTGGCTGCGCGACCGCCCGTGGGACACCCACCCCGTGACGGCGGCGCAGGCGGCGGCGCAGAATTTTGTCTTTGACGCGGAGACCGGCCGCATCGGCACGGACGGCTGCTTCAACGCCGGCACGGTGCTCGAGCTGCCGTCGTCGGTCGATGGGGTGCGCGTGCGCGCTCTGGCGTCCTACGCTATGGTCTCCTATACGTATCTGGACACGCTCATCCTCCCGGACAGCATCGAGACGGTCGAGCCCTATGCATTTTATGATAAGGTGCACCTGCGCAGTACGAATCTGCCGCGCGGTCTCACCGTCATCCCGGAGGGCATGTTCTCGCGCTGCATCGGCCTGACGGGCATCGTCATCCCGGACAGCGTGCGCGAGATCCACGACGAGGCGTTTTACCAGTGCAGCAATCTGGACACGGTCGTCATCCCCGACAGCGTGGAGCGCATCGGCCGCTGCGCGTTTTTGAATGTGCGGCGCGTGATCTACCACGGCGGCGCCAAGGGCTTTCCCTGGGGCGCGACGCGGGGCAACTGAGAAAGGCGGGAAGGGAACATGAACACTGCAAAGACGGAGACCGCCGTCTGCGGCGGTAGCAATCTGAAAGCACCGATGAAGCTCGACTTCCTGCGCTCGCTCTGCGCGCAGGACCGCCATGCGTGGCCGGAGGTCGTGCTCTGCCGCGTCGAGGGCGAGCCGCTGCCTGTGTGCTGCCTGTCCGAGGCGGCGGCGGGCGACCCGTTTGCGCGCGTGGGCATCGTGTCCGCGCCGTCGGAGGCGCTCACGGCGCTG
>ERZ809296.395-NODE-395-length-75633-cov-94.157586_pt1 | contig 75633 bp, 73 predicted proteins | sample MGYA00520511_ERZ809296 | MGnify/ENA primary metagenome ERZ809296 (study PRJEB31576, sample SAMEA3212662) | Homo sapiens | biome: human-gut; feature: human gut; material: fecal | place: Sweden | collected 2012 ...
CTAAAGGCTATTCGCTGAACAGCGAGCCTCAGACCGTGAAGATAGCAACAGATACTGCTGATTTTGGATCAGAAGTGTCTGTTAAGAACACACCTTGGACAGCACCTTTCATCATCACAAAGAAAAACCTCGGCGGTGAGCTGCTGCCAAACTGCGAGTTTGAGATTTTGGACGAAAACGAACGTCAGATAACAACAGGTATTACCGATGAAAACGGCATTGCAACGTTCTTATTGGGCTATGGCAAGTATTTCTACCACGAGATAGCAGCACCTGAAGAGTATATCATTGACGATACATTGTATCCTTTTGAGATAACCGAAGAGGGCGTATCGGTTTATGCCAAAATGACGAACTACCTTAAAGAGGGTTCTATTAGGGTCACAAAGAGCACAACAGGCAACCTCAACATTAAGGATATACGATTCGTTGTCAAGGGTATCTCCGACACGAACAGCGACATCGAGCGTGAGCTTTTCACCGATGAAAACGGCGAGGCACTCTTTGAAAACCTCCCTATCGGCAAGTACACAGTAACAGAGGACGGCTCTACAGTTCCTGCGGCTTATCTTGTAGCTAACGAGCAGACCGTAACTGTCGAGTACAACACAACCGCAGAAGTCAAGGTCACCAACGAGGAAAAGACCGGTTCAATCAAGGTTCAGAAAAGAACAGAGGGTCAGAAGAATGTTGAGGGTATCACATTCTATCTGAAGGGTACATCAGACAGCGGCAGAGAGATAAACATTCCTGCGACTACCGATAAGGACGGCGTAGCGGTCTTTGAGAACGTACCGGTAGGCACATACATGGTTATCGAGGACGAAGAAACTGTTCCTTACGGCTATCTTGTTGCCGATGAAAAAAAGGTCACTGTTATCTACTCAGAAACTGTTGACGCAGAAATAATCAACAACGAGCAGACAGGTACTATCAAGGTACACAAGAGAACAGAGGGTGATCTGAATATTTCAGGTATAACCTTCTATCTGAAGGGCACATCAGACACAGGACGTGAAATAAACATTCCGGCTGAAACAGACAAAGACGGCATAGCAAAGTTTGAGAACGTGCCAATAGGTACATACAAGGTCATCGAGGACGAAAAGACCGTTCCATACGGCTATCTTGTAGCCGCCGAAAAAGAGGTCACAGTAACCTATGCTGAAACTGTTGATACTGACATTTTGAACGCTGAGCAGACAGGTACAATTCAAGTGCATAAGAAAACTGCTGATATGACGAACGTTGAGGGCATTAGATTTATTCTTTCGGGTGTATCAGACACAGGCAGAGAGATAAACATTCCTGCAATCACCGACAAGGACGGTCTTGCAAGGTTTGAAAACGTTCCTATCGGCACATACACTATCACAGAGGACGGCAGCACAGTACCTTATGGCTATCTTGTTGCCGACTCAAAGCAGGTCACAGTGGCATATGCACAGACAGTTGACACAGATATGGTCAACGAAAAAGCACCCGACACGCCGAACACTGGTGTAATGGACAATGACTCAGACGGCAGAACAGCACTTGGCAGCATTGCGATAATTCTCGCAGGCACTGCATTTTTTATGTTCAGCAGAAAAAAGAAAGATAATTGATGCTGTCTGAAAAAAGACAGCTAAAGGGGATCAATTTATCTATACATGAAAAAAGCCCCTGCAACAGGGCAGGGGCTGGGGAGGTAATGCTTGATGAAGATCAGGATCAATAGGTCTTGCAGAAAACGCCGTCAAGACCGCTACAACGGTATGGGACGCTGCCTTTGTATTGAGCCAAAGCGTTTATGCAATGAAAGCAAAAAGCTGATAGTTGTTGACCCTATGTCTAATGTCATAGTCGTGACAAAGGAAAAAGATTATGGAGCTAAAAATGAATGAGTATAGATACTTTATAGCAGACGATAACAAAACAGGAACTCTGATTTTCAGTAATGAAATAAAGGGAGAAGATATGCTGCTTCTTGTCGGATACGTTATCTACTTTTACAATGCAGCGTCCGTTGATGATATCGTAGACAAGCTTGTAACCATGTATGGCTTTAGTGTCAGGAAGGAACATATTACAGCTTTTGACCTCAACACTAATCCTGATACACCTTATACATACTATGACCTTATCGATGAGGGCGGCTATTGTGAAAGTGATGGATATATGTACTCCGATATTGACAGAATAAAGAAACATTTTTCAGGAGAAAAATCACAGAAGATGTTACGCACTATCGGTCGATTTAATGCTAAGAAAGGATGAGATTCTTGTCAAATTATAAGCAATTAAGGTTTATCATTTCAAGAAATGGTGACACGGCAAAAACTGTTCTCAAAACTTCATACGATATTGTAAGTTTACCATACTTGCTAACATATGTTATAGGACGATTTTATGAGGAATATGCGTTCGAATGCATTGGCTTTAGTTCAAGCGAGCTTACTGATATGCTTTTGTCTATGTACCCAAAAGATTTTGCGGTATCAACGGACAATGCGGATCTTGTTATTGATGATTTAGAAACATGGGAAAGAAACTGCAGTTCATATGATATCATAAGAACAATAGGCGTTTTTAAGCCAAGAAAATTAAATTACTTTGAACAGCTATTTTGTGAATTAAAGAAACACTTCAAGCAGAATGGATTTCATGCCGTGTATGCCGAAACAAATGAAGAAAGCCTGATTATTTTTTACAGACCCAAAAGTAATCAAAGGGTATTCGGAATACGAAGAAACTGTTATTCAAAAAATGGCAATAGCATAGAAATTGGTCTTTTAATAAATGAAAACACATTTTTGTGGTTTAAGACAGCAGCTATCGTTTCCTATAAAAAAAATTTAAAATCGATATTCAATGATGTGATACAGGAAATAAATAAAATCACTATTGATGAAAAAGCATTGCCACAAGATATTTTTCTTAATCCTTATGTGGCGTGTTTGGAGTATCTAAGCAAATATGGGTATTCAATAAAAACTATAGAATGGGAGTAAAAGCAATGAAAAAACTCAAAAAACATTTCTTCTCAAAGCTTGCAAAACTACGTAAAAGGAATAGTGATAGACCACAGATGTATAACTTGAAGGGAATATCTTCTGACGGAAAAGTTGTGGAGTTCCCGTATATTTCTGCTGATAAATGTGGAGTAATCAATATAAAAGGACTTCCTGTTGGAACATATAAGTTCACCGAAGATATAAATGAAACGCAACAATAATAATCGTAAACCTGAGCGTGTAAAGAAATTCATACGCTCTTTTTATTATGGAGAATATTCAAATAAAAAAGCTAATCAAGCGTAATTTCTACAACATCACTTTTATTATCACAAATGCAGTCAACTCGATAATTGTTGTCAATAACAAAGCAGATTGGTCAATTACGTCAGAGTATATTAAGGCAAGAATACTACCGATCATGATACTTCCTGCACTTATGGGATTAATCTTTATATTAGCTGAAAAGAGAAAAGAATAAGGAGCTTTTGGAACGGCTGTTGTAATGTTCAGCTGAAGGAAAAAGGAAAGGTAATTGATACTGTCTGAAAAAGGCAGTAAAAAGGGGATTTATCATACATAAAGAAAGCGCCTGCAACGGGGCAGGCGCTGGGAGGTAGAGTGCTAGCAATCCTTGTATATATAATATTCGTAAACTTTCTCTACAATAAAAGGTGTATATGAAATCAAAAAGAAAATCAGTTGATACCACAAAATTTGAGCAATCACATACTCCAAAGCATAGTCAATACTTGTGTGGATTGACATAATAACAGTTAATAAATAAAGAACTGCAACATAAGGTAATATCATATTTTCTATATCATATGTGTTCTTTATAAGACTTTTATGTTTGTACAGCAAATTTTTGTCTGTAACATTTGATTGATGTATATCTATTGTGAAAAGCAGAGAATACAAGCTTTCAAGAAAAATGCCAAGACAAATCAAAACAACAATTATGGCATAGTTATATTGTATACAGATTTTTATAATGTCATACGAATTGTCATTACTAAACAAAAATTTATCAAGGTTCAGCTTGAAATCTCTATCAATTAAGCAAAGCTGCAACGCTAAAGATATGACAATAATATATATACCATTCTTTTTAGGAACACCGAAAATACTTTTTATTAAATCAATCATCTTTATCACCACCTTTCACTTATAAAGTATAAATGTTATAGACAAATCGGTCAAGAGGTATTTATGAAACACAACTATGAATTTGTAAATTTCAAGCTATTAATGCTTTCGCTGTTTGTATTTGCAGGCATTATCACTGGTATCAGGGTAGTGTTTGAAACAAACTTGGAAATGCAAATTAAAATATTCATTTCTTGGTTCTTTGTTAAAGCACTGATAATACTTGCAAATATAAAGTACATAAAAAAATGCTTTCATAAGCTGTCCGTAAATGGTGATAGCTGTTTCAGCCAAATTGAGATGTTACGCAATACATATATAATAGGGTGTGCTGTTACCGCTATAGTGTTATTAGTCTTTTGCAAAATATAAGAAAACGAGGAGGTATAAAATATGATAAAACTAAGAATACAGGGTTTACCCGATGAGGTCGAGAAGTTTTCCGAACAGCTGAAAAAGGACGGCTATCACTTTTTGATGGAGAGTGATGACTATCCTAACAGAAATTCGGAGTATGTAAGAAGATATGTGGAGGTAATGCTTGATGAAGATCAGGATCAATAGGTCTTGCAGAAAACGCCGTCAAGACCGCTACAACGGTATGGGACGCTGCCTTTGTATTGAGCCAAAGCGTTTATGCAATGAAAGCAAAAAGCTGATAGTTGTTGACCCTATGTCTAATGTCATAGTCGTGACAAAGGAAAAAGATTATGGAGCTAAAAATGAATGAGTATAGATACTTTATAGCAGACGATAACAAAACAGGAACTCTGATTTTCAGTAATGAAATAAAGGGAGAAGATATGCTGCTTCTTGTCGGATACGTTATCTACTTTTACAATGCAGCGTCCGTTGATGATATCGTAGACAAGCTTGTAACCATGTATGGCTTTAGTGTCAGGAAGGAACATATTACAGCTTTTGACCTCAACACTAATCCTGATACACCTTATACATACTATGACCTTATCGATGAGGGCGGCTATTGTGAAAGTGATGGATATATGTACTCCGATATTGACAGAATAAAGAAACATTTTTCAGGAGAAAAATCACAGAAGATGTTACGCACTATCAGTCGATTTTCCAAAAGAACATTTTCCTAGAATCTGTTAGTATACAGTTGTAATATATTTTATCGTCAGAAACAAGTTTGTTTGACACACTATGATTAGTTGAATAGTAATAAATGTTTAAGAAAAACACAATCAAATTTTATTCTTTATGAATTTCTTAAACACAAACAAATAGATCACTAAAACAGATGGAAATATTAAAAATAATAGCTGATATTCCCAAAAATGCGAAAGCAGGTAATGAACTATATATTGGTAATGCTTATGAAATGACACAATCATCACGAGAAAACATAACATTTTAATTGCATTAACTAGACGGTATCTAGTAACCTTTTTGTACGGTTTTAAATCAAAACACACAATGGATTTGTCATATATAGTCATATCAATATTATGTTTACGTGATATTGAAATAATTATATCACTAACGTGCAAGAAAAACCACCAGCAGAATAATAGCCATGTAATCAAGTATACAAGAGCTGTCAAACCCATAAGAATTGGATATACCCTTTCATCATTAAAAATTAACGGATCAAGCATTGATTTTAAATCATTGTCAAATGAACACATTAATAATGCTAACAATACAACATTCGATAATTTATAATTGTTGTAAATATTATTTATGATATCTTTTATAACGTCCATTATAAATACGCCTCCTTTTATTTATAAAGTATAAATATTATAAATTGAAAGGTCAATACAATATTTTTTACAAAGTTATAAACTTACACATACATAAGTGTGTCACAGTGACACACAACTTAAAATCGTAAACCTGAGCGTGTGAAGGAATTCATACGCTCTTTTTATATACGAAAGGAGAAACACCATGAATACTGAAACGCCAAAGAAAACTAAGTTTGATATCTTGGAAGAAATCATGATAAGCTTTCAAGATGATTATGAAACAGATTATGCTCAAACCCATTGGGTGAAAACCTACAAAGAGCGGAAAGAGCGATTAATTCAGCTTCAAGAAGAAGAATGTGAACTGCAAGCGAATGTCATTGATGACGCACACGATCTGGGCTTTGTTGAAGGAGTAAGATATGCTCTCAACATCATGGATATGACAGACGCAGGAAAGAATAATGAGCTTTTGGAACGGCTCTTAAATATTCTTGAAAAATAAAAGAGGGGAACTTAAATGGATAAGCACGATAAGTATGAAGTTGTAAAGCAAGCATGGTTTGAAATCAATGAGCATCTCAGAAACAATAAGCAGGATTACATTGAGTATCTCAAATTTTCCGCAAAAATGTATAAGCAGCCGTATTCAGACGCTGTGTTGGTATTCCAGCAGGATAGGAATGCAACAAAGATCGCTGAGTATAAAAAATGGGGACGTCTAGGGCGATATGTAAGACGTGGCTCTCACGGCGTTGCTGTTTTTGGCAAAAATCACACTTGCAGATATTTATATGACGTCACTCAGACAGGCGGCAAAGAGTTGCCTGAGATGTGGACACTTACTGACCGCAATACACCTGAGCTACTCAATACGCTTAATAACCGATACAATATAAACGCAGGATCGGTCAAAGAATGTATCGAAGCAATGACAGCAAACAGTATTAATTCTGCGCCTATTGCTGAGTCAGTACAAAATGCAATATCTCAAATGGGACTTGACATAAAACAGGCTGAGGTATACCGCCATTCACTGGATTCTGTGGTGCAGTTCGTTGTTTCTCAAAGATGTAATCTTTCAGGTAAAATAGATCTGTATGCCGATGTTGATGTAAGCGCTCTTGACCTTATCAAAAATGCAAGAGATATGATTCTTTTCAGCAGAGCTGTTCAGCACGCTGCCAAAGACACGCTGTTTGAAATCGAAAAAGAAGTTATCGCAATTGACCGCAAAAACGAAGCTCTTGACAATGCCAAAACCGCAAAGCAAGAAAGCACGTCTGATAGGGTTGATGATATACTCCAAGACCTTATAAAGCTTAAGTTTTCGCAAGAACAGATACTTGCATTAAAACAGGCTGTGGTGGCAGCTGCACAAAATGGTGAACATAACATACGGCATTGGGTAAGCGTCCGATATTCGCCCGATGAGCTACAGCATATATCATCTTTATTGTCTGATTATTATGCTCAGAGTGTCGTTGAGCAAACACTCGATCCAAAGGGCATACTCAATGATTACTATACATATGTAAATGAGCTCAATGGTCGGCTGAAACTGTCAGATATGTTCTCTAACCATGAATATAGTGATGAACAAAAAGCCATGCTGCAGCAGGGTTTTTCTGAGGGAATTTCTATTACTGTTCTTAACGAGGTCGATGAACGGCTAACGGTAGACGAGATAAAAACATTCTTTGAGATGTTTCATCAGGCAGTTGACGGACAGATAGATCCACATGATGTTCAGATATATCTTGATAAGGCTGTAATAGAGCATTCAAAGAAGAACGTTCAAGCGGTTGAAGCTCAGGATAACTCTGTTGACACAAATTCAATTGGAATTGTCAAGGGTGAAAAATCATTTGCTGAACAGGTCGATGATGTACTTGCAGGAAACGCGAACCGATACAATGACTTGAAAGTATGCGATACACCTCAAATACTGCTTGACGTTGGCTGTGAGCAACTTCCAATGTTTTATACGAAACGGCATTTGCATGACGCTCTCAAGCCGAAAGGAAATACAGGTGAAAGCATACATTACCACGGATTGAACGCAGAACAAATCAAAAAAATGCCCATGTTACTTGAAAATCCCGTGATTATATATGATTCCCTTTCGAGAAATGATAGCATAATAATCGTAACATCTGAACTTGACAACGAAAAAATGCCTATCATTGCTGCTATAAAGCCAAATGGCAAAGCTAAATATGATTTAGAATTGGTCGAATCCAACTTTGTAATGAGTTTTCATGGCAGAAACAATTTTGAAAATCAAATTAATCGTGCCGTAGAACAAAACAAAGTTCTTTATTACAACAAAGAAAAAAGCCAAGAACTGTTCAGTGTGCTTGGGCTACAATTGTCCAAGGGCTTAAACATTCTTGACTCTAATATTATTATACACCAAAGTCGCAATATTGTCAAGGGTACGCAGCAGGAAAATATTGAATACAAGAATAATTCTGTTACTCAACAGGACAAAAAAATAGAACCATCAAGAATTATAGGTTTGGCTGAAAACCAGCTACGCCCTGCTGTTCCTAATAGCTCTACAAGCAGTATAACAGACTCCTCTGGAGTTGTCAAGAGTGAAAAAACATTTGCTGAACAGATAAATGATGTTTTAAATGGCGTATTCCCAAAATACTCAAATCTAAAGGTTTGTGATACACCACAAATTCTTGTGGATATCGGCTGTGATCGGCTTCCTATGTTGTATACGCAAAGGCATTTAAAAGACGCTCTACATGAAAAATCCCCGAACAATGCACATTGGCATGGCTTAACACTGGAACAGATATGTAATATCCCACATCTTTTAGAAAGCCCTGCCATAATAATGGACTCACTTTCTCCAAACAAAAGTGCTGATAAAAGTATAGTAATTTGTTTAAATAACGTTGATAATGATAATGCACCGATAATCGTAAGTGTTAAACCAAATGGGCAAGGCATTTATGAAATGGAAAATGTATCATCAAACTTTATCACAAGTATTTATGGAAAAGAAAATGGGTTTGCAAACTATGTTGAACGTGCTGCAAAATCAAATAATATTCTGTTTTGGGACAAAGAAAAAAGCCAAGCACTGTTCTCGTGTCAAAGGCTCCAATTGCCTGAGGCGATAAACAATCTTGACTCTAATGTTATTATACACCAAAGTCGCAATATTGTCAAGGGTATGCAGCAGGAAAATAGTGCCGATATAAGTTCAAATGATGTTAAATCATTCACTACTTTATCCGAGCCTACGATAACCTGTGAATGGAGCGAAAGCAACTACTTTGAGGACGGCAAGACCTACAGTGTTGCAGAATTTGACACGCTCATGGAACAGGCTGACAGTGAAATGGTGGCAGGAGCAAAGGCTGCAATAGAGAAGCACGGTTCAGCAAAAGCATGGTATGAAGCAGACACTGATGACGAATTCTCACAGTTTATGGGCTATGATAAGGTCAAGTTTACTATCAATATGCCTGACGGACAAACGATCACTGAACGCCAGGACGCAGGGGACGGATACGGCGGCGTTATTGATTTTCTGAAAAGATACTCAATATACAGCTCGATCATACCTGAGCTTGAAGCTGCAAAAGCCGCACATATGGCAGACCTGGTCAATGAAGTGCCTACACCTACAAATGAAACACAGCCTGAAATAGACAAGCTTTTGGGCAGGCTTAAGCTTGATTGTGATTACTATCTGAAAACAGGTGCAGAAAAGCACTTGTGGGCAGAAACAGTTGAAAAACAGATAGCTAAGATCAATGAGCTGTATGAGAAAATGCCTGAAAACGCCTACTTCACCAGAGAACAGATTGATGATTATGAAAAGAAAATGCTGGCAATCAAAAATGGCGAGGTCGAAAAACCTATACCATATGAAACGCCTACAATTGCTAATAATGTTCTGTCTGAAGAAAAAAAGACAACACCGCCTGTTTCTGAAAGCATTCCTATATCTCCTACATCTGATGAACAGATTTCACTCTTTGAAACACCCCCTGCTTCTGAAACCGTCACTATACCTGATAAAGATGTCAAAACCGAAAAGGTAGAAAAGCCAAAGAAAAATGTCAAGGCAAGCACATACCACTTTGACCCTGACAATGTTGTTGTGGGCGGAGCTGCTGCTCGATGTGACGCAAATATAGCTGCTATTGAAACATTGCTGAAAATAGAGAGTGAAAAGCGGCTTGCGACACCTGAAGAACAGAAGATAATGGCTAGATACTCAGGTTGGGGCGGAACTGCTCAGGCTTTTGTTGCGGATAATGAGAATGTTTCTGCTGACAGTTGGGGAGCAAGGCAGACTCGTTTAAGAGAACTTCTGACCGCAGATGAATATACCGCAGCACGATCATCTACACTTACAAGCTTCTATACACCGCCAGAAGTCATAGACAGCGTATATCTTGCTTTGGAAAGATTTCAATTTGAGGGTGGAAACATCCTAGAGCCTAGCATGGGCGTTGGAAACTTTTTTGCAAAAATGCCTGATGAAATGAGGGCAGATTCAAAACTTTACGGAGTTGAGCTTGACAGCATTTCAGGACGAATAGCCAAGCAGCTCTATCCAGAGGATAATATCCAGATAAAAGGGTTTGAAAAAACAACATTCAAGAATAACAGCTTTGACGTGGTCATAGGTAATATACCTTTTGGAGATTATGGCATTGCAGACAAAGCCTATGATAAATACCACTTCAAAATTCATGACTATTTCGCCGCAAAAGCAGTAGATAAGGTAAAGCCTGGAGGAATTGTTGCCATTGTGACTTCAAAATTCACAATGGACAAGAAAAATGATAAAGCAAGAAAGTATCTTGCCGAACGCTGTGACCTTTTAGGCGCAGTAAGACTTCCCTCTGGAACGTTTAAAGACGCAGACAGTGTTACAACAGATATTATCTTTCTGAAAAAAAGAACAACAATGACATCTGTTATACCAGACTGGGTACACGTTTCAGAAACACACAACGGCATTCCTTGCAATCAATATTTTGTGGATAACCCTGATATGGTACTTGGTACTATGGCATGGGACGAGCGTATGCGAGGAAAATATGGTGCAGACAGCAAGGTAACGACCTGCTATGCAAACAGTGACACTCCCCTTGCACAGCAGCTCATAAATGCCATTTCAAAAATAGACGGCGTTATTGATACTGTGGAAACTGAGCTTGACAATGGGACAGCTGAGATACTCCCTGCTGATCCAACTGTCAGGAACTTCACTCATACCATTGTTGACGGAGATCTTTATTTCCGTGAAAATGAAGTAATGGTCAAGGTCACAGAAACAGGCAAATCGCTTGAACGCATGAAAGGGCTTCATACTCTAAGGCAAGCAACTATGGAGCTTATCAATGCCCAGGCTGACGGCTGCACTGATGAACAGCTTGCAGAACTTCAGAAAAAGCTCAACAGCACATATGACAATTTCAGAACAAAGTTCGGAAACATCACTGACAGTGCCAATTCACGCTGCTTTTCTAATGATGATGACTACAACACTTTAGCAGCACTTGAAGTTGTCAACGTGGAAAATAAGACAGTTGAAAAGGCTGCAATATTCACAAAGCGAACAATACTTCCAGATATTCCAATTTCCAAAGTTGATACTGCACAAGAAGCACTTCAAGTGTCAATGGATAGATTGGGAAAAGTCAACATTCTCTATATGTCACAGCTCACAGACACAACGCCTGAAAAGGTTATCACTGACCTTGCTGATGAAATATTCAGAGATCCTGCTAAAGTTAAAGACAATGACCCATATTCAGGCTATACGGAGTCATCTGAATATCTGTCAGGCAATATTCGTGATAAGCTGAGAATAGCCAGAGAACATGCGGAACATATCGACAGCAGCTACAACAAAAACGTAGAAGCACTGATGAAAGTTGTGCCAAAAGACCTTGAAGCCAGCGAGATATCCGTAAGGATCGGCGCTAACTGGATCGATGTTGCAGATTATAATAAGTTTCTAAATGAGTATGCACACGCAAACACCTATTACTACCCTGTCACAAGAACAAAGCTTGGAGAATACAAAATAGAGGGTAAAACATCTGACCGCTCAGTTGCTGCCACTGAAACATTCGGAACATCAAGAATGAACAGCTATCAGATATTTGAAAATCTTCTTAATCAGCGTGATATTTTAGTTCGTGACAGACGAGAGGAGGACAGTAAAGTATGGTATGAGATAAACACTAAGGAAACACAGCTTGCAAAAGAAAAAGCTCGTCTAATGAAGGAGGCTTTTAAAAACTGGCTATGGAATGATATGGGTAGACGTGAAAAATACGTTGCAAAGTATAACTATCTGTTCAACTCCATACGGGGCAGAGAGTATGACGGCTCACATCAAACCTTTCCAGGCATGAACACATCAATAACGCTGCGGAAACATCAATCAAATGCTATAATGCGTGCTAAGCTTGGTGGAAACACGCTGCTTGCTCACGATGTCGGAGCAGGAAAAAGTTTTGAAATGGTTGCAGCTGTAATGGAGAAAAAGCGGCTTGGTCTAATAAATAAAGCCTGCGTAGTTGTTCCAAAGCACCTCACGTTGCAAATGGCGAGTGAGTGGCTGCGGCTTTACCCAAACGCAAAACTACTTGTAGCAAAACCAGAAGACTTTACAAAAGCGAACAGAAAACGTTTTATTGCAAGGTGCGTCACAGGTGACTATGACGCTGTAATAATGTCATTTACTCAATTCGAGCGCATACCTATGTCAGACGAGTATAAAGAGCAATTTATGCAAAAGGAACTTCACGATATCATTAGTGCAATATCTCAAGCAGGGCGAAAGGATAAATCATCAGTAAAAGCCCTTGAACGTCAGAAGAAAAACATAGAGGAAAGGCTTGAAAAGCTGCTTTCTTCTCCAAAAGACTCATCATTGTGCTTTGAAAAGCTCGGCTTTGACTATCTAGTGTGCGATGAAGCACATAACTATAAGAACTGCTTTGTTTCTACAAAAATGTCAAATGTGGCAGGCGTACAAACAACAGCAGCACAAAAATCAGAGGATATGCTGATGAAAACTCAGTACCTCAATAATAAGTACGGCTGCAACAATATACTTTTTGCTACAGGAACGCCTATAAGTAATTCCATGGTCGAGTTTTATGTCATGCAGCGTTATCTCAGACCAGATCTTCTTGAAAAAGCAGGATTGCAGAATTTTGATGATTGGGCAAGCACATTTGGTGAAGTTGTATCACAATTAGAGATAAAGCCTGCAGGAAACGGCTTTCAAATGAAGAATCGTTTCAGCAAATTCGTAAACATACCTGAGCTTATGCAGATGTATAAGGAATTCGCTGATATTCAAACAGCGGATATGCTGAAACTTCCTGTGCCAAAGCTTGAAACAGGCAAGCCGATAGTAGTGACCTCAAAGCCAGACGAACGTCAAAAAGCATACATGAAAGAGCTTGCCACACGTTCTGAAACGATACACAGCGGCACAGTTGACCCACGGCAGGACAATATGCTGAAAATAACTCATGAAGCACGCTTGCTCGGTCTTGACACTAGATGTATTTTCAAAGACGCTCAGCCTGCACCAGACAGCAAAGTGATGAAGCTTATCGATAACCTTGAAAAGAACTATAAAAACACTATGACAGAAAAAGGCGTTCAAATAGTATTCTGTGATATCGCTATCAACGAGGATGAAACACACTTCTCTGTGTATAAAGCTATAAAACAGGCACTTATGGAGCGTGGAATACCAGAGAAAGAGATCTGCTTTGCAGGCGACGCAAAGACAGACAAGGCTAGGGACGAAATGTTCAAAAGCCTGCGCAAAGGCGAAAAACGTTTTATCATCGCAAGCACTTCAAAGCTTGGAACTGGCGCAAATATTCAGGATAGGATCTGCGCAATTCATCACCTTGATATACCGTGGAAACCATCAGACCTTACCCAGCAGGACGGACGTGGAATACGGCAAGGCAACAGATTTTCGCAAGTCGGAATATATCACTATCTTACAGAGGAAACTTTTGACGCATACATGATGGGCATTATAACAAACAAGGCGAAATTCATAAATCAGATCTTGACCTCAAAAAGCCCTGCAAGAGTTTCAGAAGATGTTGACGAAATGGTACTTACATACTCCGAAATGCAGGCTATAGCAAGCGGTAATCCTATGATAAAAGAAAAAATACAGCTTGACAATGATGTTGCAATGCTGAAAACTCTTGAAGCAGAACACAAGAAGTCAATTTATAAAATGCAGGAGTTGGCAGAGAAAATTTTGCCGAAACAGATAACACAATACTCTGAACTTCTCACAAAAGCTAGGAACGATATGTCTAAATATCAAAAAAATCAGGCGTTGAACAAGGAGTTTGAAATGACAATAGGCGGGGTCAGATACGATAAGAGAGAAAATGCAGGAGAACAAATTGCCGTGGCAATGGCAAAATGTACTGCCACAGGTGAGCCTATAGAGCTTGGAACGTATCGTGGCTTTAAAATCACAATAGAACGAAATCCGTTAGCAAATACATTTTTTGAGCTTGATACGCCTTGTATCGCTGTTCTCCACGGAGAGCTTACTTATTCATGTGACGTTGCCACAGATAATGGCGTGGGAAATGTCAGAAGAATTGAAAATCTTGCAGGAATACAGATAAATCAGAAGCTGTGTTCTCTTGAAGAACAGCTTGAAAAAGCAAACAAGGATCTTTCAGAAGCTCAGCAAAATATGCTCAAACCATTTGAGCATGGTCAAGAATTAGCCGAAAAGACAAAACGTCTTGAATATGTCAATGCACAGCTCAGTGGAAATTCGCAGAATAAAAACCACACTCCTGAAAGTGCTATAGAATTTAGGTTTCACAACAATAAATATCAGGCATTGATCGGCACTAATGAAAAATCAGAATGGTGTGATGTAGTATCAAAGGGTGGCAAGCTCATCGCTTCATCAGATACAAAGATCTATAATCTGTCTGAAAAAGAAAGCGATCAATTCCGCAGCTATGTGTTTAATGGCGGCAAAACTGACACAAGCAAGAATAATTCCTTACTGGAAAAGCTTAAGCCAAAGGCGCTTAAATTATAAAACATTGAGAGGAGGTGAGGATATATGATAGACAGAAGATACGAATCAGGCAAAAGCTTTGTCATGTACTCTAAAGAGGAGCTTGAAGCCGCACAGCGAACAGATATGGTCACATTTCTCGAAAGCCACGAGGGTTTCAACTTTAAATCGTCAGGCGTTTGGTATGTAGGGATAGAGCATGACAGTCTTAAGATCAATCCAGACCGCTATACCTGGCACTGGTATTCAAGAGATCTTTACGGAAAAGGTGCTATCGACTGGCTCTGCAAGGTTGACGGATACGATTTTAAAGAAGCTGTTTCTCGTCTAATAGGCAACGCCAGTATACGGGCGAGAGGAGGTGAGGGTATATGATAGACAGAAGATACGAATCAGGCAAAAGCTTTGTCATGTACTCTAAAGAGGAGCTTGAAGCCGCACAGCGAACAGATATGGTCACATTTCTCGAAAGCCACGAGGGTTTCAACTTTAAATCGTCAGGCGTTTGGTATGTAGGGATAGAGCATGACAGTCTTAAGATCAATCCAGACCGCTATACCTGGCACTGGTATTCAAGAGATCTTTACGGAAAAGGTGCTATTGATTGGCTTTGCAAGGTCGATGGATACGATTTTAAAGAAGCTGTTTCTCGTCTAATAGGCAACGCCAGTATACGAGCTTCTCCTGAAATGAGAAAAGCAGTACTCAGTGAACAGCATTATCAGAAAAAAACTAAAAAGGCAGAATTTAAAGCTCCGCCGCCCATGCAGGGCAAATGGCGAGAGCTTTACGCTTATCTTAACATAACGAGAAAGCTTCCAGCTGACATAATAAATTATTGTGTCAGCAATAAGCTCATATACCTCGATGTTAAAAAGCGAGCTATTTTCTGCGGCTACGATAAGTTTGGCTCAATGAAGTTTGCAGAAGCAAAGATCACAAACACATACAACAAATACTATCCTCAGAACATTGAGGGAAGTATGAAAGAGTACAGCTTTTATATCCCTGCTAAACCAAATGCGTATGGTTATGACCCTACAAAGCTTTATGTGTTTGAAGCACCCATAGACCTTTTATCTCACGGAGCTTTAATGCAGCTTTCAATGAAAAAACAGTGTACAGCAGTTGGAATGTCTGAAATGTATCGTTCTGATTGTTGGCTTGGAATAAACAGAGTATCACTATCAGGCTGCTCTGATATAGCACTTAAACAAAGACTATCTGATGATCCTCGGATCAAACAGATAGTCTTTTGTCTTGATAATGATGAAAGAGGACGTCAAGCAACAGAAAAGCTAATGTCTGACTATTCTGCAAATTACACTGTAAAAGTGAGCATACCGCCTTACGGCAAAGATTGGAACGATACGCTGAAATTTATTGTAACGTCGAAAAACAAAAAACAAAATACGGAGGAATAATTATGAGAAAAATAATTGAGAAAATCAAAGGAAAAGGTGTAAAGCTTAGCGGACGCATTTTCGGCGCACTTACCGCTTGTCTTTCAACCATTGTTGCAGCATATGCCGACGCTGAGGAAGCTGGCACAGGCGGTGTATGGTCATCGGCAGCAGCATGGATAACAAAAAACAAAGAAGGTCTTTCCGTGGTTGCACAAGCCCTTCTTGGTCTGTGCATTGTCGGTGTTGTAATATGCCTGGGCTTTGCAGGAAAGAACGGCATTTCTTCTGTAAAGAACTGGCTCATTGCAATTGGCGTAGCAGCTGCATTGTTGGTATTCGGCGATGCTTTCCTGCAATCGATCTATGTAGCATGACCCTATGGACACACGTTTGTGTGTGTCCGTAAAAACGTTTATCTATGGCGTTCTTACGGGCATACACAAACAATATTGATACACGAAAGGAGCATAATTTTGAAGTACATGAAAACAAAAAAGGTGTGGTATCAACTAATATTTATAGCTGCCATAGTAACAAGTGGCTTTGGAAGCTTGGAGGTATGGGCAGCCGAACAATCAGGATATACTGGCTGTTCTTCTAGCATTCTTAAAATGGTAACTGTCCGAAATCAGTTTCGTGATCTGTTACGGAATATCGAATTTAACATTCTGAGTTTTCTTGCAGATGTAATAGACTATTTTGATAAAGCTATCAATGCCCTGCTCAAGCTCAACTTCTTTGATTACCTATCAGATGAATTCAGTTTTGGTCAAATGGGAACCGTCATAATAGCAGTAATGAGCCTTGCACTTGTTTTAGGGGCTTGTGCATTAGTAGTCTTTCATGACAAGATCCGTGTGTCTAGTTTTCTAATGAGCATACTCGTTTCATCTATACTTCTTGTGGCATTTCCTACCTTTATATCTTCCTGCAACTCTCTCCGCAGCAAAGGTGTTGATGTAGCTCAAAACATTAAGATAAACGATCAATCTGAGCAAGCAAGTGTAAACAGTGACGGAACAGTTGCTATAGGAACACTCGGAAAAGATCTTTTAGCTTCAGGAATATATGACGTCGAAAACAGCGTTGACCTGAAGAAAAAAATGAATTACCTTGACACTGTAGGAAGTTCTGGAAACATAAAAGATATCGAGATAACAGGCGGTATTGCGCCTGATGATGATAAACCATGGACTACCTATTATATCACTGATGTAAATGATGTATACCCTGCCCAGAAAAAATTTAATGACCTGACAACAGAAAATATGATGTCATTGCTTGGGCTTGAAACTGAATACAATATTCTAAAAAATGCAAACGGCGAACTTATACTTAGCGCTGATTATGGTGCAAATATGCAAGTTTACTGTTCTGTATACAGCACATCAGGCTCAATATACGGAAGCGTTCTGTCTGAAAAAGATTATGAAACATTTTTATCAGCTTCTATTGGTGACGCCTGTCCTTATGGTGCTACACTTGGAGATCTGCATTATCCAGACGGCAGCAGGATAACAAATGTCATTAACTATAATACATATCTCCGTGACCTTATAGCAAACCACCCTGCTGTAGCTGCCGCAGGCAAAACGCAGGAAGTTGGAGCAAATGCACACACTGTTGAAGAAGCGCTTGATATCATAAAAAATGATGTCATAAGAAATCTTAACATAGCTGCAAACACAAGGACTGCTAAAGAAGCAGAGCCTGTTAATGCAACATATCAAGCTTTTCCGCTCTTTGATGAAGAAGAATATGACAATCTTAACTCTTTAGAACAAGTTATAAGAAGAAATATTACTAGCGGATACACATATGACAGCTTGTACTATTATCACATAGACTTCTGGTCAACATTCGTACTAATGATAGCAGTAGCTATTTGTCTTATTTTCAGCGGAATAAAAATAGCAACTACCCTTTTTGAGATAATGTTCTCACAGCTCATAACACCTTTTATAATAGCAACTGATCTTAATGGCTCAGGACGTGCAAAAAAAGCTATACAAAATATGCTTCTCTCAAATATTGTTCTTATGATAGTTGTCATTCTCATAAGGATATATATTTCCGTTATATGGGGCGTAAAATCTTCTGATTATGGAGATAATTTTGCCGTAATGCTTATTGTCATAATTGCAGGAGCAAAATTTGTTATAGACGGACCTGAGATACTGACTAAGCTGTTCGGCATTGACGCAGGTGTTAAGTCTGGCGCAGCCACAATGATGGCTATCAACCAATCAATGCAAATGGGCAGTTATGCCACAATGGGACTTGCTCGTGCAGGAAGCAGCGTTGTACATGGTGCAAGTAATATAGCAAAGCATACCGCAAGCAGCGCAGCAGGAGCAGTAAAAGGCTTTGCAGGCGGCGTATATGGCGGTATACACGGCGGTGATACTACCCCTGGAAAGATAGGAAAAGCTATAGGCGGAGCGGCTGTTGGAACTGTAACAGGCGCTGTCGGCGGAGCTTTCGGTCATACTAATGCAGGCGCAAAGGCAGCTTATGCAGCAACAAATCCAGGCTCAATAAAAGATACATTCTCAAATGCAAAAGACAACATTGCCAATAACGTAAAAGAGTCTGTAGGAGAGGGCTTTTCATCAGGCGGCGCAGGCAGCGCTTCAAAGGGTGCTGACGGAAAGGACGGCTTAAATGGCACTAACGGCATGAATGGAGCTAAAGGCGACAGAGGTGCGCAAGGCGCAGCAGGCAAAGACGGCACAAATGGAACTGACGCAAGAGCCAACAACAATGAAAACAGCAACAATAACAGCAATAATAACGGCACATCTCAGCCTGCCCGTGGCAGTGGCTTTGACGCCCCAACACCATCAGGTGAAAATAGCAACAATGCCGCAAGCAAGAGCGGCAGCGGTTTTAATATTCCAAATCCTGCAAGCAGCAATAACGCCAGTGCAGGAAACGGCGGCAGCAGCTCTGACGCTCCAAAACCGACAAACAGCAGCAACAGCAGTGAGCCGAATAATAACAGCGGCAGCGGCTTCAATAAGGAAGGAGAAAACTAAGCTATGGGAGTAGTACCGAAAAAAACTAAAGCGGAGCAGCGTATATTTAGACACATAAACCTTACCAAAATAGTTGGCTTTATAGTTACTCTTTTGGTAGCCTCGCAGTTATCCGGAATGTTGGTCAGCTCTAAACTGGGCATTCCTTTTATCATATTCTGTAGTGTGATATTTCTCATAATGAGCGGAAAAAGCCCCTCTGATCCATGCAAAAGCTTTGCTGAAGCATGGCTTGAGTGGCTCAGTTTCCTAATGACAAATAAAACTCTGCATAAGCACCAAGGAGGAGAGATCAATGATGAGGAGATCATCGACGCCGAAAAGCACGAATAACAAGGTCAATGGTAAAGGTTTTTCAAAAAGAAGAGCACATAAGAAAGCTGCCGAAGACCAATCGAGTATAATATCACGTCTTTCATTTGAAAGCATTGAAAACGGCATTGTGACGCTTAAGGTCAAAGGAAAATCACTTAAAATGGGTGTTCTTGCCGTATCAGGCATGGATATATTCGATCTTAACGATTATGACCGCAATACAGTTTTCAGTAATTTTGCCAAGGCAACTTTATCTATAGGCACTGATCACAAATACGTTTTCACTTCAAAAACTCCGTATCTTGCTAACCAGAAAGCCTATATAAAGTATAAAATGCAAAAAAGCATCAATAGGTATTCAGAATATCTGCTCAACGAACAGCATGATATATTTGAAGATTTTGAGGTAAGCCATTATGATCGAATGGCTTACCTTTTTATTTACTCTGATGACGAGAAGAAAATATATACTGGCGCTCAGAGGTTTATAAACCACATGAGAGATGTTGATGTATCATGGTGTTCAACCGAAGAAATAATCGTTACGCTCAATAAGCTTATCTGTCTGAATACAGAAAATCAGCAGTTGTCCGAAAATGGAGATCTTAATGAAACTATCCTGCCTGAAACAATAATATTTAAGCCAAATTATTACAAGATAAATGATGTGTTTGCTCAGACAGTGGTAGTGTACGATTATGCAGCTGAGATAGATGACCTTAGACTTGCTCAGATAGTTACACAATCGAATGATACGATAGTATGGGACGTTAATGTGGCTGATAAAGAAACTGTATTAGATGAACTTAGTTCTTCCCTGCGAGAGTTAGAGTCACGAGGAGGTATAATTCAGGACGCCACAGAAAAGCTCGATACAAGCACTGAATATCAGAAGCTAGAAATGATATACCAGAACATAAAAAACGGCAATGAGCAGATATACTATGTAACACTCAGATTTATTGTAAGTGATACCGATCTAAGCTCACTGAATAAACGGACACAGGAACTGATCCACGAGCTTGAACTCAGCGGTTTGGCGGCGTATGTTCCAACAAATATAATGCAGCATGAGTTTTTAACCACTATTGATAAAAGCAACACGATAAAAACACCTTTCCCAGTGTTTGATACCTTGTCACGTCAGTTTCCGTTTTACTATCAATCACATATAGACGATACAGGGCTTTTCTTTGGCTTCACGGAAACAGGCGGACTTAATATTCTCAATACCTTTAAACGGACTAAAAGTCGTAATTCCTTTGACCTTTTGGCAATAGGACTTAAAGGAGGCGGTAAATCAGTAACGCTGAAATCAATGCTTGAAGATCAGCTGCTTATAGGCAATAAAGTAATGGTACTTGATATCGAAAGCGAGTATCAGCCTATGGCAAAGGTCTATGATGGTCAAACCATAAAGATAAACAGCAATTCAAGGATAAATCCTCTGCAAATATGTAAAGTTGTAGACTCACGAGTTGATGATGAGATATCACCAGAGGACGAAGCAAGAGAAAATTTTGCTTCTGAAATGTCAAGAATACGCACATTTATGTCAATGTATATGCCAGAAATAGATATGTACACTATGGAAATCTTTATGGATCTTGTAACTGAATGTCTGTCGGACAAGGGTATTTTCCCTGAAACAGATGTTACATATCTTGATCCGAAACAGTTTCCGTCTTTTACAGATGTAAACAACAAGCTTCACGAAAAGCTTTGCAACAGAACAGGTATGCCAGAAAGAAAATATGAAGCGTACAGCAATATTCAGGTGTATATAAAACAGCTTTGCGGCAAAGGTGCATATGCAGGAATGTTTGACGGAGCGACTAATGTTGATGTAAAAAACAATGACCTGATAATCTTTGATGTTAAGAGCATAAGTGAAATGGCTGAGAATGTATACAACGCTCAGCTTTTTAATATTCTCACTATTATGTGGTCAACGATATGCAAAAACATAGGATATAATCAAAACGTTATCAATCCATGGGATATGCGAAACGTTGTGTGCCTTATTGATGAAGCACACCGTTTCATTTCCGTAAAATACCCTCAGGTAACGGAGTTTATAGAAAAACTATGTCGCCGTACACGAAAATATTTTGCAGGGCTATGGTTCGCAACGCAGTCGATACTTGACTTTATCCCAGACGGAAATCTTGCGGCAGCTGGCTCAATCAAGGTTATTTTCTCCCTAGTTCAATACCGATTGGTGCTTAAACAATCGCCTGAAAGCATTGAGATATTGCACCAAGCCTTTCCGCAATTCTCATATGCCGAGCTTAAAGAAAGCACAGCATTTGAGCCTGGTCAAATGCTGTTGTCATTAGGAGCAGGCAGGGACAAGCTGCATTGCAGAAGAATTGTTGGCGCAAGACAGCTCCTCTATATGGGCAATGCAGAGGACAGAATAGAGATAATCCACAACTGTTTTTCTCACTATTACAACGAATATTCTAAGCAGGAATATGGACTTATGTTAAGAAAAATGGATGCTGATTATTTCAGGAAATGCTTCCTTGCAGAAACATATTCCTACCTTAGAATGGAGCAAAACATAAGTCATTATATTGACGCAGTTATAGTTCAAATGGTGGATAATCTTATCAAAGAACTTCTTCAGGCTGCAGGAACGGAGGCGGCACGATGAAAGTAGTAAGTCCTAAAAGCAGCAGTAAAATATATATAATATTTACTGTTGTGACAGTGTTGTTAGCAGCATTTTTTCTTACGTCGAACAGATGGATGCAATCAATTACATACAAAAGCAAAAGCAATAATTATAACCAGTCGCTAACACTTAATTGCTACAATATAAAGATAACAGACGCTTCTTACCACGATAATATTTGCGAATTTGTTTTAAAATGCCGCCTTTCTGGCAGTGATACTGGGGCAACATATCCCGAAATTAAGACGATAAGATTTGATGATGATCTAACAGAGTATAAGTTCACACTCAGCGAAAAATATGATGATTATTCAAGAAAAGTAACAGTGAAAGACCCTCCGTCCGACTTCAAGATAGTGCGTATTGTTGTTAGATCTGCTCTGCCAGATACAAAATATGCGGACGCATATGATGAATTTGGAGAGAAGATACCTGCACACACTGAGAAAGGAAAAGGGTACATTAGAACGATAACTATTGACCGAAAAGATATGCAGAAAAGTGCAATAAAAATCGTCCCAGGCAATACTGAAAGCCGTATACAAATGAGTACAGCAAGCAGTATTTCAAGCACAAAAAGTCCAATATCCACAACAGCACAAGCTGTCGCTATGACTACAAAGGCTACATCACAAACAACACATAACGTCAGCGAAAAGGCGGCAGAAGAGTCACAAACAAGCACAACTACTTCAACCAAACATCAAGCTGCAACAGCAGAAAACAACACAAGACCGCAGGAAACAAGACGTTATGATGAGCCTGCATATGCCCCAGAACAGACCACTGGCGCAACACATAATGAGCCTGCTCAAACACTTGCGCCGTCTACACAACCGACAGAGCAGGTAACAACTACAACAACGCAGCCTAGAGTCTATTCCATAAAGCTTGCCACAGATTTTGAGTATAATGACGTTCAGCTTAAAGTGGGAGGACGCACTCAGCTTCGTGCAGAGATCGAGCCTGACAATGCCATTAATAAGAACGTAAAATGGGAGAGTAACCGTCCTGATATTGCAACAGTTGACAGCAACGGCAATGTAACAGCCGTATCAAAAGGCAAAGCTATCATAACCGCAACAACAGAAGATAAGGGCTTAAAGGCAAGCTGTATGATAACAGTTAGCCAATAATGAAAAGAGGTAATCAGAATGACTTTTAATAATTCTTCAAACAAAGTAAGAGTAATAGGTTTTATCGTTTCTGATATAAAAAACCTAAGTGCCTATGCTATCGAATTTCTTATCGCAGTGCCTAGAAAGGCTAAAAAAGGCGAGCAGAGCTTTAACGATGTTTTCACTGTATACGTTAATGAGGAAAGCACAATTTCCTTTACAAGAAATCATTTGCGCAAAGGCAGCGTGATAGTAGTTAAGGGAGAACTGAGGACTTTTAAAGATAATAACGTGAAAATATGCAGCAGTGATATAACTATTTCATCACAGAACAAGTGAGGTAAAGCGCTATGGAAAATATACTTTTTGAGTATCCTGTCAATAACGAAAACAGTTCTTTTGATGATGAATTTCAAGTTCTAAAAGCGAGAACTATCAAGATAAAATACACTGTTATAATCGCAGTTTTTTGTGCATTGGTAATGTATTTTTTATCTGCACTTTTTGCAAAAGCAGCACTGCTTTTTTATTTTCTGACAGCACTTTTTGTGTTTATCGCAATGATAACAGGAAAGATGTTTGTGAAATATCCAAGGCATTTTCTGTATATAAAGGCAACAGAAAATGAACTGCAGCTTGCTTACTATAAAGATAAAAAAGAGGATTACCACTTCCAATATAACAGCATTGAAGAGATAAGGTTTGCAGACAAAAATTTCACTGCTGTATATATAAAAGAAGAAGGACGTAAACCATATTACTTTGAATTAAATAAGTGGACACCTGAGCAAGGCTTTTTCCTTTACACCATACCGCAAATTCTCCCTAACGTGTTCAAGGGCAACAGCAAAGAGATAGCAAAAAAATATGGTGATGAAGCTGATTTCTACAATGAAGTATATAAGGAGAGTAATTGAAAATGGATATAATCATACGCAATATTCCTGAGAATATGATAGATAAACTAGACAGTATAGCAAAAGCTGAGGACTTATCACGGAACGCATTACTTACAAAACTAATATCAGATTTTGTGAAAAGCAATGACGATTTTGTTGTAAATATTCTTCCGCCTATCGTTCGTGCGTTAGTAAATCAGGAGCTTGACCGCCTTTCAGAGGGTGCAAATTCCACTATAAATAATGTGCATATTGCAGCGCAAAAAATGATAAATACAACAGAAAAAATCGAAAATCTTCTTACAGAAACGATAACAAATTCTGAAGAAAACTCAATTACAAATGAAGAAATTCTCAGGATGCTTGAAATTTCGGACAAAGAAAGTTCATAAATAAGCCCGTTTTGTTTACACAATAGAAATATATACAGATTATTACAGCATGAAAATTATATAATTCGTATATAAAGAGGTAAATAGAGGAAGTTTTCGTATATAAATCATATATAAATTTTGATTTGCAATATATATAAAATATATAAATTACAAATATATACAGAAAATCGTATATAAATCGTATATAGAAAAAGACCCGATGATATCACAGTACCCCACCTGAAACCTCGGTTCTACCGAGGTTTCCAGCAGGCACGATATCGTGCCTTTATGCTCTTGACCCACACCTCTAACTTAGATATCACAAAATAAAATCAAACTACACGGAAAGGTTGGATGAAAAAATGAAAAGCAAACCTATCAATAAGCTACTGTCTTTTTCAGAACTACATTATCAAAGGTTTTTAAAGATAATGGAGCTGAACGGAATTAAAACATACAGCAATTGTCTTGCGTTTCTGATAGACAGTGCCTACAATAACATCAAACAAACACCAAACGATGAATGTTTGAAAAACATTCAAGATAACATTGAAAAGCTGCTGACGATTGCAAAAGAAAATAACAGCATGATATATCAGGAACGTGACGGAATTAATACGCTCCTGCACTTCTACGAAGTGCAGGAATTCCACTCAGCCGACAAGCGTCTGAGTGACAGCGAACCGCATGACGTCATGTCACGATCAAATGACAACTACAAGAGCATCGTACATCAGCGCTCAGTTGATAAGGGTGCAGACTCCCTGCAAGACGAACAGAGTGACTAATAATGACACCAGGAATATTTCACAAATGCAAATTCGTATACAAGTGGCGAATAAGCGGTGACGGTGGCAACAAGATATTCGATTTTCTGGACTATATGCTCCGCCCTGAAGCTTTTGAGCCGAACAAACACGCCAACGAAATGGAGTATGTATATTCAGAATTTGTGCCAAACGAGAAAAGTCAGGCTCAAAACATAAAAGCTGAACGCTCATTAGGTGCTTTCACAAGTACACAAGACAGTCTGACTCCTGCCGATATAGACAAGATACGTCAACAAGAAGCTGTCAGCCGTTCTGAGGGATGTCCAAAATATGCAGGTGTTATCTCATTTGATAACGCATATCTGCGGCAGAATAATTTCATAGTCGGCAATCAGCTCAACCGCCAGGCACTTATTGAAGCCGCACGAAAAGGCATTAACAAAATGATAGACAAATCAGAAAAGCTGGATGCAAGTAACTGCTACTGGGTCGGCAGCATTCACGTCAATACAGGTAATGTACATATCCATTATCAGCTTCTTGAATATCACCGACTTGAAGATAGGCGCATTACATACAAAAACAAAGGTCAAGACGATATCGAGCAGAAAGCTTTCAACGCTTTGAAAACTGAAATGACGCACTTCATTGACAAAAGTGCCGCCGCTGCTAACCTTACTGAATTTCAAAGAAACGTGCTTGCACCTCATATCAAGTCCGAATTTGCAGGCAGTATTCAAAAAATAAACGCACTTATCGACAAGCTTCCTGATGACCTAAAAAACAGTGGCAAGCAGTGGTGGTATGCAAAACAAAATGATGTGACAAAAAACGAGATAGACAGTTGTATCAGATCTGTCATATCAGAAAATCAAACTTTGCAAATAATGTTTGACACATATCTTCATAAGCTCGACAGCACACAAGCAATGTTCCGAAACAGATACGGACAAAATTCAAGGTGGGCTGAGTATAAAGAACATCAGCTTCACGATTCGTCAGGTTTTTACTCCAGAGTAGGAAACTCATTTCTTTCTATCTGCCGTGAATACTACAACACAAAGAATGTCAATTATGAACCACCTGAGGATCTGCATTCCCATATAGATCTTGATAATACTTCTTACTTTCCAAAAACGAAAACGTATCTGTCTGAAAAAGAAAGCGAAGGCTTTTCTGAGAAAAATGATTCTGACTACAACAACGGTATTTCCTCGCAGAAATCAAAAGTGTATCTGTCTGAAAATAAAAAAGATGATTTTGAGGATGCTATGCCTTATGACTCTTTAGAAAACTCTGATATCCCTGATGATTTGGAAATGTACCTATCTTCAAGAAATTATGATGAGTTGTATGAACCAAATGCTCCTGACTACAGCACGGATATTTTTCCGCAAGAGCCTGAAGCGTATCTGTCTGAAAATGATAAAAGCGATCAGACAGTGGAATGTCTACGCATAGATTGGAGCAAGAACTATAAGCTTGCCCTCGACTATATGTACGGAAATGAACAGAACAAATCAGCAGTCATAAAGAAAGACCCCGAAAAAGCTTTTGAAACACTCTCAATAGAAAGCAAAAGCGGAAATATTCTCGCAACATATGACATAGGCAAGCTTTATGACAGCCAAATGCTAAAATCCAATGACGGCGATACATTAAGTCAGCAATATTACAGCAAAGCCTTTGAGGATTTTCACAAGCTGCTGTCCATAGTAAGCATGAGTGATGATAAACGTGATAATTGGACAAAGTCCTATCTCAACTATCGTATAGGTAAAATGTACGAATATGGGCTTGGAGTTACCCAGAACTATAACTCAGCCATAGAGCATTATAAGCTGTCTGAAAATAAATATGCTTATTTTGCTCTCGGAAACATATACAAATACGGCTCTGGTGTTGAAACAGACTATGCCAAAGCATTTGACTATTATATGCGCTCACTAAGCAGCAAAGGCGGAATGCCGTTCGCAAGTTATGCCGTAGGACAAGCTTATGAACTGGGACAAGGAGTAGAAAAAGACCTATCAAGTGCGCATAATTTTTACGCTGAAGCTTTAAAAGGTTTAGAGAAAGTATTCACTAAAAACCATGACGATAATATCAGCTACAAGATAGGTATGATGTATCTGAATGGCAATGGAACGGATATAGACCTTGAATGTGCTGAAAAATATCTGCTGCTCTCGGCGGACTCCAATAACTATAAAGCACAATATATGCTCGGTAAGCTCTATCAGAGCGACAGCAAAAAAGATCTTCAAAAGGCTGAAAAAATTCTGATAAAGGGTGCTGAAAACGCACAGGATAAAACAGGATTGTGTGAATATAGTCTTGGCAAGCTGTATCTTTCACAAGAGAGATACGACAAGGCGGTATCATACTTAGAACGTTCCGCAGCAAAAGATAATTACTATGCGGCATACACTCTCGGAAAACTCTATCAGGAGCAATTCAATGACAATGCTCTGGCAGAAAAGCACCTTATGCACGCTGCTGAGCATAAAGATGATGTTATGGGAACAGCAGCATACCGCCTTGGTAAATTGTATCTTTCATTTCAGGACAAAAGAAAAGCATTGCAGTATTTCATCAAAGCAGCAGACAAGGATAATGTTTACGGAATGTATGCTGCAGGGAAAATTCTTCTTGATAGCAGAAAATCAACAGAAGTTTCAAAAGGAATACGCTACCTTTCATCAGCCGCCGATAAGGACTTTGAGCCTGCGATATACACTCTGGGCAAATATTATAGCTCATTCAATAATACAAAAGCTAAAGAATACCTTAAGCGTTCTGCGTTTGAATACAACGATCCAAATGCACAGTATATTCTTGGAAAAGTGTATCTGTCTGAAAATAAAAACGAAATGGCTGAAAAGTGCTTCCGTCAGTGCGCTTTAAATGGCAACAACAGTGGACAGCTCGCTTATGGTTTAATGCTGCTTCGTGATGGTCAAAAGAAAGCAGCATATCAATGGCTGAGAAAGTCAGCACGCTCAGGCAATGACATTGCTAAAAAGATAATAAGCGGTAAAAAAGCGGATATACCATTTGAGTTCAGACTTGCAGGCTGTATGCAGGCGCAGAGGACACTTCTTCATAAATCATCAAGTATGCTGCGCAACGCCCTTAAATCTGAAGAAGCAAAAACCGCACGTCTTATGAGAGAATTTGAGATCGAGCAGGAAATGGCGAAAGCAAAAGAACAATATCATAGCATATAAAGGGGAACTAATATGGATCTTGAAAAACTTAAGCGCATAAAAAATCTTATCATCGCAAAAATACTTTTTGTATTTGGTTGGATCTATGATCTTGCTATGCGTATTTTAAATGCGGTGAATAAAACACCTATTGAAAAAGACAAAGACCGCCGAAATGTCAGAATAAAACAATTTGCAATAGCTACATCGATACTGTATGTGATCTTTAACAGCATTTTTATTTACATCTTTAAAAGTATGCGCAGGGTAAGCCTTAACGGACGCTCTGGTGAATACACAAGCACTCACTTTATGCCGTGGAACATCATTGTTCCGTCAGGATTTATGATGTTCATTTTTGAAATTATCCTGGCAATGGTAGTAGGCTTGTGTATAACAGTAAAGCTCCATACTCTGTGGCGTATGAAGAATGACAGCAAGGACATCAAGGGTGATAATAAATTTATGGAAGATAATGAGCTTCTTGAACACTTTCAGGCAGTCCCTATGGATAATATAAAGTCAGCGGAACAAGCTGGTATGCTCATTGGTGAGAGCAATGGTATGTACTATGTTGAAACTGGCACATACAACACTATGATAGTAGGCGCTCCTCGTTCAGGTAAAGGCGAATGCTATGTGCTGCCAAGTATGCGGCTTATGGCTAACTCAAAAAATAAGCCCTCGCTTATCATAAACGATATGAAAGGCGAGTTGCTTGAACTGACATATGAGGATTTTGCAAATAACGGATATAAGATAGTCACTCTTAATCTTATCGATACGGACCGATCTGATTGTTGGAATCCTCTACAACTTATCATTGACGAATATCTCGCTGCAAAACGGAGCGGAAGCAACGATCTTTCACAAACCTCTAAGCTTGTCAGCTCGTTTGCCCACTGTCTTACAGACGATGTACAAAGTGAAGCAATATGGACAGACTCTGCAAGGTCACTTTTAAGCGCCCTGATATACTATTTTCTTGATAAAGGCTATGAAAAAGGTAATATGTCAAACGTTAATATGTACAGCATAACAACATTCTTCACTGAATTTGGCGTATATAATACAGTGATCGAGGACGAAAGCGGCAATAAGAAAATGGTCAATGCTCTCGATGAGCTGTTCAATGCGCTGCCTGTGGGCTGTCTTGCAAGAACATCCTATTCAACGTCAAAGTTCTCCCAGGGCGATACACGTTCTTCAATATACACTGTTCTCTCCGCAGACCTTGAGATCTTCATGACGGATATGGGTGTTCAAAAGCTGACATCTAAAAATGAAATAAACTTTGCTGACCTTATCAATGAAGATCAGCCTTGCATAATATATATGCTTGTGCCATATGAAGAAAAATCACGCTATGTAATAGCTTCAATGTTTGCAGACCAATCCTTTATGTACCTTGCAAAGCAGGCAAGAAAATACCAGGGCGGCAAATTGCCACGAAAAATAGAGTATATCTACGATGAGTTTGGTCAAATGACAAAGCTTCCTGACCTCAGCAGCAAAATGAATGCTTCTCCAGGAGCTAACATTCTGTTCAATCTCTTTCTGCAGGACTATGGTCAGCTCAAAAAGTATGATAAAGAAGAGGACGGCATAAAGGGCGCTTGCAATATTCAGATATACATACTCTCTCTTAACGGAAACACTAACAAGGCGTTTTCCGAAATGATAGGAAACGAGACCATAAACTATCTTACATTCAGCGGCAGCCTATATGGCTTTATCGATCACCAAGGCGAACACGTTGACCGCAAGGCTCTGCTCGACACAACACAGTTGTCTAAGCTTCCTTTCGGCACTGCCATAGTTAAGAAAATGCGTTGTGAGCCAATACGAACTAATATCACGCCTTATCACCTTATCGAGAATAAGCCGCCAAGAATACCTGTCGAAAATCTGCCTATAAGAAACCATAACATAGACCTCTCTGCTGTGCTTTACCCATATGATGAGCTTTGGGACAGTTTGGGCGTTATAGGCAATCAGTATAGACTTGATAAGCTGAAAAATAATGCAGAAAGTGCTATGAACAAATACTATATGCAGCTTAATGATATTGAGAAAATAAAGGCTGCAGGCGGAGCGGTTTCTGAGCTTATGTATAAAGCTGCATTGGATCTTGAAAAACAGGCAAGTCAGGCGCAGCGCCAGGTCATAGAGTATCAGCAGCATATCCAACAGCTCAAAGAATTTCGTAAGAATGAAACACGAAAAATATTTGCCCAGGCTTATTCAGACAATGGCTTTCAAGAGGAAGATGACGGCTTTGATGAAAGCACAGACGAGCTTTATCTCCCTAATGACTTCCCTGCTCCTCAAAGCGAACTCCCATATGTGGATATATCCGCATTGCTTTATAAGGTCAATGGACTTGCAGGAGATGAGCTTAGCAGCCTGCTTGAAAAGAAAAACTATGCCGCTGCAAGGGGCTACATAAAGAAAATACAGAAACGTCCTGATATACGCAGCAATTTTGTTGCCGATGAATGGGCGGCACTGGAACAATACATTAATAATGAGGAATTGAAAAATGCGAATACCTAACAGCTTTGTTACACGTTTTACACAGGCATCAGACTTGAAGCTTGCCTGTGTATTCTATAGTCTTATCCACAAGAATACAAAAAGAAATCTGCTTGGCTATGAGATCACAGTCAAGCAGACAACTCTTGTGTCACTATGCGGCTTTTCGGTATCCACTGTCAAGCGTGCGGCAAGCTCACTGCTCAAGAGTGGATTTATCAAGTCCCAGAAGCGCCAAACAAATGCTCCTGGAAAGCTTGGTACATATACATATACTATTGAAGCCATATCTACAGCTTCTAAATATTTCACCATGGATAAAAAGCTTATGAGCAGATTGAATGGAAATGAATTCAGAGTTTATGCAATGTGCTGTAAGCTGTCTGACAGCTCGCACAAGAGTTTTTTCCAAAGCTATAATGATCTATCTCAGCTTCTAGGCATGAGCCGTCAGGACGTTCTCAGAACGATAGAGAAACTTGTAAAAGGCAAATTCATTCGTAAGAAGAAAATCAGAACTCGTGCAGGTGATTTTACAGACAACACATACACTGTCTGCATATATGTTCATCACAGCAGAATAAAAAAAGCCTCCCGCCGCTCGAGCAGGAGGCAGAGCATTCATTGCTTTACAATGAACACACCCATTAAAAACACAAGTTCATTGTATAACAAAAAATCGGGTTTGTCAATAGGTTTTAAGAAAAAAATGCGGCTTTCGGAGATTTTTTTCTTAAAAAGGGGTAGTGGGTAAAATGAACTGTCTATAACTGACCCATTCTTGATTATCTGTCTGAAATCAAATAATTGATTTTGGTTTATATACTTAGTTATTATCAAAGTTATTGATGAGTATTTGTTTTTTATGTGAAATTCGCTTTTTTCTTTCAGACAGATATCAATTCAAGCTGTCAAAATGCCTGTTTTTGTAATATAATTAATTTATTATATCAAAAAAGGGGATCATTATGACTATCAAAGAACTAATTGACGAAAAAACAAAACTTGAAAAACTTGTGATACAGCTTGCAGGAGAAAACCAACAGCTTAAGGACAAGTTGTCGGCTAAAAAAGCTAGTGACACTCCGTTCGCCGATCTGCTTGAAACGTGGCTGCACAACAAAAAAATGTCTGTAAAAGCCAACACATATGAAGCTTACTGCACCCAGGTCAATCACCACCTTGTGCCGTATTTTCGCAGCAAGGGTACAATGCTTTCTCAGCTCACGCCAGCAGTGCTTGAAGAATATTATTTCACAAAGCTTCAATCTGGCTTATCAGGCTCAACCATCAGGAAACATCATTCAAACATCAAGATGGCGCTGAAATTTGCCGTAAAGAACGGATTGACAGACCAAAATGCAGCCTTGCTTGCGGAGCTTCCCTGCACTGACCGTTACTGTGGAAATTTCATAAGTACAGATCAATTTGAGATAATTCTTAACAAGGTCAAAAATACTGACCTCTACACGCCTGTGTTTCTAGCAGGAACTATGGGACTCAGACGCAGCGAGGTTCTGGGACTGCGTTGGTCAGACATAAACTTTGAAACGCAGACTATGTGCATACAGCATACTGTAGTCAAATGCATTAAAGATCACAAGATAACTTTGGTGTTTTCAGACGTTCCAAAAACCAGAGCAAGCCGCAGAACCTTGCCTCTCCCCTCAGGCGTGCTCAAATACCTCAAGGAACTTAGGCGCAGGCAGCGCGATAATTACACGGCTCATCGTGACAAGTATTCACGAGAATATCTTAAATACATATGCGTTGACGATATGGGGCTGATCGTCAAGCCCGACGATCTGTCTGTTGGTTTCGGCAGGATAATGGCAGAAATGAATTTCCGCTGCCGTTTCCACGATCTTCGTCATACCTGTGCGTCACTGTTGGTTCAGCACGGCATTGAGCTAAAGTCCGTGTCGGTCTGGCTCGGTCACAGCAGCATAGCTGTCACCAGCGATATATACACGCACCTTACATATCGTGAAAAGCTGAAAGTCGCTGAAACGATCGACGAGTATATGAAAGATGTCAATGTGTCACCGTGACACATTCATAATTTTTCACATTGTACATAACATAAATAAAAAGACCTCCCAGAGCATAAACGCCCTGAGAAGTCTTAACAATGTTGACAATCAACTCAAATTGTGCTATATTAAACATAGATGAGGCAACGCAACTTACTAAGTTGGTTGTCTGTGATTATTTAAAATAACCGTTTAGTTTGACAGGCTAGCACGGTTATTTTTTTTGCTCTTTTATAATGTTGCCCAAAACCCAAACAAGCAAAATGGTCAGTGCTAAAATTGGTACATCCACTTGGCAATTACCTCCTTTCCTTTAATATCTGAAAGCAGGTCTGCTTTTTATTTCCTCATCCAAGTAATATTATACCACAAAATTTTCTTGCCGTCAAACGCATATACGAACAAAAACCGATTTTTTATTATTTTCAGAAAAAATGTGATAAATCGACCATTTTTCACTAAATTTCCACTTTGGGCGAAAATTTTATTATATCACACCAAAAAATAAAAGTCAAATTTTTCACTAACAATTCTAAAAAAAGTTTTTTTCACTATAAAAAAGACAAAAAACATATTATCTTTTATCTTTATTTCTATAAATATAAAATAAAAAATATGAGTTTAACACATAAATACTCAAAACTTAACTATTTTAGTAAAGAACGTCCTGGTGTGTCACCGTGACACATTAGGGCGTTCTATATCTTTATATCAATGCACTTGTTGACAAATATATGTTTTTGCGGTATAATATATAAAAATAGGATTATAAAGGAGAAGTTGTTTATGAAGAAATGTGTTTCTGTATTTTTGGCGGCATTAATGCTCTCATTGGTATCATGCAGTGAAAACCCTAATACTGAGGGCGGCACTGACGTGGGAACTGATACAGCCTATATTCAAGGCAAATCAGGCAACAAATACACTGTTGATGATGAATACACGCTTTCTGTTCCAACATACAAGTATGTTTTTTTCACAAATGATGATAAAGAAGAAACAGGCAAGAGTTACCTCATTGTTGACTTGGAGTATAAAAACCTTGAAACAAAATCTATCATTCTTAAAGACAGAATATCAAGTAAAGCTATATATCAGGATAAATATGAATATGATTTAGATATATATGACAATGGTGGCTATGATAGCGGCATTGCATTTGTTTTGGAGAACGATAATATTGTTAACTGTTATCATGAAATTCGTGAAGATTATGATTTAGAGCCACTTGAAAGCACCGAGTTTAGCTATGTTTATAGATTGCCAGAGGATTATGACGGATCAGACATAACAGTACACATGGATGTTGCCAATGATAAATATGATTTCACATTTGAGAAAAATGAAAATCATACTGCACTTGCACAAGAATATCTACGATAATATATTAGCCCCTAGTGTGTCACGGTGACACACTAGGGGTCATTTTGCATTTATATATAAAATATATATTTTTCGCCATTAATTTCCGCAAAAGTATTGACAAATTGACAAAATGGTGGTATAATTAATGTATAGAGGAAATTTAGAGGGCATAAAAAATTGCACCCTCTAAGGCTTATAACCTCCGCCAAGAGATTATAAGCCCAGCAGCACAGATGTAAGAGGCAACTGTGAGCTTTCAGAGAATGCTATCCTCGTGCTCTATTATAGCACGTTGGAAATAGATTGTCAAGGGCTTTTCACGATGTCAAACATCTGGAAAGCTCTTTTTGCTTTTAGCTGCTGATTCAACTCATCAAAAATGCAGCTTGAAAATCGAATATCGTAAGTCCTCAAATAAGATTGAGATGAGGTCAACTGATGTGAAACACAAGCACAACAAGACATTGAGTTGTCTTTAAGTCGCTTTGAGCCATGACGTTCGTTACTGTTCAATCACGCCGATCAGGCATTCTTAACATTTCAGAACATGAACACGAGCCAGCCAGTAACAGTTAAGCTAACTGCAAGCCTATGTGCCGACGCCACTATGGATTAACATCAGATGATTCGCCCAAGCTCCACAATGTGCAGCTGCCTTGACAAGGTCTGAGAGCGAAACGAAACAAATGTCACAAAACATATCTTAGCTTGTTCCTACAAGCTTTCATATATGCTCAGCAAGATACTCAAAGATACTTGCTGAGGAAAGTCCACATTTTTATATACTGTGGGTTTTCCTTTGTGAGTATCGAAAATGATTGGTGCGCCAGGAGGGACTCGAACCCCCGACCTACTGGTTCGTAGCCAGTCACTCTATCCAGCTGAGCTACTGGCGCATTCAACTCTAATATTATATCATATGCAAGCCCCTTTGTCAATGAGTTAATGGAATTTCTCTGCTTATTTTACAGAATGTTCACATCGTTTCTTGTAGCTTCACACCTTTATCATCCCTTTAAATGCCATTGTTTTTCACACTTTTTGTCAATCAAGTGTTTGTAATCATTTGTAATACTTTTTCGGCAAACTGCTCTGTTTTTAACCGGAATTTTTGTAGATTATTTATCATTCTATGCCCTTGACTTATATTCTGATTGTGGTATAATAGTAAATGTTCAATATTATGTTATGATAAAAGAAGCCAACCACAATATATAGTGGTTGAGCAGGATAGAATGAAAGGAAGAGTATAGGTGAAGATAATAAAAAGAAGCGGCGCTGAGAATACGTTCGATAAGGAAAAGATAGAAAATGCCGTTGCGAAAGCTAATATCACTGTGGAGGAAAAGGATAGGCTCTCTGAGGGAGAAATAGGAGAGATAGCACAGAATATAGAGGACAAATGCTCTGAAATGAATAGGGCTATGGACGTTGAAACTATTCAGGACTGGGTGGAAGCCGATATCATGCGCCACGGCAAGTATACGGTGGCAAAGCATTATATCACTTACCGCTATGAGCGTTCTATCGTCAGACAGGCTAATACTACTGACAAGCAGATACTTTCTCTTCTTAACTTCGAGAACGAGGAAGTCAAACAGGAAAATTCCAATAAGAACCCTACTGTCAATTCAGTTCAGAGGGATTATATGGCAGGCGAGGTCAGCAAGGATATCACAAGAAGATTTTTGCTTCCTGACGATATAGTTGAAGCTCACGAAAAAGGTCTGATACATTTCCACGACGCCGATTATTTCGCTCAGCATATGCACAACTGCTGTCTTGTAAATCTTGAGGATATGCTCCAGAACGGCACTGTCATAAGCGAGGTCATGATAGAAAAGCCACACAGCTTCTCTACAGCCTGCAATATCGCTACACAATCTATCGCTCAGATAGCTTCTTCACAGTATGGCGGACAGAGTATCACACTTTCCCACCTTGCTCCGTTCGTTCAGATATCACGTGATAAATACCGCCGTGAGGTAAAAAAAGAGTTCGCAGAGCTTAATATCCCTGCCGACGAGGATACTATAAATAAGGTAGCCGAAATGAGAGTAAAGGCTGAGATAGTTCAGGGCGTTCAGATGATACAGTATCAGGTCATCACTCTTATGACAACAAATGGTCAAGCACCTTTCGTTACTGTTTTCATGTACCTTGACGAGGTGCCGGAGGGGCAGACAAGAGATGACCTTGCGGCTATCATAGAGGAAATGCTCAGACAGCGTATCCAAGGCGTAAAGAACGAAAAGGGCGTCTATATAACACCTGCGTTTCCTAAGCTAATATATGTCCTTGAAGAGGACAACATAAGAGAAGGCTCAAAATATTGGGAGCTTACAAAGCTTGCTGCAAAGTGTACCGCAAAGAGAATGGTGCCTGACTATATAAGCGAAAAGAAAATGAAGGAGCTTAAGGTAGACAAGAACGGCAATGGTCAGTGCTACCCTTGCATGGGCTGCAGAAGCTTCCTTACAACATATCTTGACGAAAACGGCAAGCCTAAATATTACGGCAGATTCAATCAGGGCGTTGTTACAATAAACCTTGTGGACGTTGCCTGCTCGTCATATAAGGATATGGATAAGTTCTGGAAGATATTTGATGAAAGACTTGAGCTCTGCAGACGTGCGCTTATGCTCCGTCACGAAAGACTTAAAGGCACTCCGTCAGACGTTGCGCCTATCCTTTGGCAGAACGGTGCATTAGCAAGGCTTAAAAAGGGCGAAACTATCGACAAGCTCCTGTTCGGCGGATATTCCACCATATCACTTGGCTATGCAGGTCTTTGCGAATGCGTAAGATACATGACGGGCAAGTCACACACAGACCCTTCAGCAACGCCTTTTGCACTTGAAGTTATGCAGCACCTTAATGACGCCTGCGCAAAGTGGAGAGCAGAAACAAACATAGATTTCAGCCTTTACGGCACGCCATTGGAGTCCACAACATACAAATTTGCAAGATGTTTGCAGAAGCGTTTCGGTGTTATCGAGGGTGTAACAGACAGAAACTACATCACAAACAGCTATCATATCCATGTTACCGAGAACATCGACGCATTTGACAAGCTCACCTTTGAGTCACAGTTCCAAGCTCTCTCACCAGGAGGAGCTATCAGCTATGTGGAAGTGCCGAATATGCAGAACAACATAGAGGCTGTTCTTGCAGTTATGCAGCATATTTACGACAACATCATGTATGCAGAGCTTAACACAAAGAGCGACTACTGTCAGAAGTGCGGTTTTGACGGTGAGATAAAGATAGTAGAAGATGACGGCAAGCTTGTATGGGAGTGTCCGAACTGCGGCAACAGAGATCAGAACACTCTGAACGTTGCAAGACGCACCTGCGGCTACATCGGCACGCAGTTCTGGAATCAGGGCAGGACTCAGGAGATAAAGGAAAGAGTTTTGCATTTGTGATTTCTTTGAAAACCCATTGTAAAATTACAATTCATAATGAGATATGACAATTCATAATGAGATATTAACAGCTTGTACACAAAACAAAATTACAATTATAATGAGATATCTCTGACATTAATATCCTATATTTTCATTGATTATACAATGGCATAACTTACAACAACGTAAGTTATGCCATTTTTGTAACATTAATAAGGCAGAAATAATCTATAATTCTATCACGTTCAAAGATTTATTAACATTCAATTCATATTGCAATGCTATAATAAAAGAACAAACGTGTGCTAAAAAAGATGTATAACATCATAAAAACTAACTAAGATATAAAAATAAGTCAAATAAGTGTAACCACACATTGAGGGAAAAGCTATGAGCAAACGTATATCCAGAGCAACGAAACTAGCAAGGGGACAAGGATCCGGTGAGGGTGCAAAGTACAAGCCATATGTGATGACCAATGAGTTCAATAGCTTGGGGACAACTTCCGTCATCAAGGATTGGAAAACAGGACGTGGCGTTCATTGTCTGTCACAGGCGGAAGCTTTATGGTTTTACATTCTCCGCTGGGACGATAATAATATAGATATTCGGGAGCAATACCCTCTTGACCGAAATATCACAAGCAGGATCGCCGATAAATATGGTTTTAAACACCCAGGCAATTCTGATCATATTATGACAACTGATTTTCTTGTCACAAAGAAAAATAATAAACTGCACGCATATTCTGTGAAACCTGACCGTGATCTAAGCAAACGTACCTTGGAAATTCTCTGTATAGAAAAGCTCTACTGGGAACATAACAATATTGAGTTTGATATGCTTTTCAAAGAGGACGTTAACACGATATTGGCATCAAATATAAGGCTTGTCACAGAGTATTATGACGAAAGCCGTGTCTTTGATAGATACAGTAACATAAGGCATAATATCGCCACGAAAAAGATCCGCTGCGATATGGAACACAAAATTCTAACAAATGACGATCTTGATAGAATATGGGGTGAATACTGAGATGAATGATTATATTTTGGCTATAGGCGATATATTGTATGATAAAGATAATCAAAACAGCTATCGAATAATATCATTAATTGACGATCATTTAATACTGTGTGAAATGGAAACAACCAAACTGGAGTTACAACAAATCAAATATACCATTATAGCTGATTTGGTATTATCTAATAAAATAGAAATAAAGAAAGACCAAGCCCTCGTTTATGACATTGACCAACTATCAGAAAGCGTAAGAAACAGATATATACTGAAAGTACATATTATGAACGATGTCAAGATCGCATATGGACCTTCTTATCTAGGATTAATGGGTAAATCCTCAAAAATAGAATTGCAGAAAATACTAGCCAAATACAACTATCCTATATCGAGCTTTTGGAGAATGTGTACCACTTATTTTCAAAGTGGAATGAAGAATTATTCACTTATTAACGCCAAATCGTTTAAATCAAATGAAGTAAAAACATATACTTACAAAGCACGACCAGGAGCTAAATCCACATATAATCTTGATAATGTAGTCAAGCCTAATGAATATGTCATATATTTTGAGGAAGCCCTTAATGAATACAAAGCAGGCAGAGAGAAAACATTAAAAAATGCTTTTTCAAGAATGAATATTCTACACTTTACCCAAGCAGAAATAATTGATGGAGTAGCCACAAGATTACTTTTGCCTGAATGTCAAAGACCTACCTACAAACAGTTTTACTATTACGCCCAAAAACATCTGACAAAGGAAGAAAAAGATCTGATAAAAACCTCTGCAGCTGAACAGCGAAACAACAAAAGACTTCTCATAAGCGATTCATTGAAAGACGTTTATGGACCTGCGGATATGGTCGAGATAGACGCTTGTGAGGCTGATGTTTCTCTGGTATCTGAGCTTGACCCTGACCAGGCAATAGGCCGCCCTATCGTGTATTTTATGATAGACGTATATTCTAGGATAATACTTGCGGTGTCAGTTGCATTTGACAATAACTCTATTCTCGGCATAACAAATCTGTTTTTGAATCTAGCTGACGATAAGCAGGAATATTGTAAAAAATACGGTATCGAATTTAATGACAAAAGACTATGGCCGTCAGGTGTTATCCCCAAAAGAATAAGAGTTGACCGTGGAAGCGAATTTAAAAGCTATGAGTTTGACAGGATATGCAACGAACTCGGAATTGAAAAACAAATAGTCAGCGGTGCGTCAGGCTCTCTCAAGAGCGTTGTTGAGCAAGCCTTTCATCAAATGCACGCCAAGCAAAATGTACACCTTGAAAACCACGGACTTATCGAGAAAAGATATGATTCTCTTCATCACAAAGAAGCTTCTCTCACCATACACGATTACACCCGAATGGTGATAAACTTTGTGTTAGCACATAATCAGCAGCACCTTGAAACATACCCTCTCACAAAAGAAATGATAGAAAAGAACATAGCTCCTGTTCCTGCGATATTGTGGGAATACGGCTCAAAAAAATATGGAATGCCGCAGCCGATACCTGTTCTTGAACAATACCTTTATAGCCTGATGACGCCTATCAAAGCCAAGATATCAAAACGAGGCATAAGCTACAAAGGCTTGTGGTACTTTGCACCTAACGATAAACGGCTGATGTCAGAGATGTATGCCGCAGGCACAAGGCGTATGCCATTTGAAGTGAGAATGGATATGCGTGATGTGGGTGCCATATACTACATCAGAAATTCCAAGCTGGTAAAGATACCACTAAACGTCCTCATTACAGGCAACAGCGACTATAAGGGACTTACAATGAAACAATATGAAGAATATTATAGTGCAAAAAAGAAAATGCAGGCTAAAGGCAGGATAGACAACGAAAAAATAGACTCTGCCGTGTATGCAAACAACGAGAGTATCGTTAAGTCAGCAAAGAAAAACGTTCACTCACGAACAACGGACATACGAAGCTCCCGTGAGATCGACAAGCAAAAAGTATCTTATGAGGGCAAGATAAGCACAAGACTTGAAAACAAAGATGAAACGTCCAAAAACATTTCAGCAGATGAACAAAAAGAAAACGGTGTGACCGAGTATCGGGATTATGCAAGCTTTGAAGAAGCTTTGCAGGACTTTTATGACAACAACTGATGTCAAACTTGGGGAGATAACGAATGGCAAAATATAATTATGTAACATGTGAAGAAGGCGTGTCACAGTATGATGATTACGATCTGAACGAACATCGGATAGTTCCTGCACGATATGTTGAAGCCAAACTAGCAATAGACGCTGGCAATCCATACATAGAAGCTCTACCATATCCGAGAACAGGAAGAAACATCATATCGTCATATAGCCAAACTATGGCCGATTTTGATTACGATAAAATAAAGAGTATGTCAACCATTGATAAGATACTTCAGATAAGATCTCTGAGGAGCATACGCTTTCCGCTTCCATTTCATGCAGAGCTTGAGCTTTCTTTCTACAATGCCTTGATAACATCATACAGATCACGTCACATTCTTCATTCTGACAATGATAAGGTATCTTATTCCGTGGAAAACCAGGAATTCGCCGCATCAAATATTTTGATAGGCGATTCAAGTGCTTCCACAGACGCAGGCTTTTCTCTTATCGGATATTCAGGCTGCGGCAAAAGCTCTGCAATACAAATGCTTGTATCATACTATCCGCAAGTTATTATGCACACAACAGAAAACGGAGAGTATTTTCCTCAGATAACATATCTTGTTGTCAACTGTATCCCAAACAGCAATTTTTCTGCCTTGTATGACGGCATAGGTGACGCTATCGATAAAGCGTTGGGAAATATCAAACCCATATATTCCGCTGAGATAATGAAAATAAGGACATTAGGCGCAAAAGCAGAGCGTATCCGTGAATATGTAGAAAAGTTCGCTATTGGAATCATCATTTTCGACGAAATACAGCTACTAGATTTTTCGCACACACGAGAAAACTCTTTCGATTCTCTGCTTACACTCTCAAACAGAACTAAGGTCGCAACAGCTGTTGTGGGTACAGAAGACGCAAAAGCCAAAATGTTTAAAACACTCAGAACAGCTCGAAGAGTCGGCAATGTCATTAATGGGAATATGTATTGTACGGACAGAAATTTCTTTTGCTTTCTTGTAAACGAACTTTTCCGATACCAATGGTTTGATAAACCTGTTACAGTTTCAGAGGAGATAACAGACGCTTTGTATGATGTTACAAAGGGAATCGTAGACCAGCTTATCAGCATTTACATATATATGAATATTGATTTTTTAAACAGAAAGAAAAAGCCTGAAATAAACAGCAAGTATATATATGCTGTAACTAACAAACATTTCGCAGGACTTCGTGATGTATTGGAAAATCTTGATTCTGACTTTAGCGATTATCTTATGCAAGAAATAAAGGACAATGCAAAGCTTGAGCTTGATAAAATAGAAGATGAAGCCAAACAGCTCAAAGAAACCGAGAAAATATTAAATAATAACAGCAGTGAGGAAAAGGTACAAATAAAAAATGTCGTGGCAAATATCACCGCTATCTATGATGAATACACTCCGACACAAATAGAAGACGCTTTCAAAAAGGTAATAAGGAAAAAATCATCAGTTGGAAAGACCGAAAGAGAAATAAGCAAATTGGTAATAGAACAGCTTACAAAACAGCAACACACAAGATCAGATCTGCATAAAAAGAACACTCCAAGCGTAATTCAAATGCAGAACTTTCTTAGCATAGATAAAGAGGACAAATAAATGCCTGTTATTCCTGTATACAGAAACCCTTATCCTGATGAATTAATGTATTCCTGGATACATCGTCTGGCAAAGAAAAATGGTTTGCCGATAACAACTTTTGCAGACTCATATCTTAATAAATTCAACTCCAAAATTGGCTCTCTGGAATATGACATTCGATATGGACTATTATGTCTTAACGAGAGTTTTTTCATTCAAAAGGATCTCAAAGAAATGTTCTTATCTATGTCAATATTTCCTTTTGAGGCTATGTTTTTCTCTGTAGGACAACAAACACGATATGTAAACAATATGTTTAGAAAGCCTGATCCGCTAAATGCTCCGGTAAATACGATGATAAGGGAAATACACATATGCCCACAATGCATAGAAAATGACATTGAAATATTTGGAGAACCATATATACACAGGGCTCATCAACTTTCAGGCGTATGTACCTGTCACAAACACAAGGCCCCATTGTATAAGTATACTGGCATCAAGGGTCACGAATGTGAATATGACTTATCCCATTATACAGAGCTAGAGATCAAAGACATAGCTATAGAAAATGAATACACCGACTATGCTCAAGCTCTTTTTAATTCAAATACAAACTGCAATATAGCTGATCTAAAACATATGATATACAACAAGTTAAAAGAACTTGGACATAAAGCAACAAATGGGTATGAAGATTTTATCTCTGCATTTAATGACTCAAAACTTGTAACTTTGTTTGATGCAGATCTTAAAAACTTCTTGCTTGTAAGTATTATCAGTACTCAGAGTACAAGTGCTAGATCAATGCTCCCACTTTTAATGTACCTATTTCCAAATGTGCAGGAAATCATACATCGGTTTGAAAATGCTCCGCCTATTATACAAAAATACCACTGTGCTGAGTGCGGCAAAAACTTCTATGCAACACCTACATCACTCACAGAGGGCTGGGGCTGTACTTATTGCGACGCTAATAAATCAATAGATGAAAGGTACAAAAAGCTGATAGACTTTGCTGGTAAAGGGAATTATGAGCCACTAGAGCCATTTAGATCATTAAATATAAAATCAAAGATACATCATAAAATCTGTGGTGAAACAATACAGATAAAACCACGCAAATTCATATTCGACCATGTTAGGTGTATATGTGAAAGTCTGTTAAATGAATGGGATGTAAGGCAAAAGCTTGAAAAATTTGAAGACTATGAATTTATTAGCTATGATAGTGAGTCTTCAAAAATAACTATGCGAAGCAAGGCTTGTGGACATGTATTCAGTTGCAGATTCCATAAATTCATAAAATATCCGAGTTGTCGAGTATGCCGCCCTAAAAATATGACAACTGAGCTATACACCGAAAGAGTATATGATCTAGTCGGGGATGACTACACAGTTTTAAGTGAATTCGTTGATCAAAGGACTAAGATTGCAATAAAGCATAACAAATGCGGTGGAATACAAGAATACAAGCCGTCGGCATTCCTTGACGGTCAGAGGTGCAACGCCTGTAATTCATTGATCGTAAAAAAAGCAAACGATTCTTGGGAAAAAGGGTATGCCTTACTCTGTGAATACAAAGAGGAATGTGGCACTGCCAATATACCAAAGCGTGATCACTATAAAGGTGTCTTTCTAGGCAATTGGTTGCAATCGCAGAGAGACAAATATAAGGCGGGTAAACTGACTCGATCACAAGAAGACGCTCTTGTATCATTAGGAATAACACTTGATCCATTAGCTGCAGAATGGGAAAGAAGATACGAACAATATAAAAGATATATACAACAAAATAACGGAAGTTCAGATATAACAAAACGAACTATTTTTGAGGGTGAAAAACTTGGCGTTTGGGTGGTACTGCAAAGAAGGAACTACAACATAGGAAAGCTAAGTGAAGAACGCTACAAGAAGCTTTGCGATATAAATATGAAGTTTTAATAGGCTGCATTAATATTAATATCGCAAAATATATAGACTTTCTCATTTAAAAGTGTTATAATATTCTGTAGAAGATAATGAGATACAGTATACATCTATTATATCTCATTATAAATTGTAATTTTTTAATGTTTTTTATGCTCAAAATACTAATATCTCATTATGAAATGTATTATTACCTTACAAAAATAATGTCTAAGATATTAATATCTCATTATGAATTGTAATTATTCCCGAGTAATTACTCGTTTTGAGCGTAATATATCTCATTATGAATTGTAATTAAACACCCATGTAATATGACAAAAACCCAAAAATTTTTTTGAGCGATTTTCAAAAAAAGTGAACATTATAGCCGTTAAAACTCAAAAGTTCAAAAATCAAAACTCGTCAAAAAAATGAACATTATAGCAAGGAAAACTCAAAAACTCAAAACTGCAAAATCCGAAAATAATGAACATTATTATTGACATAAAACAGCAAACAGCATATAACTATCGGGGCAATACAAAATCGTATTGCCCTGCGTTGTATGTATGAAAGGAGCGGAAAATGAATTATTGTGAGATAAAGAAAACCGATATCGCCAATGGATCAGGAGTGAGGGTCACGCTATTCGTATCAGGTTGCAGACACCACTGCAAGGGCTGTTTTCAGCCTGACACTTGGAACTTTGACTACGGCAAGCCTTTCACAGATACCACCGCAGACGAGATACTTAACGCCCTCTCAAAGGGCTATATAAAAGGACTTACGCTCCTTGGCGGCGAGCCTATGGAGCCTGAGAACCAGCCTGAGCTTACAAAACTCCTCCGCCGTGTGAAAACAGAACTTCCCGACAAGGACGTGTGGTGCTACACAGGCTGTACCCTTGAAACTGACCTGCTTGCAGGCTCAAAGTCCCCATACAGAACACAGTACACAGACGAAATGCTGAGCCTTATCGACTACCTCGTTGACGGCGAATTTGTTCTCGAAAAGAAAAACATCTCACTGAAATTCAGAGGATCTGAAAATCAGAGGATACTTCATAAAAAAGACGGCATTTGGCTGCCTTGCGAAGATATGTAAAACAAAACCGCTCCCCGTGACATCACGAAGAGCGGTTATTTTTATTGCGTAGGTGCAACCTAAGGTCGCCCACCTATCAAACTTTTGCGAAATAACTCTACAGCCTTACTTTTCAGACTTTGTAAAGAATACCGCCTTTATAAGCTGGATAACGAGCATAGAGCCAAAGCTTAGAATGTATATCCATGCAAACTGCATACCTGTCATGTCTGCTATCTTGAAAAGTCCCTTGAGTTGTGGAACGAGCAGAACGGAGTTTAAAAATACCATTCCAAGACCGAACGCCATAAGACCGAACTTGTTGTTGAAAAAGTCCTTTGAGAAGATAACAGGACCTTTTTTCTTGCAGGAGAATCCGTGGAACAATCTTGCAGAGCAAAGCACTGCGAATGCCATCGTCATACCAAGAGCTGCGCTTGTCTTGTTTCCCATAAGGAAAGCCGAAGCTACTGCTATCGCTATAACTACGCCATACAATGCTATCTCGCCCAGGAAAGGACGTGTGAGGATAGATTCGTTTGCGTTTCTTGGCTTGCGTTTCATGACCTCTTCGGAGTGAGGTTCAAGACCCAAACCGATAGCAGGAAGCGAGTCTGTAAGCAGATTAATAAACAGCAAATGTATTGCCGCAAACGGAACAGGAAGTCCAAGCAGTGAGTTGAAAAGCACCACAAGAATTGCCGCAAAGTTGCCCGAAAGCAGGAAGAGTATAGCCTTTTTAATGTTCTCGTAAATGTTTCTGCCGTTTCTTATGGCCTTTACTATAGTTGCAAAGTTATCGTCTGCAAGCACCATTGAGGCAGCGTCCTTTGAAACCTCAGTTCCTGTGATGCCCATTGCAACGCCCACATCAGCCTGCTTTAACGCAGGTGCGTCGTTCACTCCGTCGCCTGTCATGGAAACTATACAGCCGTTTGCCTGCCAAGCCTTTACGATCCTTATTTTATGCTCAGGTGTAACACGAGCGTAAACAGCCTTGTCCTTTACAAAGTCAACAAGCTCTTCGTCTGAATAAGCGTCAAGCTCGTGACCCTCAACAGCCTTTGAGTTGTCGTCAAGAATACCTATCTCACGGGCAATAGCCGAAGCCGTAACGATATGGTCGCCTGTTATCATGACTGGCTTTATGCCAGCCTTGCGGCATTCCGCAACAGCCGCCTTTGATTCCTCTCTCGGAGGATCCATCATAGCAATAAGACCGACGAACTCCAATCCGTCCTCGTCCTCTGGACATACGGTATCCTTGTCGAATTTTTTCTCTGCAAATGCAAGTATACGCAGACCTTTTTCCGAAAGCTCTGCCACACGCTGGGTTATAACAGCCTTTTCCTCGTCGCTTGAAGTTATCCTGTTTATAAGAACGTCAGCCGCACCCTTTACATATAGCACCTTTTCGCCGTCGATAACGTGCAGAGTTGACATAAGCTTTCTGTCTGAATCAAATGGTATCTCAGAAATTCTAGGGAGATCTTCCCTCACCTTGTCAGTGTCGATACCAAGCTTTGTGCCGAAGTTGATAAGCGCCGTTTCAGTCGGGTCGCCTATCTCAACGCCGTCCTTACAGCTTGAATCGTTGCAAAGGATCATGGCTCTTGTCATAGTCTTGACCTTTTCATCATCAAGATCAACAGCGTCAGTGTCGATTATCCTGCCGTCTACCATTATTTTTCTGACCGTCATCTTGTTCTGAGTAAGAGTACCGGTCTTGTCAGAGCATATTACAGAAACGCTGCCCAGACCCTCAACAGCCTGAAGTTTTCTTATGATAGCGTTTTCCTTTGACATCTTCTGCGTGCCAAAAGAAAGCACGATGGTAACGATAGAGCTGAGAGCCTCAGGGATAGCCGCAACAGCAAGTGCGATAGCGAACATGAACGAATCCATAAGCTTGCCGCCACGAAGCACACTAAGTCCGAAAACCACTGCACAGACAATAAGTATAGCAATGGAAAGCTTTTTGCCGAACTCGTCAAGCGTGTTCTGGAGAGGCGTTTTTCTCTCTGATGCGTTTTGGATAAGTGAAGCTATCTTGCCCACCTCAGTGTCCATACCAACCTCAGTGACAAGCATTTTTCCTCTGCCGTATGTGACAAAAGAGCCTGAATAAACCATGTTAGCACGCTCAGCCAAAGGCTTTTCGCCCTCTATATCGCTCATATCCTTGTCGATATTAACGCTCTCGCCTGTGAGTGCCGACTCGTTCACCTGAACAGACGCACATTCTATCAGCCTGCCGTCTGCACATATCTGGTCGCCTGCTTCGATAAGAAGAATGTCGCCCACTGCGATCTCCTCAGAGGGGATAATTACCTTTTCGCCGTTACGAAGCGCCTTAGCTGTTGGTGCAGAAAGCTTTTTAAGGTTTGTCAGTGACTTTTCAGCCTTGACGGTCTGAACTGTACCCAAAATAGCGTTCATTGTGATAACAACGAGAATTACTGCACAGCTCTCAACGTCTTTCATGAAAGCTGAAACTATCGCAGCAATAATGAGTATAAGCACAAGGAAGTCCTTATACTGCTCTAAAAAAATCACGGGAATGGACTTTTTCTTGCCCTCCGTGATAACATTTCGTCCGAACTTTTCGCAGTTTTTCACTGCCTGCTCGGTTGAAAGACCATTTTCACCTGATGAAAACTCAGTGTAAAGCTGGTCAAGTTTTTTTTGATACTGCTTCATAAAATACCACCTTTTTTATTTTTTCCTGTAGTCGCTGCCGATATACCCTTCAAAGCCTCCTTTTCTCATAGGCTCAGTAAAATAAACGCATAAAAAATCGGCAAGACGTTTATTGGGTAAACTGCGCCTGTGGCAATTTAATCAATAAAAGTCTCGCCGTTTAGATATGCAGCGGTCCCTCATCGGAACGTATTGACGCAAACATAAACGGATCTCTCCGCCAGCTACTCTCTTTTACTATGAGGTTATTATAACCTATATTTTTGATTTTGTCAATAGTTTTTTATATATTTTATTGTAAATTTGCAACGCTTCATATCATCAAAAAAGTGGGTCTTTGAGACCTGACTTTTGTATAAAAAGTCCTTGGACATATGAAAAAATGTATGGTATAATAATTATAACAATGAGCAGCGACAGCGTAAGTCCGATTGTATTCGGACTTGTGCTGTTTTTTTATGCGCAAAAAACGGGAGGTAATGAAATATGAGCGAAGAAGCTCTGAAAGAAAACAAGATGGGCGTTATGCCCATGCCGAAACTCATGCTGAGCATGGGTCTGCCTATGATAATTTCAATGATAGTTCAGGCGTTTTACAATATCGTTGACAGCTATTTCGTAAGCAGGATAACAGATGATACAGTTGAGCACATAGGCGAATATGCCGTAAACGCCCTCACCCTTGCATACCCTGTCCAGCTTTTGATAATCGCTGTAGGCGTAGGCACAGGCGTTGGAATAAACGCCTTGCTCTCCAGAAGCCTTGGAGAAAAGAATTTTGAGCGTGCAGGCAAAATAGCAGGCAACGCCATTTTCATAGGTCTTTGCACCTACATCGTGTTCATGCTGTTCGGATTTTTCGGCACTGACGCATTTTTGAAAACACAGACCCATGATAGTCTTGCTTTAAAGCTTGGGGGCGAATATCTAGGCATATGCTGTGTGTTGTCATTCGGTGCAGTAGGTTCAATGATATTTGAAAAGCTTTTGCAGGCGACAGGCAAAACTATCCATTCCACCATTGCTCAGCTTGTAGGCGCAATAGCCAACATCGTCCTTGACCCTGTCCTGATCTTCGGTCTTGGCCCTTTCCCAGAGCTGGGAGTAAAAGGTGCGGCTTATGCCACTGTCATCGGTCAGGTACTCACAATGGTCATAGGCGGCGTGCTTCATTTTGTGTGCAACAAAGAGATACCAAGCGGCATGAGGTATTTTATACCACAGAGCAAAATGATAGCAAACATTTATAGAATAGGCATTCCTGCCATAATAATACAGGCTCTTATGTCCGTCATGACCTATGGTCTTAATGTCATACTCAACAGGATAGGTCAATCCGCCGTAACAGCCTATGGTATCTATTATAAAATACAGCAGTTCGTATTCTTTGCGTCATTCGGCATGAACAACACTATCATTCCGGTTGTATCATACAACTACGGCAAAGGGGACAAAACAAGAGTTCGTTCAGGCATAAAATACGGTATGCTCTACACGTTGGGACTCATGCTCCTTGGCATTATAGGCTTGCAGCTTTTTGCTTCTCAGATATGCCATGTATTCTCACTGTCAGCGGATACGGAGATATTCGCCACCTACGCCATAAGGATAATCACTTTAGGCTATCTTTTTGCAGGTGCAAACATAGCCTATCAGGGAATTTTTCAGGCGCTCGACCATGGCATAGCTTCCCTTGTGCTTTCCCTTATCAGACTTTTAGTTATCCCTCTCCCCACGGCTTATCTTCTCACCCTTACCTCCTCAGCAGGCAAGATAGTATGGGCAGCCGTTCCGTTCGGCGAGTTTGTAGGCACTGTCGCCGCCATTGTGATAATGGGCAGGATAAAACGTGAGATAAAGCTCAAAGACTAAAACACTGCCCTTGATTATTATTCCAAAAGGTGCTATAATAGCATTGGTGATAATAATGAAAAGGAAAATACTTGTAGGCCTGCTTACCGCCGTTATCTTTTTGGCTTGCGCCCTTGTGATAAATATAACCCCAAAGGTGGAGAAAGGTTCAGTTGTGCTGACCTGTGACGGAAGCAAATATGAGCTTCCCGGCACTGAAAAGACACGATACTGCAACGGCAAGAGCGAGAGCCTTTCCGCTGAAGAGAGTTTTGAAGATCTGCTCTCCTCTGTACCGTCATTTAATGTAAAGGCGGATGTAGATAAGGACGGCAATGTTACCCTTAAAACCCCTATGTCCGTAGAAGTCACAGGGGACAGGCTCGGTGACGTGCTTTACACTGTCTACAGCTATGACGGAAAGGTGCTTGCCAAGGAGTCCAAAAAGCTAGAGCTTCCAAAAGAGGATATTGACGGCTGTCTTGTGAAAATAAAAATTACATGGGGCGAGAAAGACACAAGCTATCTTGAAGAAGATTACTGGTTTGCCGCAATGTACAATACCGAAAGATAAACATAACATCAAAATGTAGGGGCGACCTCTGATCGCTCACTTTCTTTCTGTAAACTTTCAGACAACAAAACGTCGGACGAATTTGAAAACGTCCGACGTTTTGTTTTTAGCATATCTGAAATCCGATTATACCCACCATACAAATAACGCTGCCGATAAATCTCAGCTTTGTGATAGGCTCTTTTCTTATGAGCGCTATAACAAACAGCGAACACAGTATCATAGGCTGGATAAATGACGCACTCGCAAGGCTCACAGCAATAACAGCGTTCTCCGCAAGCAGACCTGCCACATTCGGAATCTTTGTAAGCACAACCACCCATGCGCCCTTTTGATTTTTCTTGAATATCTCCAAAGGCTTCGCCCTTGGCAGAAGTATGATAGCCATAAGTATAAGCGCAAAGAACAGCGCCATGGTTGAGGATATGTAATTCTCCGACGCTCTTACAACTATGCCGTAGCCGTATCTTGCCAAAAGATAGAACACCAGAGGAACAACTATCCTGCGGTAATTTATATTGCCGCTGTCCGTTCTGCCTGATTTTGCGATAAAAACAAGTCCTGCAACAGTAAGCACGATAAAAAGGAACTTGAAAATGCTCGGCTTTTCACCAAGGAAAATATCCGTTGCATAGGACATGAAAAGGGTGATACCAAGCCAAGCCTTAAGCTCAAAGGCTGATATTTCATCAAGGATAATAGCCGAAAGCTTAAATTCAAGGATCTTCGACAAGCACAGCAGACCTATCGCCGCAAATGACTGCCAGCTAAATGTAATAGTCCTGTCGAGGAAAGGCAGACAGCAAGCCATGAAAACAGCCGTTGCCGCCGCCATTAAGAACCCAAGCTCATCGCCGTTGAATTTTGCCGTTGAAACAGCGTACTTGTCACTAAGGGAACATATTGTGTAGCATACAACTACAAGTATAAGCAAAAACATTATTTTTCTTCTTCCTTACTCTATGATTTTCTAAGACCTGTATGCTGTGAAACATACAAAATAATGGGCGACCCAAGGTCGCCCCTACGCAAAGCCGATTTATCAGTTCTTTTTATTTTTCACAAGCCATACTACCGCCAAAATGCCAAGTATCACTGAGAACAGAGTAGCAATGGCTAGACATATCCAGCTTGCATACTGACTTTGTATAAATTCGTTCTGCGATTGGCTTCCTATAAGGGTATCTACCCCCGATTGCGAGCCTAACGCTGAGAACAGTATTATAAATGCCATTCTCACATTCATTATGCAGGCTATAACGCTGTAAATATGCACTATACCCTGAAAAAGGCACACTCCGCAGTCGTCCTTTACATAGCTTTTCACTCCAAGCACCGCACATACCACCGACACTGCCGTGTAGATAATGAACGCCGCAAAAAGCACTATCGTTGGCACTTTTGCCCCATCGGTTTTCACTATCATGCTCATAAGCCCAGCCATACACCCCATGAACACAGCCGCTGCCGCAAGCCCTGCAACAGACCATTTTCTGTATAAAAGCTCTGACTTTTTTATCTGCTCTTTCTTTATCTGTTTAGGCATTTTCTTCCTCCGCCTTCTTGCTTTCAAGCTCCTCTTCGGATATCTTGAAGCGTATCCTGTCTATTTTCTGCTCGTCCTCCATTTTCACTGTCATCTCAAAAGGCGGACAGCTTATAACTTCATTCTGCTCAGGAAGTCTGTCAAGCATATCCATTATCCAGCCACCGAGAGATGTTCTTTCGGTTTCGATAGTGTCCTCCGGCAGTCCTATCCTCTCAAGAAAATCCGATACCGAAAGCTCCGCCGACGCTTCGTAAACACCGTCGCTTATTTTCACAAGGGAGGTATCCTCCTCGTCGCTTTCATCATAGATCTCGCCCACAAGCTCCTCTATGATATCCTCAAGGGTACAAATGCCCTCCGTACCGCCGTATTGGTCGAGCACCACCGCCATATGCACCTTTTTGCGCTGCATCTGCTTGAGGATCTCAGAGATCTTGCGGTTTTCGGTTATGTAAAGTGGCTTGTTCATTATAAGGCTTATGTCCGTCTTGCCCTTGAGATACATTTCAAAAAAGTCAGACTGGTGGATAAGTCCCACAATGTGGTCTAAGTCCTTGTCATACACGGGGAGTCTTGAAAACTTTGTCTGCACAAAGCGTTTTTTTATGCTCTCCATATCCTCATGAAGCTCAACACCCTCGATATTTACTCTCGGCACAAGTATCTCGCTTATGGTTATCTCGTCAAAATCAAGTGCCGAACGCACAAGCTCCGACTCCTGCTCTTCAAGTACGCCCTCGTCCTGAATCTCGTCTATGATATATTTAAGCTCTTCCTCAGTAACAGACGGCTCGCTGTTCTTGTTGCCCACAAGCTTTGAAACACCGCTTTTTATGCCCATAAAGATAGCCGTTATAGGCGTGATGATGAACATGAATGCGGAAAGCGGAGCCGCCATAAGAATAGAAAACCGCTCAGAATTTTCCTTTGCAAGGCTCTTAGGCAAGATCTCACCAAAAATAAGCACAAGCACCGTCATGACTACAGTAGCCAGACCAACGCTTCCCTTGCCGAACTTCTCCGTAAAAAGCACCGTTGCAAGTGAAGATGAAGAAATGTTCACAACATTGTTTCCCACAAGTATAGCGGTGAGTGCCTTATCAAAATTATCGCATATGTTCATTGCCTTCTTTGCAGACTTGTTTCCGTCGTCTGCAAGTTTTTTAAGCCTTATCCTGTTGCACGAAGAAAACGCTGTCTCCGTTGCAGAACAAATAGCAGACAGCATAAGAAGCACAGCGATGATAACAACTTTCATAAAATAAAATTATCCTTTCAGGTCAGAATATAAATTTGCTGCCCTAGTTATAAAAATAGCACTAAAGGCAGTCATGAAAACTGACTACATATAGCTATCATAACATATTTTTTAACCAATTGCAACAGTATTGTTGAAAAAACGATGTAAAAGAGTTATAATATTCTTTGTGTTCATAATATTCATATGCACAAAAGGAGATAACAGAAATGACAAAGAAAGATAAAGACATTTTCGACAAAATAATGGACTGGAAGATATTCGGCTGGTTCAGACCCTTTTACGTCAAAAACAAGGAAATGCTTTTGTATCTGTTTTTCGGCGTACTCACCACCGCAGTCAGCTTTGTGACCGCAGGCATCTCAAAAGTACTTTTGGAGCAGGCAGGCATAGGCAAGGGCGGTGTTTCTACCACAAGCACCGTCATATCATGGATATGCGCAGTAACATTCGCATACATAACCAACAGGATATGGGTTTTCGAGTCTGAAGCAGAGGGCAAAAAGGCGATAATCTCCGAAGCGGCTTCATTTTACGGCGGCAGGATATTCACTCTTCTCGTAGAAATGTTCATGATGTGGCTCGGCTACTCACTTCTCAGCTTCAACTATTGGGTAACAAAGATAGTGGCAAACGTTGTTGTGCTGATACTTAACTATGTCATCAGCAAGCTTGTGGTCTTCAGAAAGAAATAAGCATACAAAAAAAAGCTGTCAAATATCTGGCAGCTTTTTATTTTGCCCCAGTTGCCACGTTGCAACCGACTAATCTCTGTACATAAGCGTGACAGCCATGCCGTTTATCACGCCCACTACAACTCCGCACACAATGAAAAACACCTTGATAGGCAGGTCAAGCAGAAGCGAGATAAGCCCGAACACGATAACGAATGCCATTGCTCCGCCTATCTGCACAAGAAACTTTCTTTTCACAAGCACAGGAAAACGCTCAGCAAGCTTTGCGGTCTTGTTACCCTTGTGGTCAATTATCCTGTAAATAAGCTGAGTCAGTGCCATTGGTATTCCGATAAATAAAATTGCTGTTATAAGTTTGTCCATTTTAAATTCCTTCATTTTTCACTTAAATTATAGCTTTTTTTGTATCAAAAAAGGCTGCCCAAGACGCAGTTCGTCCGTGGGCAGCCTCATTGCTGCATATAAAATTTCTTTTATCAACAATTAAAGAACTCTTACGCCAACAACGCCCTCGATAGACTTGAAAGCGTCAGCGTCAACGTCGCCTGTAACATCGAGCATTGTGTAAGCCCAGTCTTTCTTAGACTTGTTTACAAGGTTCTCGATATTTGCGCCCTTGTCAGATACAACAGATGTGATCTGTGCGATAAGTGCAGGAACGTTCTTGTGAAGCACGCAAACAAGGTGGTCGCCTGTTTTAGCAAGCTCTGCATTAGGGAAGTTTACAGAATTCTTGATAGTTCCCTTCTCGATATAGTCGATAAGCTCGTGAGCCGCCATTGTTGCGCAGTTGTCCTCAGACTCAGGTGTGGAAGCGCCAAGGTGTGGAAGAACGATAACGTTCTCCTCGCCAAGAACAACATCATCTGCAAAGTCTGTTACATACTTTGCAACCTTGCCGTCCTTGATAGCCTTTACAACAGCCGCACTGTTGATAAGCTCGCCTCTTGCAAGGTTGATAAGACGAACGCCGTCCTTCATCATTGCTATCTGAGCTTCGTCGATAGTGTTCTTTGTGTCAGGTGTATAAGGAACGTGGATAGTGATATAGTCACTGTTCTTGTAGATATCATTGATATCAGCAGTTACCTTTACAGCAGGATCAAGCTGGATAGCTGCGTTTACAGAAAGGAATGGGTCATAGCCGATAACGTCCATGCCAAGTGCAACGGCTGCGTTTGCGATCTTTCCGCCGATAGCACCAAGACCGATTACGCCAAGAGTCTTGCCCAGTATCTCAGGACCTGCGAACTTAGACTTGCCGCCCTCAACTGTCTTTGGAGCGTCAGGAGTGCCCTTAAGTGAAGCAGCCCATGCAGCAGCCTCTGTTATCTTTCTTGAAGCAAGAAGAAGTGCACAAATAGCAAGCTCCTTAACAGCGTTTGAGTTTGCGCCAGGTGTGTTGAATACAACGATTCCCTGCTCTGCGCACTTCTCAACTGGAATATTGTTTACGCCAGCACCTGCTCTTGCAATAGCAAGCAGGCTCTCAGGCATTTCCATATCGTGCATCTTTGCTGAACGTACCATTATAGCGGTAGGATTTTCAGCATTGTCGCTTACTGTGTACTTAGCCTTGTCAAAGATATCAGTACCGCAGGTAGCGATCTTATTTAATGTCTTTATCTCATACATTGTAAATTACCCTCTCTTATAATAAGGTTACGCTTATGCGTTCTCAGCCTCGAACTTCTTCATGAACTCAACGAGCTTTTCAACGCCCTCGATAGGCATTGCGTTGTAGATAGAAGCTCTCATACCGCCAACAGTTCTGTGACCCTTGAGGTTTACAAAGCCTGCTGCTGTAGCCTCAGCAACGAACTTCTTGTCAAGCTCAGCGTCGCCTGTTACGAATGGAACGTTCATAAGAGATCTGTCCTCAGGAACAACAGTGCCCTTGAAGAGCTTGCTCTGGTCAAGATAATCATAGAGTATCTTAGCCTTCTTCTCGTTGTGAGCCTTCATAGCCTCAAGACCGCCCATTTTCTTTATCCACTTGAATACCTTGCCGCAGATGTAGATGCCATAGCAAGGAGGTGTATTGTAAAGAGAGTCAGCGTCAGCCTGAGTTTTCCACTTGAGCATTGTAGGTGTTCCATCGAGAACATCGTCAGTGATAAGATCTTCTCTGATGATAGCAATAACAACGCCGGCAGGACCAACGTTCTTCTGAACGCCGCCGTAAATAACGCCGTACTTTGTTACGTCAACAGGCTCAGACAGGAAGCAGGAAGAAACGTCTGCAACAAGTGTGTGACCCTTTGTGTTAGGCAGAGTCTTATACTTTGTACCATAGATAGTATTGTTTTCGCAGATATAAACATAGTCAGCGTCCTCTGGGATATCCAGATCTGAACAATCAGGGATATAAGAGAAAGTCTTGTCAGCAGAAGAAGCCACAGCAACAGCCTCGCCGTATTTCTGAGCCTCCTGATAAGCCTTCTTAGCCCACTGACCTGTGATTATGTAAGCCGCTTTCTTGTTCTTCATAAGGTTCATAGGAACGGCTGAGAACTGCTGAGAAGCACCGCCCTGAAGGAACAGCACCTTATAGTTATCAGGGATACCCATAAGCTCTCTGATGTCCTTTTCAGCTTCCTTGATGATGTCATCGAACGCCTTGGAACGGTGGCTCATCTCCATTACGCTCATACCTGTGCCCTTATAATCGAGCATTTCATCGGCAGCTTCCTTAAGCACTTCCTCAGGGAGTACAGCAGGACCTGCGCTGAAGTTATATACTCTACCCATTGTTAAACCCTCCATATAAATTAGTTTCTTAGTTTCATTATTTATAAAGACTATAAATATATAAATTAATAATATTATTATATGCCTTTTATAAAAAAAAGTCAAGGGCTGTCATATAAAAATACTCACTCGTCATAAGTTTTTGTACATATCAGCACATAAAGCAGCCCTGAAAACGTGCATTTTTTCACCTTACCTATGCCGTTATATATAATAAGCACTGAAAAGCATGAAAAATCAGAATAATACTAAAGCGTTAAAAAGAGGTTAAAATTTTTGGTATTCCTTGAAATCTCCATATTTGTGTAGTATAATGTAATCAATAAAATGCGACAGTTGTAAAAAAATTGGGGAACAATTGTCACTCTCAGGGAAAGAGGATATATATGCAAAAGATATTTTATGTTTCAAGAAATGAGGACAAAGCCCATGATGGAAAAGCCCCGGATATGGACAGATTTCAGCGAGTTGAAAAGCTCAACAGTCTGATCGCGGCAGGCTGGGCTATAAAGGAAATGAAAAGCGAAAACAACAGCACATTCTTTGTGCTTGAGAAAGCAGACTAGACTTAAAATGGACGATATCGAGCCGTATCCTGTCAATAACACAGACACGTTGTTTTGTAGGGGACGGCGCCCTCGACGTCCCGCTCACTCACCAGGTCTTTCAACAAACTTATAGGACGGTAGCCCCACCGTCCTTTTTTTGTGCAGATAAATTTTGCGAAAACGTTTTATGGGTATTGCATTTCAGAGAGAAATATTGTATAATTAATGTAATCGTTTTAGCAGAAACAAATTATACTATACATATTATAAAGGAGTAAAAAATATGGCTTATGTAATCGGCGTAGACTGCGGCACAAGCGGCACTAAGACGGTGCTTTTTGACGAAAAGGGTACTGTTATTTCTTCTGTAACTATTGAATATCCTATGTATCAGCCTAAAAACGGCTATGCAGAGCAAGATCCTGCTGACTGGGCAAACGCAATGATAAACACTATCAAGGCTGTTATGACCAAAAGCGGCGTGAATAAAGAGGACGTTGCAGGTGTTGGTATCTCTGGACAGATGCACGGACTTGTTATGCTCGACAAGGACAACAACGTGCTTAGAAAGTCTATAATATGGTGCGATCAGAGAACTGCCGCAGAAGTTGAAGAAATGAACGAAAAGCTAGGCAGAGAAAAGCTCATCAAGATAACAGCAAACCCTGCCCTCACAGGCTGGACGGCTGCGAAAATCCTTTGGGTAAAGAACAACGAGCCTGATATATATGAAAAGTGCAGACACATTCTTCTGCCAAAGGACTATCTGAGATTTATCCTCACTGGCGAATATGCAACAGAGGTTTCCGACGCAAGCGGTATGCAGCTTCTTGACGTGCCAAACCGCTGCTGGGCAAAGGAAGTCTGCGATACGCTTGGCATTGATATGTCAATGCTGGGCAAGGTGTACGAGTCATGCGAAGTAACAGGCAAGGTCACAAAGAAAATGGCTGAGCTTACAGGACTTAAAGAGGGTACTATAGTAGTAGGCGGAGCAGGCGACAATGCCGCTGCGGCTATCGGAACAGGCGTTGCAGAGGACGGTAAGGCGTTCACAACTATCGGAACATCAGGCGTTGTATTTGCACACACTTCTTCTATCTCTATCGACCCAAAGGGCAGAGTTCACACCTGCTGTGCAGCAGTACCGAACGCATGGCACGTTATGGGTGTTACACAAGGCGCAGGACTTTCGCTGAAATGGTTTAGGGATAATTTCTGCAATGCAGAGAAAGAAACAGCAAAGTGCATGGGCGTTGACGAATATTATCTCATGGATAAGGAAGCAGAGAAAGTGCCTGTTGGTGCAAACAGACTTCTCTATCTGCCATATCTCATGGGCGAAAGAACACCGCATCTTGACCCTGACGCAAGAGGAGTATTCTTCGGACTTTCCGCAATGCACACAAAGCGTGATATGCTGAGAGCAGTAATGGAGGGCGTATCATACTCCCTGAGAGATTGCGTTGAGGTATTCAGAGAAATGGATATCAACGTATCCGACATGATGGCATGCGGAGGCGGCGGAAGCTCACCGCTGTGGAGATCAATGCTCGCAGATCTTTACAACTGCCCTGTAAAAACAGCTTCATCGAAAGAAGGTCCAGCCCTTGGCGTAGCACTTCTTGCAGCAACAGGCGCAGGCATTTACTCATCAGTACCGGAAGCTTGTAAGGCAGTAGTAAAGACCGACAAGGTACAGCAGCCTGAAGCAGAGCGAGTACCTGAATATGAGAAATACTACAAGCTTTACACAGAGATCTATCCTGCACTGAAAGCAGAATTTGCAAAGCTTGCGAAGATGTAATATAAAACCAAAAGCTCCGATCATTTCGGAGCTTTTTTTGTGTTAGAATATTTTGACAACTAAAAAAACGGCTCTCCACAATAACGGAAAGCCGTTTTTACATATTGGTCGGAGTGACCGGATTTGAACCGACGACCTCTACCACCCCAAGCCCACGCAAGCCCACGCACGAAGTGCGAGGGGCGTTTTTTTATGCCCGAAGCATTAAATGTTGAGGGTGCAGGGCGCACAAAGCTGTGCTGTGCGCCTTGCCTGTCCCCTGCCTGAGTGGCGGTCGCCAAATCTTTGACCGCAGGGAAAAGATTTGTGTGACATCGCCACGTGCCCACCTCTGGGGTGCAGGTCTGCACACTATCGTAAGGCTGTGCGTTCCCTTTGTTCTGATTGTGTTATATCGGAGTGACAAGCAAGCACCGCTTCTCAACTTTATTCCGTAGTGGTCTGCATTTTGTATCCTCGCCGATAGGCGACACTCAGAAGTCTTGATAGTCATTCGGCTCTGTGTAGTCCTCTTGCTCCTGTCGGTCTATGTCATTGCTGTCATTGAGGTATTTCAGCTCGTCAAGTATGTCCTCTTGTTGGTCGGATATGTTTTGCAGTAGCTTGATTATGGTGTCTTGTCCTCTGTCCTGATGTGATTGTCTTATGGATATGTTGAAAACACAAATAATTAAAGCAATAACAATTACTAGCCAAATTATATTCAACCCAATGAATATAGCTGTTGTTGTTTCTGCATTTTGAAATAATTCCTCTAGCATGATTACTCCTCTTTATCCTTATTAATTTTTATCATTATCTGTCCTATTTTCACAAGCGTTTCATTTTGCTGTTTCAATAGTTCCGCCTGCTCCTTGTTCCTCTTTGAAAGCTCATTAACAGTTTTGCAAAGGTCAAGAAATTTGCAGATTAAATAGACTATAAGTGCGAGTATTAACAGATTTATTATTAAACGTGTGGCAAGAATTAATTTTACTGTATCATCTAAAACACTAATTATACTATATACACTATTCAACTTTATTACTCCTTAATTTTTACAATAGCACTATTATTGTTCTGCTGTGTTATGTTGTATTTGCTGTTACTGTCGGCTTTATAGCCTATTCCTCTTTTATCATTCGTAAGTCCTGCTATATAATCAATACTCACTTTATAAAATTTTGCTAACTGTATAACTTTTTCAAATGGGATAGGATATTCACCTGTTTCCCACCTACTATATTGCTTTTGAGAAGTGTCAAGAATTTTCGCTATCATGCTTTGATTTAGTTCCATATCCTCTCTTAAATCTCTAAGTCTTTGATAATAATTAATAAAAATCACCTCACTTATTTGTTTATTCATACAAATTATATCATAGTACATAATTGTTCTATTGACAATAGTACAAAAATGGGGTATATTATATATGTCGGTAGTACATTATTGTACTAATTACTTGATAATCGTAAGTGTTCCATGGAATTTTTTTAAATTAAATTTATTTGAGTGAAGCGAAAAGAAATTTAAGTTAAAAAAATAGGCAATGGAATTCATGAGCAAAGCGAATGAAGTCGCTTGCCGTTCCGCCCCAGCGCCAGCAGGGGCAAAAGGGACACGAAAAAGAAACACAAAGGAAAAGGCACGAGGAAAAGCCGAAAAACCTCAGAAAGGAAAAAAACATGAAAACAACTATTGTAGGCTGGACAAAAAAGAAAGCATTTAACGGAGTAATAGAGGGCAAGCAGATCAACAGCCCCGAAAAGGTAGTATTTCAGCTTCTGCAGGAAGTTGATAACCCCGACTGTCACGGAAAAATGGTCGATACTCTGAAAATACCGACCGAAAATGCAATCAGACTTAACGGAAATTCTGAGGATTTCAATAAGCTTCTTGGCTGTGATGTAATGCTGAACTATCAGATTTTTAATGGACGTTCTCAGCTTGTTGATATCACCGTTATCAATGCAGACGGAACACTTCACCGCAACACAAAATAATTAGCGGTGAAACCGCTGTTATAAAAATTTAATAAGAAAGGAGTTTTGCTAATAATGGAAGCTGTAACAACAATGCTTAGTAATGCCGTTACTGTTTTTGGTTCTTGTTGGGATGCTATGATAAGCAATCAGCCTATTGCAATTCTTGTAGGTCTGACTCTTCTCGGCTCAGGTGCAGGACTTTTCGCAAAGTTCAGACACGCTGTATAAGCAAAACCATTTACATAAGCGGAGTAATTCAAATTGCTCCGCTTAATTTTTTTGAAAGGAAGTTGATAAATTGAGAAAAAAGATTAAGCAAGTGTTGTGTATGTTCTCTGCACTTGTTGTGATGATATGTTGTGCCGTTCCTGCGTTCGCTGATGATATAAATCAGGGTGGCATTACACAAGACACTGGTATTATTCATGCTGTTTCATATATGAAACAACAGATTATTGCCAAAGGCGGAACATTGGATAATAAAAATTATATTGCTTTTTGGTCTTATCCTAATGATTATGCTATTAATGTTCAATTAATTTCTTTTCCTAATAATACTCTTAACCTTACTAATGGCAAATATTCGTTTGTACATTATGCACCTGATATTTATTGTGATATGTCCAAATATGATTATTCAAAATGGGATGATTATGATAGGTATACTATTTCTATATCGTCCTCAACATCTACAATTTATGATGGTACTCAAGAATTTTTTATTGATGATAGTTCCTCGAAAAGTTCATGGCATATAATTGATACAAATATGAAAATTACTAACAATGGCGAAGATGTAACACCTACTGACCCTAATACTGTTCCTACTCCGTTTACTATTACATATAGTCCTGACCTGAAACTTAATCTTAAACGTAAAACTTCTGATTATGAAACAAAGTCTATTGATGTTACATTGACTCTTAATCAAGATTATCTTGATTGGTATATTAGGCGCTATGCTGAAATGTTAGGTGATAAAGAAGTAGGTACTTATGATAGTGCTAGTATAAAAATGATACTTGATTCTATTCTAAATACTCTTGATGTTGCAAAAGATTTTGATTTAACTGGTTGTGGTAAGTCAAAGTGTATTTACTTTATTTCGTTGTCTGATCCCTCTAAACCTCTTAGAACTGTTACACAAAACAGTGTTTATACATATCTATCTCAACAACGTTATAGTATCATTGATAGAGATAATGGAGATATAGACGGCTCAACTAGTACGGCTGTTTATGCTAATGGTTTGTATCCGTACTTTACTGTAGATTTCAATGAATATTTTAAGCATTCAATGCAATCTGATATTGCTTCTGAAAATTGTTCTTACAAAAAATATCAGGCTGTTGTAAAAAACTTGCCTTCATATCAGCTTTCTATACCTCTTGAAAATATAGATGCAGAAAAGTTTGAAGTTATATCCGTTCTTAATTCTATCCTTACTTGTGAAACTTTATTCCCTACTGAAAGCGGTCAATCTGTTTTTGATGATAGTTTTAAATCAGCTTATAGCGTTGATAGAGGACCTAAAGGTGTTTCCTTTAATAATATAGATTATGTTGATGTTGATAAATGGGATACTGATGATACAGGTTATCTTGACTATTTTTCAAAATCTGATTGTTATTCTGTTTATACTGCTAAATTTAGTTTTGATAGTTATCCTAAATATGTTCCTCTTAAAGACGGCAAGGGCAATGATATTGATATGATTAAAACTAACCCTTTTGATTATTCAATGCACCCTGTTAAACCTGGTACTTATCAATCAGTAAATAAAGACGGTACTTTATCAGAAGAACGCACACTTGAAGAACAGAAGAAGCATGATAAAGATAATACTTTTTCTAAAAATTTTGCTAGTGTTGATTATACTGACTTTTCATCTATTTTCTCAACCTCTAGTTCATACTTTGAGTTTTTAACTGCTTCAATCCGTATTCTTCCTGATTGGTTTATTGCTACTTTTACAGCATGGTTTGTTACATTTCTCACACTTGCACTTATTAAGTATGTCATTCAATAAGGGGGTATATTATGCGTGTAGTTGCTATTCTTGTATCTGCTATATTGTTTTATCTTATCCCTGACGCTGTTCTTGAAACTATTTTTTCAACTGGCTTTACTGCCTGCCGTAACATTTCTCAGTATATTTTTAATGCTGTTTCTAATCTTATTAAATAAGGTGGTGTGTATGGATATTATTTATGCTTTCAAAGCTATCTTTTATAATTTAACTCTCTGTATGTCTTATACTTTTGATTTTGGCTCTTATACTTTTTCTCTTGGTTCTGTTATTGTCGGCAGTATGATTTTATCCTGTTCATCTGCTTTCATTATATATCTTTTAAAACGATAGGAGTAATTATAATGGTTAATATAATATGTTTTGTTCTTGCCGTATTGATGATTTTTTCTCTTGTATGGCTCGTTAGGAGGTAGAAAAATGCTTAACTTGGTTTTGTTTATACTCGTTGTCTGCTTTTTGGTTTGTACTATAAGCGGTGTTATAGGTTTCTTCACTGACCTTAGAAATTTTAAAGCTGAACATGAGTTCAGCGGAAACAGAAAACAGCTTATAGAATATCTTATGTTTGGTGAAGATGTTGAAATAAAAGCCGTTCCTGCGGTTGAAACTAATGATAGTGAGGTGAACGATAATGAAAGTACACATAGTGTTTGATGAAAATAATCCATTTTTTCTGCTTTTGAAGTCAATGGGCTGTGATCTCTCGCAAGAAGTCATGAATAGATATGACGCTTTGCTTCTCGGCATGGCGTTTATATTCGCTGTGGTTATGCTCTGTATCTTCTGCAAGTTTTTTTATAATGTGATGATACGCATGACACGTTGTGCAAGTGCTGTGTAGGTGATTTGTTATGATTATATTTGACTACATAAAACAAATACCGCCCTTTATTACCTATGAGGTGTATGACCACCTTTTCGGTGCATACTTCAATAATTCCGCTATCTTTCAAGGTTGGGGTATTCATCTTTATACCGGTAAATTTGGAACTGGTAAAACGTCAACCCTTGCTCAGATAGCATATAACTATTGCGTGCGTTATCCTCAGTTGTCTATACTTACAAATATCAATCTTCAAAACTTCCCTGAGTGGACGAATATTTATAAGCTTAATTCCGCACAAGATATCCTGCACGCTCCTAAAAATTGCATTGTGGTTATTGATGAGATAGGTACTATCTTTAATTCTCGTGATTTCTCAGGTGGTAAAAGAGCCGTCCCTAAACCGCTTTTTCAGCACCTTTGTCAATGTAGAAAGCGCAAAATGATGATACTTGCTACAGTGCAACGCTTTAATCTGCTTGATAAGCAGATACGAGATATAACGGCTACAGTGTCAACGTGCCGTGCTACATTCCGTCACCCTTATACACGTCTTATAAAGGTCAAAACCTATGATATAGACGAGTATGAAGCGTATACGGAGAATAAGTCATATATGCCAAAAAAACTTTATAGCCGTTTGTACTTGCAGACTAATCAGAGCCGACAGCTATATGATACTTCACAGCTTGTTGATAATATGCTTGATAAGGAGTATATCAGCGATACTGAAATTCTTGCTAATCGTGGAGTAGATGTTACAAGTGACATCATGCACGATAGAAAGACTAGCAGAAGTCTGCGAAAAAGGCGTGGCGTATAGCCACGAGCGACCGCAGGGGCGAGCGCTTGCGCCGCCCTGCGGTGCGTGTGGCTATTACTTGATATTAGCCACAAAAAGCACTCACCTAATAAATGGGAGTTGATATAAATGCCCCTAAAAACGTCCTCTAAAGAGGTCAAGTGCAATACAAAGATAAAGGAATATCGTGACGGCAGTTACACTATAACACGTTCTGATCGACACATATTTAAAGACCCTGCATTTGAGTATCACTGCAAGCATGAGCATAGTATTGACGAACGTTCAAGACAAGAGCAACTTAAAACGGCTCGTGAAAATTACATATGTTATTTTGAGTATGAGGACGAAAACGGAAACATAATGCTTGATATGCTTGATACTCGTAAGTTTAAAGATAAGCAGTCACAAAGCGGTGAAGTTCGTTCCGATAGTGTTCAAAGAGCAAAGCAAAGTATCTTTGATATAGTTTATCAAAATGATTGGAAATACTTCCTTACTATTACCTTTAATGGTGATAACCTTGACCGCACAAACCCTAAAGAAGTCATAAAGCCTTTGAAAAAATGGCTTGAAAATGCAGTTAGTAGAAAAGGGCTTAAATATATCTTAGTTCCTGAGTATCACAAAAAAGGCGGTATACATTGCCACGCCCTTATAAATGATTGTGATTTTAAGTTCGTTGATAGTGGTACACGCCTTGTAAAGGGTCATGACAAGCCCCTTAAAATAGATACTATAAAGCGCCTGCATATATGTGATAAGCTCGGCTGTGATATATCTGATTTGCCTGTTGTATATAACGTGTCTGATTGGCGCTATGGTTTCTCAACAGCTATTCAGACTTACGGACAGATGTCTAATCTAGCTTTTTACGTCACAAAGTACATAACTAAGGACGTAAAAAAAATCTTCGGTAAATTCTTCTGGAGTAGCAAGAACATAGTCCGCAAAACTAAAGAGATCTATTGCAATTCAGATTTCAAAGATGATTTGCCGATAGTCTCCCCCCCTCGTGCTAATGTCTGTTTTCAGTATGAAAGCAGTTTCACCTTTTCAAGTCAGGTCGAAAAGAACTGCAATGATATACTTCAATATCTTAAAGAGAATGGAAATGATGATGTCCTATGATTTTTAAAGAATGGTTTGAGATGTTCTATAACGCATACTGCGTTGATGTGATAGCCTATGATTGCTATAAGGACTATTACTATATAAATCAAAAACACTTCGGTTATATAGCCGATATGGAGCTTCTGAGCGTAAAGCCTATTGATATTCAGAATTGTCTTAAATCCACCCTATCTTACAGTAATGACCGCCAAAGACGTTCATATTTCTTACTTAAACGTGTATTCCGTGAAGCTATAGTTAATGGCTATTGTGACAAAAACCCTTGCGACTATGTTAAACCTCCAAAACGTATAAAAAAAGAAGCTGAATATTTCAGCCCCGATAATCTCGTACACCTTTTTGATGATGATAGTAGAGTCTGCAGAATGTTTCAGCTTGACTTGTGGACAGGTCTCCGCCGTGGTGAACTTCTCGCCCTTAGTTGGGATAACATTGACCTTGATAATAGATATCTTAAAGTCTGTCAGACACTCGTACATACTTCATGCGGTGATAGGATTGTACAGACCACAAAATCTCGCCGTGATAGGCTTATCCCCTTGCATAGTAATGCTATTGCTATACTTAATCAGATACGCTCTCAGGACGTCTCAGACGGCTTTCTGTTCGTTTCACCTATAACGCATACAGTAATATCCCTTAGACGTTATAACAGGCTCTATAGAACGTTCTATGAGCAACAAAAAACAAAGTATCCTGATTTACAGTATCTCACCCCGCACAAGCTTAGACATAGCTATGCAACGTATCTTATTCAGTGCGGTGCAGATATCGAAACCCTCAGAGCATTGCTCGGACACGTTGATATAACAACTACCCAGCGTTATGTACATAGCAATTTCAACCAAATGTGCAAAGCTGTGAATAATCTCAAATTTGAATAATAAAGGAGTTTTTAAAATGAAAGAGTTTAATTTTTGGTGTAAAGAAAATACCGACCATGGCGAATGTGCCGATAAGGTATGCGATTATGATAACTGTTGCTGTTATGCTCACTGTGAGGAATGTATATTTTATCTTACAGATTCCCCTTCTTGTGATAATTGTTCTGTACCTTGTTATGATGATTAATACTTACCTGTGTATGTTTTTTGCTTCTTTTTTTCGTTCAAAAGCATTCGGGTGGTAAAGTCGAACTCGCTGTGGGCAGAACTTTTGAACGAATGGGCTCCCAGTTCGACATCTTAGTTACTAGGCGCAAGTTTTGCCGTCTGCTCTGCCGTTCGCTATACGCAAAAGCAGGAAGAAGATTAATCTTCTTCCTGCATATCCTTTTCGAGTAGTTCAATTATAAGGGCGTTCAGGCTCTTGCCCTTGCGTTCTGCATGGGCTTTGTAGACTTCACGCTTGCCCTTTGGCACTCGCACCTTGATTTCGTCAAGCTTTGCGTGATACTTGGCTACCGCTTTTTTCTCTGCTTCTGTTAACATTTTATCACCTCTGAATTATTATACATTATTCTGTTGTATGTGTCACCATATAAAATTAACAAATATGCTCCCATATATTTGTTTAAAATGTCAATTGAAATGTGTGCCCATATATAATATAATATATATAGTGAAAGAGATTAAGGGAACTTTCACAGCGGAGGAAATTGAAAGGAGTGAGGATAATGCAGAATATGCCGACAGCTACAGAACTTGCGATAAAGTATGCAAAGCGTGAACAGCTTAGAATTATAATAGACAAGGCTCTGAACATTCATGCTGATTGCGAATATGAGGCTTTATCAAAGCTGATTAACGAACTCAAACAAATGCTTGAAGAAGCATAAAAAAATGTAGTCGGCAATCCGTCAAAATACACCGACTACATATTCACACACAAACTCGGATATCCTCCGCTTTGTAAATCCGAGTATAACACAAATTTTATTAAATGTCAAGTTGAAAGGTTGATTAAAATGAGAGAAGTTGCAATTGTTTTTGATGAATATAATAATGAAATATTCTTTGGTGAAACTGTTGGCGAATGTCATAATTATTGTGATACTCACAATATCACTGGTGAACACGGTGAATATATTGGCATAGGAGTTTTTTATGAAAACACAAGATATTTTGAACTTGAAGATTATGAGGGCATATAAAATATTAGAAAGGTTGATTGAAATGGATAAATTTGAAACTATTGATAATTATTATATTCTTGCTTTTGCGTATCGTGTTTACGATGCAAAATGGGTAAAGGAAGGTCTTATTTTATAGAATAACCCTTATGATGTCACTGCACAAGAAAATGAAGAAAAACTAAGTAGGATATGCTTTCAGCTTATGTATGCAATGAATTCATATTATGAAAAAGGTATGATTAATCTTACTGCTATATCAGAATATGATATTTATAAATCGGCTTATAGCTATACTCTTGGTTTAATCAAAAGAAAATCATCGTCTTTAATTTGGTCGAAGTCCGCTCTTGAAAACTTTGCTTCCGAATTACATGAAAAAATTATTGCACTTGAAAATCTTTAGCACTATTCAACTAAAAAACTGCTCTCCACAATAGCGGAAAGCCGTTTTTTTACATACTGGTCGGAGTGACCTGATTTGAACAGGCGACCTCTACCACCCCAAGGTAGCGCGCTACCAATCTGCGCCACACCCCGATATCGTATATATTATACCCGATTTGGATACAATAGTCAAGAGTTTTCAGTCAAAATAAAAAAATTGCAAAAAAGGTATTGACATTCACATTCATTTGTGATATAATAAATAAGCACTCAAGAGAGAGCAGTAAAAAAGCAGTAGAATATCGCGGGATGGAGCAGTTCGGTAGCTCGTCGGGCTCATAACCCGAAGGTCGTTGGTTCAAATCCAGCTCCCGCAACCATATTGGTGATACCAAATGGATACTCACCTTAAAAAGCCCGTGTTTACGGGCTTTTTTGATATTTAGAAAACAAAAAATTTTAATGTAAAACCGTGGATGCTTTTCACCAGTTTTCACGAAAAAAAGGGAGTCGAACCCTACACAACAAAAAATATCGAACATAACGGCAGACTTTGAGTATATTTTGCTCTAAGCCTGCCGATTTTTTATGAAAAAACATTCACAAAGTTTAGAAGGCTGTTTTGTCAAATATCACGAAATGTGATAAACGACAAAGCGGTCTTTTTTTATTTCAAAGGAGGCTTGATAACAAATATACTATAAAAAGGGAATCTAAAACGACTGGAGGTGATCAAGTAAAAAATGAACAGCAGTCAGACCGAGGACATGACCGAAGAACCCGATATGGGAATGACGATGTGAGGTGTTATATGATTTACAACGAAAAGAAGGTAGAAATGCTCAGGCAGAGATATCCCGAAGGAACTCGGATATGCCTTGACAGTATGGATAACGATCCCCGTCCGATTCCACCAGGTACTAAAGGCATAGTTCAATTTGTGGACGATGCGGGTACTCTGCACTGTAAATTTAATAACGGAAGAACGCTTGGGGTTATCCCCGATGTGGATAAGTTCCATAAAATCGCTCAGGAACAGAGTCAGATTGATAAGCAAACAGAGGAAAATATTGAGTGCGAGGAAATTACAGAAACGGAAGATCTTGAAGAAAACGAAGAAATGAATATGTCAATGTAACGGTTAAGTTTTGAAAAAGACTTAGCCGTTTTTTTATTACAAAAAGGAAAGGAACGGTGATAAATGATAAAATATTTCGAAGCGTTTGCAGGAATAGGAGCGTTCCGTTCGGCTTTTGAAAAAGTAGGCGGGTTTGAGTGCGTCGGATGGTGTGAAATTGACAGATTCGCACAGAAAGCCTACAGAACGCTGTATGACACAAAGGGGGAAATTTTTTATGAGGACATCACAAAAATCGATTACGGAAATATGCCGGATTTTGATCTGCTCGTTGGAGGCCCGTGCTGCCAATCGTTCAGTGTCGCGGGGCGCAGACTCGCTTTTGAGGACGATAGAGGAAACCTGTTTTTTAACTATATCCAAATCCTTGAAGCCAAGCGCCCCCGTTACTTTATCGCTGAAAACGTACCCAACCTGCTTGGTATATCGCAGGGGGAATGTTTCAGAATCATCCTTGAAAAGATTTCTGAACTGGGGTATAGTATGTGCTGGCGCGTGCTTAACTCTGCCGGATTCGGAATACCGCAGTCAAGAAGAAGGCTGTTCCTTATCGGATATCTTGGAGACAAATATCCCTCAGAAATACTGGCTTTCGGAGGAAATGATGAGGAAAATTGCGAAAAAAGAAAACCTGAACAGCTGATAGGCGGCAGTCAGGGTTCGAGAGTTTATTCCACAGACGGCACGGCTGTTACGCAATGCAGCGGTTCGGGCGGCATGGGCGGTAAAACGGGACTTTATTTCATAGACTGCAATCCCGATCCTCAGATGACAGACATTGCAAGATGTGTTACCGCACGTCAGAACAGCGGAGTATCTCATCATAGAGGAGAACATTCCGCTGTTTTTTGTGATTTGAACGAAAATCCGCAGATTACAGAAAATGCCCGATGTCTGCATACAAGAATGGATTTGGGAGTAACAAACGAAACTCACAAAGGCGAACGTTCGGGAGTGCTTGAAGAAGCTCCTAGGGCGATAATCAACCCATTTAAGGAAACTACCCGACAGAACGGTCGCAGAATAAAAGAACCTAATGAACCGATGTTTACGCTCACGGTTACGGACAGACACGGAATAGTACACAAAGGCAGAATCCGCAGGCTTATGCCTGTGGAGTGCTGGAAATTGCAGGGATTTACAAAAGAGCAGTTTGAAAAAGTCGCTGAAGCAGGTATGTCCGACGCACAGCTTTACAAGCAGGCAGGAAATTCAATTACGGTAAATGTGGTTGAAGCTATTGCAAGAAATTTACTGAAATTTGACGAGGAGGAAAACGCAAATGGAACAGGTAATTAAAATCTTTGAAAACGAGGAATTCGGCAAAGTGAGAACGGTCGTAAAAGACGGTGAACCGTGGTTTGTAGGCAAAGATGTTGCGGAATGCCTTGGATATTCTAAGCCAAGAAATGCGATTAACGCTCATGTTGACAACGAAGATAAGGCACTCGCCCCGATTCAGGGCGGGTGTTCTACGGGTACTCAGAATACGATGATAATTAACGAAAGCGGACTTTACAGCCTGGTACTTTCAAGCAAGCTTCCGAGAGCCAAAGAATTCAGGCGTTGGGTCACAGCCACGATTTTACCAACTTTGAGGAGAACAGGCGGCTACGTCAGCAACGAAGAAATGTTTATAGAAAACTACCTCCCGTTTCTCGACGAGCCGTACCGTGACCTGTTCCGAATTCAAATGACGATCATAGGAAAGCTGAACGAGCGTATCCGTCACGATCAGCCACTGGTGGAGTTTGCAAATCAGGTGTCAAATACCGATAATCTTATCGACATGAACGCAATGGCAAAGCTTGCGAGAGCAGAAAATATCCCCGTCGGCAGAAACAAGCTTTACGGCTGGCTCAAAGGAAAAGGCGTTCTTATGGCGAATAATCTCCCCTATCAGGCGTTTATCGACCGAGGATATTTTTCCGTAAAGGAGTCGGTTTTTGAAACTCCGACTATGACAAAGACCTATCAGCAGACGTTTGTGACAGGAAAAGGGCAAAGATTTGTGATCACTCTGCTGAGAAAATATTATGGCAAGGAGATGGGATAATGCACACAAACAGAATTAAAGCTAAAGTTGACTTCAAGTTCTGCCTCGGCAGTATTCCAGCAATGCTGAGAGCCACAAAGCCCGTACTTTCGGAAAGGCAGTACAAGGAGCTGTGTAACGAGGTCAATAAAGCTGACGGCTATCTTGAACAGAAACGTATTATTTTTTCATATGTTGACCCTATAATCAAGGGTTGAAGTAAACACAATTAAATAACAACTAAAGTCGTTTTGCCAATGACAGAAAACTTCTGTAATTAGCAAAGCGACTTTCTTTCTGTCATTGGCTTTAAACGGCAGAAAGGAAAAACATGAATAGTTTTATGTCATGGGTGGGAGGGAAAAAAGCTCTCAGGGACGACGTGCTTGCTCGCTTTCCTCCTTACTATGAACGGTATATCGAGGTTTTCGGAGGGGCGGGCTGGGTGCTTTTTCGCAAGCCGCCCGGTATGGATTTTGAGGTATACAACGATTTTAACGGAAATCTTGCCAATCTTTATCGCTGTGTCAGGGACAAGCCGAATAAGCTGAAATACAAACTACGGTATGTCCTCGATTCTCGTGAAGATTTCGACTGGATTGCTAGTCTTCACAAACGAGGTCTGTTCAGCAGATTTCGTGATGTTGACAGGGCGGCGAAGTTTTATCAGCTTATTAGATACAGCTACGCAAGTGGACTTGACAGCTTTGCAAGTCAGCCGCATTCTATTTGGTCGGATTTCCCGATGATAGACTTGGCGGCAAGAAGATTGCAGAAGGTAGTAGTTGAAAACAAGGATTTTGAAAAGCTGATAAGGCAGTACGATCGCCCCGTCAGCTTTTTTTACTGCGATCCGCCGTATTTTGCAACCGAAAACTACTACAAGGGCGTGGGTTTTAAAACCAAGGATCATATTAGGCTCAGAGATTCGCTAATGGATATCAAGGGTAAATTCCTTGTTTCCTACAATGACTGTCCCGAAATCCGTGAGCTGTGGGACAAACCGAATATTCACATCGAGGAAATTTCAAGAATAAACAACCTTGCACAAAGATACGATGGAGGTTCGCAGTATGCGGAGCTTTTAATTTCAAATTACGATACAAGCGAGAGATTACGGGCGGTTCGCCAACTTTCGCTGTTTGACGATGAAACAGACAATTTTGGAGGTATAATTTTATGAAAAAAATAATTTTTGCACAAGTAATGGCAGACAACGGAAAAAGCGTATTTTCGGGGCTTTTTGATGAAAACGGCGATCCCGTAAGCGTAGAAACGGAGTGCGATGATAGCGGAGTGACGCTTACGATATGGCGCAATGCTCCTGAAACAGAACGCCGTGACTGCGGTATCTCGGAGGAAGAAATAGAGCGAACATGTTCAATGTATGATGACTGTAACGAGTGTCCACTGTGGGATTATTGCAATGAAGATGAGGAGGTTTTGTAAATGAAAATACTTGTTATTGAGCCTGAAAAAGCGCCGTATGAAAAGGAAATCGGCGATGATATTCACGATATGCAGGCAATAGTCGGAGGGTGTATCGAACCTATATATTTTGAGCCGAAAGAAACTGCGATTGCTTGGTGCAACGATGAATTCCTGCTTAATGGTTCACAGCCTAATCGTATTGTGGGAAATGTTCTTGTACATGGAACTTTCTTTGTTTCAGGAAATTATATGAACGAATACGGCGAATGGGACAGCTGTTCACTTACCGATGATCAGATCAAGAAATATTCCGAAATGTTTGAAACTCCCATTATCGTATTGGAGCAAATGCAGGCTACGGAAATTGAGGTAGAAAATACTCCCGATGAGGAAATGGCGGATGAACCTGAGCCGGAAATAACGATGTAATAAAAAGTAAAGTGTTGTAATTTAAAATCAAAGGAGAAATGCATTTTATGTTTAAAAAATCCAAAATATTAAAGAAGCTTGGCGCAGGGTTCATGGCAGGACTCTGCGCTTTTTCAATGCTCGGCTCTACAATGAGCGGAGTAATTACTGCAAATGCCGCAAGTACTTCGACCGAAAACTCTGCGTTTCCATCGGCAGATACGGTGATCGCAAAGGCGGCAACGCTTCTCGGCTCTCCGTATACCTTTGGAAATAAGGGGTACTGGTACGCATACAATCAGGATCAGTATACTCCGCTGTCGGTACAGACGATAAACAATCTCGGCATCGACTGTTCGGGACTTGTGTACTATACGCTGACACAGCTTGGATACAAAACATCGGGATTTTCTTGGAACAACCCTGTTCCTGTGGATACCGATCACTGGCTGACGGTAAACGACAACTGCACTATCAGCTACGGCGGTAAAACTTCCAAGGTCGATGTTGAAAAGAAAAACATCAAGACCACAGACCGTCCATACTGGGAGTGTTCCAACGGTTCGACTATTACGCCCGGTTCTGTAGTGGTGGCTCAGAATCCATATGGCGAAGATCATGCGTGGATTTACATGGGCGAATTTAACAGCCGTTCAGATGTAGTGTCTTACCTGAAATCTATCGGTGTATCCGAAAGCCTCATAAATTCCAAAACAGTCGGCGACGGAAAAGGCGCAGGCGGCAGGCATTGGAGAATAGAGTCCAACGGTTCGGAGGGTGTTGTGATCAACAACAAGACCGACGGTAAAACTGCAACTGCTATGAATATGTCGGCGTTCAGGATCACAAAGACCGACGTGACTTTTGAGATAGATAAGTATAATACAAATGGTGATCTTGTGGGAAAATCAAGCGTTAACAATTCTACAGCGGTATATGGAATCTACAGCGATAAATCCTGCAAAAACAAGGTTGCTGAAATCAAAATCGGCAGCAATGGAAAAGGCTCTGTAAAGCTGCCAAACAAGACTTATTACGCAAAGGAAATCAAGGCTCCTACGGGTTACGCACTGGACAAAACCGTGTACAAAATCAAGGCGGGCGTGAACAAGGTTAAGGAGGATTTCCAGACGGGAAAAATCAAAATCAATAAGTCAGCAGAGGATGGCATAATCAGCGGCAGAAAGTTTAAAATCACCTATTCATACAATGGAAAATCTCTTTCTGAAACTGCAAAAACAAATGCAAAAGGCATTGCGGTATTTGATGATCTGAGGGTAGGGTAACGACAGTGCGAGATGGCTCTGCGAAAAAATCTCTGTAAATTAATCAACTGTGATAAAAACGTTAGTTGGGAATGGCATAAAATTTGCCACTCTAATTTTTTTACAGTACACAATGCACTCTATAGACTAACTTAGATTTTCTCATCCGCTCTATAGAGTTGCTTGGACTTTATTATACACCAAAGTTCAATTGTTTGGAAGTCGTGGATTTATTTTACGCTTACATAAAATCAACACATAATGTCCAAAAAATACAAATAATTTGTTTGCTTATTTGTAAAAAACACCATTGACAATTGCCGACTTTTGGAATATACTTAACGAGCTAGACAATATAGTGTCTCATTTAATGCTTATTCTGTTTTAAAGGTGATAAAATGATAAAATGTGAATTAATGCGAATTTTCAAAAGTACAAAGGGCAGATTAATTATTTTATTGATGTTTTTGCTGCCATTAATAGATTTTATTCAACATATTTATAATGACATTATTTTATTTGGTTCTTTTGACCCTGAAAATCACCCTGCTTTTA